>Ga0164242_10002105_pt1 | contig 23138 bp, 21 predicted proteins | sample OricomgcompostMG_FD_108783 | JGI IMG/M metagenome (GOLD analysis project Ga0164242, IMG submission 108783) | Miracle-Growth compost microbial communities from Emeryville, California, USA - Original compost - Miracle growth compost (MG) ... | reverse complement strand
TCTTCTGGATCGCGGTCATCGTCGTGCTCGCGATCGTCTTCGGGCGCCGGCGCCGCGCCATGTGGGGCTATTGGCGTGAGCACGGTGCGACGAGCTCGGCCGAGCAGACCCTCGCGCAGCGCTACGCGAACGGCGACATCGACGAGAAGGAGTACCGCGCGCGCCTCGAGGTGCTGCGCGCGAACCGCCCGAACGTCGGCCCGTAGGGAAAGAGAGTCGTCGCCACTTCCTGCGGACTCATGCGATCGCACGCCGCAGGAGGTGGCGACGACCTCACCAGGGGTGGGTCACCAGTCGTGCATCGAGCCGTCGAGCAGCCGGTTGACCGGCAGGTAGGCGGCCTCGTACGGGAACGCGGCCGCCGCCTCGTCGTCGTACTCGACGCCGAGACCCGGCGCGTCCGAGGCGTCGAGACGCCCGCCCGCGAAGGAGTACGTCGTGCGGAACACCTCGTGGGTCGCCGGGGCGTGCTGCATGTACTCCTGGATGCCGAAGTTCGGGATCGCGAGCCCGAGGTGGATTGCGGCTGCCAGGCCGACGGGCGAGACATCCGTCGGCCCGTGCGCACCCGATTTGATCTGGTAGACGCTCGCGTAATCGAAGATGCGCTTGAGGCCCGTGATGCCGCCCGCGTGCGTGACGGGGCTGCGCACGTAGTCGATGAGCTGCTCTTCGATGAGGGTCTTGTAATCCCAGATCGTGTTGAACACCTCGCCGATCGCCAGCGGCGTCGTCGTGTGCTGGCGCACGAGGCGCAGCGCGTCTTGGTTCTCGGCCGGAGTGACGTCCTCGAGCCAGAACAGGTCGTACGGCTCGAGCGCCTTGCCGAGCTTGGCCGCCTGGATGGGCGTCATGCGGTGGTGCCCGTCGTGCAGGAGCGGCAGCTCGGGGCCGAACTCGTTGCGGACCGCCTCGAACACCGTGGGGATGTGGCGCAGGTACGCGCGGGTGTCCCAGTCCTCCTCGGCCGGCAGCGGCGCGCGCTGCGCGGGCTCGTAGTCGTACCGGCTGCCGGTGTTCGTGTGCTGCGCGGCGATGCCGTAGACCTTGTCGATACCGGGGATGCCGGTCTGGACGCGGATCGACCGGAAGCCCAGCTCCTGGTGGTGCCGGATCGAGTCGAACAGCTCGGGCAGGTCGCGGCCGCTCGCGTGGCCGTAGGCCATGATCCCGGTCCGGCTCGCGCCGCCGAGCAGCTGGTAGAGCGGCATGCCGGCGAGCTTCGCCTTGATGTCCCACAGCGCGACGTCGACGGCGGCGATCGCGGCCATCGTCACGGGGCCGCGGCGCCAGTACGCCGAGCGGTAGAGGAACTGCCACGTGTCCTCGATGCGGTGCGCGTCGCGGCCCATGAGCAGCGGGACGACGTGGTCCTGGAGGTAGCTCGCCACCGCGAGCTCGCGGCCGTTGAGCGTCGCGTCGCCGAGGCCGACCACGCCGTCGGCCGTCGTCAGGCGCAGCGTGACGAAGTTCCGGTCGGGGCTCGTCACGAGCACCTCGGCCTTGACGATCGCCGTGCCGGACGACGTGCCGGCGGGGGTCGCCGGGACGACGGGCACCGGGTGGTCGTCCCGGTTCGTCCCGGGATCGGCGGATGCGGTCGACGGGTTGGTGCTCACCTGGCTGGCTCCTCGACGTGCGGCGTCCTCGCCGCGGTTCGTGACGGGTCGACCCTAACCGTGCGGATCACCCTTGGCAATCGTTTGCCGCGAGTTGCCTTCGCGTGCTGGTACAGGCAGGATTGCGCCGTCAGGGACGACAGGAACGAGCAGGAGCGGGGATGCCCGAGCGAGCACCGACGCTGCGTGACGTGGCCGAACGCAGTGGCGTCGCCGTCTCCACCGCCTCGCGGGCGCTGACCAAGCCCGGCCGGGTGAACCAGGCGACCGCCGAGCGCGTGCTCGCCGCGGCCCGCGACCTCGGCTACTCCGTCAGCGCCGCCGGCCGTGCGCTCTCGTCGGGTCGCACCGGGACCGTCGCGCTCATCGTCCCCGACATCACCAACCCGTTCTTCTTCGGCATCGTCCGCGGCACGCAGGCCCGCCTGCGCGAGGGCGGGTACGTGCACGTGCTCGTCGACACCGAGGAGTCCGTCGAGGCGGAGGAGCGCACGCTGCGGACCCTGCGTCGCTCGGTCGACGGCATGATCCTCGCGGCGTCGCGCCTCGACGACGAGAGCCTCGCCGCCTGGTCGCGCGAGGTCCCGCTCGTCACGATCAACCGCTCGTTCCCCGGCCTCGACTGCCCCAGCGTCACGATCGACACGCCCGGCGGGGCCGTGCAGGGCCTCGAGCACCTCGCGTCGCTCGGCCACACGCGCATCGCCTACGCGGGCGGCCCCCGCACGTCGTGGTCCGACGGGCACCGGCGGTCCGCGCTCGCGGAGGCGTCGGCGCGGCTCGGCGTCGAGGTCGTCGGCCTCGGCCCGTACGCCCCGCAGCGCGAGGCAGGCGCCGGGGCGGCCGACGCGGCCGTCGCCGCCGGAGCGACCGGGATCCTCGCGTTCAACGACCTGCTCGCGTTCGGCATCCTCGACCGGCTCGCGGCGCGCGGCGTCGACGTGCCCGGCGAGGTCAGCGTCGTCGGCTGCGACGACGTGTTCGGCGCCGACCTCGTGCGCCCCGCACTGACGACGGTCGCTGCGCCGCTCGAGAAGGCCGGGCACCACGCGGCGGACCTGCTGCTCGCGGCGCTCGACCCGGTGCACCCGCGCGCCGGCGCGCCCGTGGAGCTCGAGACGCACCTCGTGGTGCGGGACTCGTCGGGTCCGGCCCCCGTCCTGACGGTCGCCACCCCGGCCTGACGCCGACCGCCGATCGCCCGCCAGCCGCGTCCGTGAGCTGACTCGAGCTCACCGACCGAAGGCGGCTCCAGCCGGATCAGTCGAGCGGGAGCGCGTAGACGCGGTTCGCCGTGCCGCCGAGGACCAGCGTGCGCTCGCGGGCGTCGAGGGGCTCGAGCGTGGCGCGCAGCTCCGACCAGGCGTGCGCGTACGTGCCGCCCGCGACCTGGACGGTCGGCCAGTCGCTGCCGAGCATGACGCGGTCGGCGCCGACGGTCTCGAGCGCGGTGTCCACGGCGGGCTGCACGTCCGCGCGCGTCCACCCGGGAGCGAGGTCCGCCCCGAGGCCCGTCAGCTTGAGCGCGACGTTCGGCAGCTGGGCGAGCGTCGCGAGCCACGCCTGCCACTGCGACCACGCCCCGGTCTCGCCACAGGCGCGCGCCGCGAGCGGCGGCCGGCCCAGCCGCGAGACGACGAACGCGACCTTCGGGTGCTGCTCGGCGAGCGTGACGACGTGCCCCAGCAGCGCCGGCGTCCACGCCGTGACGTCGAACGTCAGGCTGCGCTCCGCCAGCAGGCCCAGGGACTCGTCGACCTCGGGGCGCAGCAGCCAGTCGGGCTCCTCCTCGTGCACGCGGTGCCCGACGCCGACCACGGGCTCGTGCCGCCACGCGTGCAGCTGGCTCGCCGCCTCGTCCGGCCGCGCCATCGGCACCCACGCGACGACGCCCGCGACCACGGGGGACGTGAGCGCCTGGAACAGCATGAGCTCGGAGTCCGCGCGGTTGTCGGCCGACTGGACGAGCACCACGCGGTGCACGCCCTGCTCGGCGAGGTCGTCCCGGACGTCGTCGAGGGACCACGGGCGGTCGGTCCGGGCGAGGCCTGCGGCCATCCAGGGGTAGTGGACCGTCTGCGGGTTCCAGACCTGCAGGTGGCAGTCGACGACGGTGTCAGCCATACCGGTGACGCTAGTGCGGGCGGGTCCCGCCGGAGCCGTCGCGGAGGTGTTCCTCATCGAATCCTCATCGTTCACATTCAGGCGCGGAGGCAAAGATTGTGACCCCGGACGGAATCGTTGTGACCGACTGCGCGCAAGATTCACTCCAGAACGCCGCCTCGCCGCCGCGCCAACCGGCCGGTCCGTCCCGGGGTGCCGCGCCGATGAACGCTGGGCGAACGCTCGCCGAACGAACCGGTCCGCGCCCGAGATGCCCGCTGACCAGCACCGATACTCACCCGGTGGACTCCGAGCTGACGCTGCTGACCCAACGGCTCTCCCAGGCGGTGGGCCAGTACCGCGTGTCGGCCGCGACGACCGTGGTCGAGCTGGCTCAGCCGGTCGACGTCGTCGACGCCGACCTGGCGGTCTCGCGGTTGGAGCTCGTCTTCCGCTCGCCGCACGTCGGCTGCGTCGCCGTGCGCGACCCGTCCGACGAGGGGCGCATCGGGCTCGTGACGCGCTCGCGGTTCACCGCCGCGATGAACGGCCGCCTCGGGTTCGGGCGTGCCGTGCTCGCGCGCCGTGCGGCGAGCGAGGTCACCGACTGGCAGCCCATGGTCGTCGCGCCCGACGCGCCCGTGTCCGAGGTCGCCGTCCGCGCGATGGAGCGGCTCGACGAGCGCCGGTACGACGACGTGCTCGTCGCCGCGGACGTCTGGCAGGCCGCGACGACCGCCGACCTCGTGCGCTCGCTGTCGACGCAGCTCGCCGTCCGCTCGCTGCACGACCCGCTGACCGGCCTGGCGAACCGGTCGATGTTCGGCCACTCGCTCGCGCGCCGGTGCACGCAGGCGTGGGGGTCGCCGGGCCGCGTCGCGGTCGTGCTCGTCGACGTGCGCGACTTCGGCGGCGTCAACGCGCGGCACGGTGAGCGCGTCGGCGACGTGGTGCTCGCCGCGATCGCCGCCCGGCTGCGAGGGGTCGCGCCGGCCGGAGCCGACCTCGGCCGGACGGGCGGCGACGAGCTCGCCGTCGCGGCGACGCTGCCGGGCGCCGCCGACGACCGGCACGCGCGGGCCCTCGTCGCGACCCTGCGCGACGGGCTCGTCCAGGCGCTGGCCGAGCCCGCGGCCGGTGTGCCGCTCGATGCGTGGCCCGCGGTGCACGCGGTGTCGGCCGTCTCCGCCGCCGGCGCGGCCGCGCCCGGGCCGCTGCTGCACGAGGCGCACGCGCTGCTGCGCGAGGCCAAGGGTGCGGCACGGGCGTCGGGCGATGCCGACTGGCCGAGTGGGCTGGGCTCGGTGCGGGAGATCCTCGAGGGCCGCGCGAGCTCGTGACGGCCGGCGGTCGTGGCGCGGTCCGTCGGCGGGTGGTGCGTCAGACGCCGCCCGGGAAGCCCAGGACGCGCCACGCCTCGTAGGCCGCGACCGCCGCGGCGTTCGACAGGTTCATCGACCGGCGGCCCGGCAGCATCGGGATCCGCACCTGGTCGGTGACGCGCGGGTGGCCGAACACCGCCGGCTCGAGCCCCGTCGGCTCGGGTCCGAACAGCAGCGCGTCACCGTCGCGGTAGTCCACGTCGGTGTACCAGCGGGTCGCCTGCGTGGTGAACGCGAAGACGCGGGCCGTGGGGAGCGCGTCGAGCAGGGCGTCGAAGCTCGGGTGGACCCGGACGTGCGCGAGGTCGTGGTAGTCGAGGCCCGCGCGGCGGAGCTTGGCCTCGTCCAGGTCGAAGCCGAGCGGCTCGACCAGGTGCAGCGTCGCGCCCGTGCCGGAGACCATGCGGATCGCGTTGCCGGTGTTGCCGGGGATGCGCGGCTCGTGGAGGACGACGTGGAGCACCGGGCGATCGTCGCACGGGGGTGGCGCCCGCGGGTCGCCAGACCGTCTCAGCGCGCCACGGCCCGCACGGGGGGGACGGGTTCGGTGACCACGCGGACGCGGACGGTCGACGGGTCGACGCCCAGTACGAGCGCGACGGCGTCTGCCGCCTGGGCGGCGGCGTCATCGAGCGTGTGTGCCTGCGTGAGGGCACCGTCGACCTCCGTCACGTCGACGATCCACCACGCGCCGTCCCAGTCGCAGTGTGCGGTGACGATCATCGGTCCTCCTCCGTCAGGCCGAGCTCGTCGAGGATCTTCGCAGCGAGCAGGTCCCGAACGTCGGTGTGCCGCGGAACGGTCGAGAACCGCCTGTCGACCGTGACCACCGTATGCCGCGCGCCCTCGCGCACCCGGAGTACGTGCCGCCGGTCGTAGCGCCGGGCGGTCGTGCCGCTGTCCACAGATGTGAGACGCGCGATGACGGATGATGTCCGGTTTCGCTAGGTTTCCGCCCATGCCGACCACGGGAGACCGCCACCGCGCGATCGATCGACTGTGCTCGGGCGTGCTCGCCGGGGTGCTGGTGCTCGGAGCGGCCGGGTGCGGTGGGGACCGGGACAAGGCCGGTCCGGGCCCGTCGCCGGTCGCCGTCACGACGACCGGTCCGGCTTCGCGCGTGAGCGAGACGCCTGCGCCGACCCCCACCCCCTCGGACATCTACGCGGCGCCGGCGTCGGCGTACGTGAAGCCGGATCGGCCGGCAGTCCTCGATGGCAAGCCGAGCGAGAAGGCGGCGATCGAGTTCGCCAAGTACTACCTGCGGATGTACACGTACGCGTACCTGACAGGGGACGCGGACGAGCTGAACAAGCTCGCGCGGTCGGACTGCCAGTTCTGCGCGGCCGTCAAGAAGAACATCGCCGACGAATACGCCCAGAAGCAGCACGACGAGGGCGGCGCCGCGACAGTGGTCAGCGCGCGAGCTCACGACTTCATGGCCGATGGCGCGTTCGACGTGACCCTGTCCATAACCCAGGCGCCGCACCGGACGCTGGACGTCTACGACAACGTCATCGTCGAGGAGTCGCGGACGACGTCGTTCAACCTGACCTTCAACCTCGACTGGATCAGTGCGCGCGGTTGGAGCGTCGAGGAGGTTGGGGTCAAGCCGACATGAGGGCCATGGGCCGCGCGTCTGCGGTACTGCTTGCCTTCGCGCTTCTCGTCCTGGTGCCATCGGCCGCCATCGCAAAGGGCAGCGGGTACGGCGCGCAGACAGACAACACGTCGACCGATGCAACCTTCTCTGAAAGGTCGGCGAGGATCTCGGCCTACCGCGCCGAGCATGAGCGCGCGTTGTACGTGGGCTCGCACGCGGATCCGGCTCTGGCGTTGTTCGAGTACCGCTGGGCGAAGCCGTGTGGTGTGGACGCGGCGGGCACAGATCCGGGCCCGGACTTCGCGGGTGGGACGTGTCCGCGCACGGCGCCGGAGCAGCCGCCCTCGTGTGAGGGGCAGGACCCGGTGGAGCCGTTGTGGCGCCGCCACCGCACGACTCCGGATGCGGAGTGGGAGCCGTGGGTGATGCTCTCAGACTGGGCGTGCCCGAGTGATCTCCTGCCGCCGGTGACGCAGGCCGACTTCCGCCGTCTGCCGTTGGCGGCGCCGGCGCTGACGATGCAGCCGGCGCGCGGCTGGGTGCTGGTCAACATCGACACGATCGCCTACTCCTCGAGCCGGGCGCAGACGTTGCGCACCACGCTGCTGGGTCGGGCGGTGACGGTCGTGGCGACGCCGAGCGAGTTCACGTGGGACTACGGCGACGGGACCCGGTTCACGACCACGAGCCCGGGGCATCCCTACCCGGATCAGGACGTCGCACACGTCTACCGGAAGGTCGCCGCGTCGGCCCGGATCACGTTGACGGTGACGTGGACGGGGACCTACCAGTACGCCGGGCAGCCGGCCCCGGTCCCGATCGTCGGCACCGCGACCACGACCGCCCGCACGGCGCCGTTCACGGTCGAGGAACGTCGCGCCCACCTCGTCGCCGGCGACTGCCACCAGTACCCCGACGCACCCGGCTGCTGACGCGGGTGCTCCCGGGTCGGGTCATGCGGTCGACTGCCAGGCCCCGGCGGACCGGCGGCGACGCTCGCGGTCGAGCTCCCGCCCAGCAACGGACGCCGGGCGCCGCCGAATCGATACGACCGGGGCCGTCCAGGCCGTACGGTGGTCGCATCCACAGTGCTCGAGAGGACCCGCCGTCATGCCCACCGTCCAGCCGTACTCCGCCGCCGACGACCGCTACGCCACGATGCAGTACCGCCGCGTCGGCCGCTCGGGCCTCAGCCTGCCGGCGCTGTCGCTCGGCCTGTGGCACAACTTCGGCGACGACAAGCCGTTCGGCGTGCAGCGCGACATCCTGCGCCGCGCGTTCGACCTCGGCGTCACGCACTTCGACCTGGCGAACAACTACGGCCCGACGCCGGGCGCCGCGGAGGAGAACTTCGGCCGCCACCTCGCGGCCGACCTGCGACGCTACCGCGACGAGCTCGTCATCTCCACCAAGGCGGGCTACGACATGTGGCCCGGGCCTTACGGCGACGGCGGCTCGCGCAAGTACCTGCTCGCGTCCCTCGACCAGTCCCTCGCCCGCATGGGACTCGACTACGTCGACGTCTTCTACTCGCACCGGTTCGACCCGAGCGTGCCGCTCGAGGAGACGATGGGCGCGCTGCACACCGCCGTGACGAGCGGCCGCGCGCTGTACGCGGGCGTCTCGAACTACTCGCCCTCGCAGACCCGCGCGGCCGCCGAGATCCTCGCCGCCCTCGGCACGCCGCTGCTGATCCACCAGCCGAGCTACTCGATGTTCAACCGGCACGTCGAGAACGTCGCCGCCGGCGAGACCGAGTCGCTGCTCGACGTCGTCGGCGACCTCGGGGTCGGCACGATCGTGTTCTCGCCGCTCGCGCAGGGGCTGCTGACGGACCGCTACCTCTCGGGTGACGTGCCGGCCGACTCGCGCGCCGCGACCAGCCGGTTCCTGTCGGCGTCGAACATCTCCACGACGTACCTCGACCGCGCCCGGGCCCTCAACGAGGTCGCCGCCGGACGCGGCCAGACGCTCGCGCAGCTCGCGCTGTCCTGGGTGCTGCGGGACTCGCGCGTGACGTCGGCGCTCATCGGCGCCTCGTCGGTCCGCCAGCTCGAGGACAACGTCGCGGCGCTCGCCGCGCCGGCGCTGACCGACGACGAGCTCGCCGCGATCGAGCCGCACGCGGTGGACGGCACCGGCCGCTGAGCCCGCGGCGCCAGCGGGACCGGCGGCGGCAGATACGAGAGGGGATCTCGCCAGCCGGTGAGGTCCCCTCCCGCGGTCGTGCTCGGGCGCTGCCGGTCCAGGGCGGCGGCTCTCGGTCGCTCGCGGCCGCAGGGCCGTCGCTGTCCAGGTCGTCGGACCCGCTCGGCGGTCGAGCGATCACTCGGCGCCGGCCCCGCTGTCGTCGCCGTCCGCGGGCTCCTCGCCGGCCACCGCGCGCAGCAGGCCCGGCCCGTAGCGCTCGAGCTTCGTCGCGCCGACGCCGCTGATCGTCCCGAGCTCCGCGAGCGAGGACGGCCGCCGCTCTGCGACCGCGCGCAGCGTCGCGTCGTGGAACACGACGTACGCCGGCACGCCCTGCTCGCGGGCCACGCCGGCCCGCCAGGCGCGCAGCCGCTCGAACAGGTCGGCATCCTGGCCGGACAGGTCGACCGCCGCGCGCGACGCGGCCCCGGCGCGCGAAGCTCGGCCCGACGAGCGCCCTGCGGCGGGGTCGCGCCGCAGCAGCACGGTCCGCTCACCCCGCAGGACGTCGGCCGAACCGGGCGTCAGCCGGAGGGTGCCGTACCCGTCGCTGTCGACACCGAGCAGCTCGGCCGCGAGGAGCTGTCGGACGACGCCGCGCCACTCACCGTCAGACAGGTCCGCGCCGATGCCGAACGTCGACAGCTCGGCGTGCCCGAGGGACGACACCCGCGGCGTGGCCTTGCCGCGCAGGATGTCCACGACGTGCCCGACGCCGTACCGCTGCCCACGCTGCTCGAGGCGCACGATCGTCGACAGCAGCTTCTGCGCGGCGACGGTCCCGTCGAACGTCTCGGGCGGGGTCAGGCACGTGTCGCAGTTGCCGCACGGCTCGTCCAGCGTCTGCCCGAAGTAGCGCAGCAGCTGCTCGCGCCGGCAGGAGGCGGTCTCGCACAGCGCGAGCATCGCGTCGAGGTGGGCCGTGAGCCGCCGCTTGTGCGCGGCGTCGCCCTCGGACGAGTCGATGAGCCGCCGCTGCTGCACGACGTCGGGCAGCCCGTACGCGAGCCACGCGGTCGACGGCAGGCCGTCGCGCCCGGCACGGCCCGTCTCCTGGTAGTAGCCCTCCACGGACTTGGGCAGGTCGAGGTGCGCGACGAACCGCACGTCCGGCTTGTCGATGCCCATGCCGAACGCGATGGTCGCGACCATGACGACGCCGTCCTCGCGCAGGAACCGCGCCTGGTTCCGTGCGCGCAGCGAACGGTCGAGGCCCGCGTGGTACGGCAGCGCGGGGATGCCGTTGTCGACCAGGAACGCGGCGGTCTCCTCGACGGACTTCCGCGTCAGGCAGTAGACGATGCCCGCGTCGCCGGGGTGCTCGTCGCGCAGGAGGCGCAGCAGCTGAGCCCGCGGGTTGTCCTTCGGGACGATCCGGTAGCGGATGTTGGGGCGGTCGAAGCTCGCGACGAAGTGCCTCGCGTCGTCGAGGCGCAGCCGGGTCGCGATCTCCGCGTGCGTCGCGTCGGTCGCGGTCGCCGTGAGGGCGATCCGCGGCACGTCGGGCCAGCGCTCGTGCAGCATCGAGAGCTGCAGGTAGTCGGGCCGGAAGTCGTGCCCCCACTGGGACACGCAGTGCGCCTCGTCGATCGCGAACAGCGCGACCGTGCCCGCGTCGAGCAGCTCGACCGTCTCGGGCACGCGCAGCCGCTCGGGCGCCAGGTACAGGAGGTCGAGCTCGCCGTCGAGGTACGCGCTCTCGACCTCGCGGCGCGCGAACGCGTCCTGCGTCGAGTTGAGGAAGCCGGCACGCACGCCGAGCGCGGAGAGCGCGTCGACCTGGTCCTGCATGAGCGCGATCAGCGGCGACACGACGACGCCCGTCCCCGGCCTGACCAGCGCGGGGACCTGGTAGCACAGCGACTTGCCGCCGCCGGTCGGCATCAGGACGAGCGCGTCGCCCCCGCCGACGACGGTGTCGATGATCGCGGCCTGCTCGCCGCGGAACGCGTCGTACCCCCACACGCGGCGGAGCACCTCGAGCGGCGTCCCGCCGACCGCGGCGGCGGCCCGAGGCGCAGCTGCGGGATCGCGTGGCGCGGCGACGTCGCGTGCGGGCTCGTACGCCGGGTCGTACGGAGGCTCGTCGTACGCCGGGTCGTAGGGCGGCTCGTCGTACGCGGCGCCGAACGGTGGTTCGTCGTCCCGCGACCACGGCGCGCCGGCGCCGGGAGCCGGGACCGACGACGCGCTGCCGGACGACGCCTCGGCGGGAGGGGCGTCGTCGACAACGGCACGGGTGGAGTCGGGCACCCGCCCACCCTACGAGGCGCCACCGACACGTCCCGGCGCGCCTCCACAGCCGGGCACGGCACAGGGCGCCCGCCCGAGCGGCCCGGCCCCCGGCGTCCCGTCCACGAACCGGGCGAGTCGGGGACCGCCGCCGGGCGGCGCCGCACGAGCACGCGCGCCGCACGAGCACGCGCGCCGCGCGACGACAGGGCCGCCTCACGCCCGGCCGCCGGATGTCGGCGTCCGTCCCTAAGGTGGCGGCATGGGAACCGCACTCGTCACCGGCGCGAGCGCCGGGCTCGGCCTGGAGTTCGCCTGGCAGCTCGCCACCGCGCACCACGACGTCGTCCTCGTCGCGCGTGACGAGCAGCGCCTGACGCGACTCGCCCGCCAGCTCGAGGCGGCCGCGGGCGTGCGCGCCGAGGTGCTCGTCGCCGACCTCGCGGACCGCGCCCAGGTCGAGCGCGTCGCGGACCGGCTGCGCTCCGACGAGAACCCCGTCGGCCTGCTCGTCAACAACGCGGGCTTCGGCCTCGCGCAGCCGTTCGTCGGTGGCGACCTCGCACGCGAGGAGCAGGCGCTCGACGTCATGGTGCGCTCCGTGATGGTCCTGTCGCACGCCGCCGTCGAGGCGATGGTGCCGCGGGGTCGCGGCGCGATCCTCAACGTGGGTTCGATGGCGGCGCTGCTCGCGTCGGGCACGTACTCGGCGCACAAGGCATGGGTCCGCTCGTTCACCGAGGGCCTCGCGGTCGAGCTCAAGGGCACGGGCGTCACGGCGACGGTCGTCAACCCGGGATTCGTGCACACCGAGTTCCACGAGCGGGGGCGGATCGACACGAGCGCGTACCCGGGCGTCGCCTTCCTCGACCCGCAGGACGTGGTCGCCGACGCGCTCGCGGCCGTGCGCCGGGGGAGCGTCCTGACGACGCCGAGCCTCCGGTACCGCGCGGCCGCGGGGCTGGTCCGCGTCGCGCCCCGGTCCGCGGTGCGCGCGTTCGGCCGCTACCGCCGCGAGCTCGAGAGCCCCGGCGCGGACGAGCCGGCCGACACCTGAGCGAGACCGGCCCGGACGTGTCGGGGCCGGCCGATACCCTTTCCCGCGTGACGAGCGACCTCTCCCCGACGCCCCGCCAGCAGCTGCTCCAGCTCATCAAGGACCTCGCCGTGGTGCACGGCCGCGTGACGCTGTCGTCCGGCCGGGAGGCCGACTACTACGTCGACCTGCGCCGCATCACGCTCCACCACCGCGCGGCCCCGCTCGTCGGGCACCTGCTGCTCGACCTGCTCGAGGAGGTCGGCCTCGGCACTGCGGAGATCGACGCCGTCGGCGGCCTGACGCTCGGCGCCGACCCCGTGGCCGACGCCCTGCTGCACGCCGCGGCGAGCCGCGGCCAGGACCTCGACGCGTTCGTCGTCCGCAAGGAGGGGAAGGCGCACGGCCTGCAGCGCCGCATCGAGGGGCCCGACATCGCCGGTCGCCGCGTGGTCGTCGTTGAGGACACGTCCACGACGGGCGGCTCGGTCGCGACCGCGGTCGAGGCGGTGCGCGAGGCGGGCGCCGAGGTCGCGGGGGTCGTCGTCATCGTCGACCGGGCGACGGGCGCACGCGAGGCCATCGAGGCGCTCGGCGTGCCGTACCACTTCCTGTTCGGCCTCGCCGAGCTCGGCCTGGCCTGACCGCCGGAGACGCCCGCGGGTGGCGCGTCGGGCGCGGTCTCGCCCGCGGCGCCGGGCTGACCCCTAAGGTTCCTGTATGACTGGTCTGATCATCGCCATCGTCGTCGTGGTGATCCTCGTGATCATCGCCATCGCGCTGGTCTCGATGTACAACTCGCTGGTCCGGCTGCGGAACCTGGTCCAGGAGTCGTGGCGGCAGATCGACGTCGAGCTGCACCGGCGGCACGACCTGATCCCGAACCTCGTCGAGACCGTCAAGGGCTACGCCGCGCACGAGAAGGGCGTGCTCGAGGAGGTCGCGCGGGCGCGCTCCGCCGCCGCGGCACCCGGTTCGTCGCCCGCCGAGCAGGCACAGCAGGAGAACCAGCTGACGCAGGCGCTCGGCCGCCTGTTCGCCGTGGCGGAGAACTACCCGGTGCTGCGCGCGAGCGAGAACTTCCAGCAGCTGCAGGGCGAGCTGACGGCGACCGAGGACCGCATCGCGGCGGCGCGTCGGTACTACAACGCGAACGTGCGCGAGCTGAACACCAAGATCGAGTCGTTCCCGTCGAACATCATCGCCGGGATGTTCCACTTCGAGCGGGCCGAGTACTTCGAGGCCGACGAGCCCGAGGTCCGGCAGGCGCCGCAGGTCCAGTTCTGACGAAGCGCCCGCGCGAGGTCCGCGCGCGGGCGGATCCGCGGTGAGCCCGATGGGTGCAGTCGTGGGTGCAGCGCATCGAACGGTTCGCGGCGCGCCGGCTGCACCCATCGATGCACCGACGGAGACGACCGAGCCGGGACGCCGCGTCAGACGCGGGCGACCAGGTCCGCGATCGAGTCGACCACCTCGGACGGGCGGAACGGGTACGTGTCGACGTCCGCGGCGCGCGTCGAGCCGGTGAGCACCAGGAAGGTGCGCAGCCCGGCCTCGATGCCCGCCACGACGTCGGTGTCCATCCGGTCGCCGACCATCGCGGTCGACTCCGAGTGCGCCTCGATCCGGTTGAGCGCGGACCGGATCATCATCGGGTTCGGCTTGCCGACGAAGTACGGCTGACGCCCGGTCGCGGCCGAGATCATGGCGGCCACCGCGCCCGTCGCCGGCAGGTCGCCGTCGGCAGACGGCCCCGTGACGTCGGGGTTCGTCGCGATGAAGCGCGCGCCGCCCTGGATCAGGCGGATCGCCTGCGTGATCGCCTCGAACGAGTAGGTGCGCGTCTCGCCGAGCACCACGAAGTCCGGCTCGGCGGCCGTCAGCGTGTAGCCCGCCTCGTACAGCGCGGTCGCCAGCCCGGCCTCGCCGATCACGTAGGCGGAGCCACCCGGCATCTGGTCCGTGAGGAACTGCGCGGTCGCGAGGGCCGACGTCCAGATCGCGTCCTCCGGGATGTCGATTCCCGAAGCCCGCAGCCGGGCGGTGAGGTCACGCGGCGTGAAGATCGAGTTGTTCGTCAGCACGAGGAACGGCCGCTCGCTGTCCCGCAGCGCGCGCACGAAGTCGGACGCGCCGGGCAGCGCGACGCCCTCGTGGACGAGCACGCCGTCCATGTCGGACAGCCAGGACCGGATCTCTCTCGTCACGAGCCGAACGCCTTCCGCTCCACGGCCGCACGCTCGTCGGCCTCGTCGTACGCCTGCTCGTCGGGCGCCTCGCCGCGCCGGGCGCGCAGCCGGCGGCGCAGGATCTCGAACAGCATCGGCGCCACCGAGAACAGCACCACGACCACGAGCAGCGCCTCGATGTTGTCGCGCACGAACGCGATGTTGCCCAGCGCGTAGCCGAGCCACGTGACCCCCGCGCCCCACAGCAGCGCCCCGAGCGCGTTGAACGGCAGGAAGTGCCGCCACGGCATCTTGCCGACGCCGGCCGCGACCGGCGCGTACGTCCGCACGATGGGGATGAACTGCGCGACGACGATCGTCCGGCCGCCGTAGCGGTCGAAGTACGAGTACGTGTGGTCGATGTAGCTCTGCTTGAAGAACCGCGAGTCCGGTTTCGCGAACACCTTCGGCCCGAGGGTCCGCCCGATCAGGTACCCGCACTGCGTGCCGGCGAACGCCGCGAGGAACGTCAGCAGCGACAGCACCCAGATGTCGATGTGGGTCTGGAGCTGGTTCGACGCGACGAGCGCGCCGGCCGTGAACAGCAGCGAGTCGCCGGGGAGGATCGGGAACAGCAGGCCCGTCTCGACGAAGACGATCGCCAGGATGCCGACGAGCGCGAGCGTGCCGAACCGGTCGATCAGGTGCTGCGCGTTCAGCAGGTCGGTGATGCCGGCCTGGACGGGTCCGGCCGCGGGCAGCGCGGCGAGGGCGCTCGTCAGGGGCATGGGTCCAGCCTACGGGGCGGGCCATGAGGCGCTGCTGAGAACTCTGGCAGGGTGCTGTGCCGTACCGTCGGGCCGTGCGTGACGAGCCCGTGCAGGACGAGCCCGTGCAGGACGAGCCCGCCCGTGACGACGCCGTCGGCGTCGGCCCCTGGCCGGGCGGGCCGGACGCGTGGCCGCGTGACGCGTCGGGCGTGCTCGACCCGCGCCTCGACCCCGAGCTGCTGCGCCACGGCGACCGACGCAACGTCGTCGACCGCTACCGCTACTGGACGGTCGAGGCCGTGGTCGCGGACCTCGACACGCGGCGCCACCCGTTCCACGTCGCGATCGAGAACTGGCAGCATGACCTCAACATCGGCTCCGTCGTGCGCACCGCGAACGCGTTCAACGCCGCGGCGGTCCACGTGGTCGGTCGTCGCCGCTGGAACCGGCGCGGCGCGATGGTGACCGACCGGTACCAGCACGTGCGCCACCACGCGAGCGTCGCGGACCTGCGCGCGTGGGCCGCGCGCGCGGGGGTCCCGGTGCTGGGCGTCGACAACCTGCCCGGGTCCGTGCCGCTCGAGGGCTACCCCCTGCCGCGCGCGTGCGTGCTGCTGTTCGGCCAGGAGTCGGTCGGCCTGTCCGACGAGGCGCGCGCGGCGGCGGTCGACGTGCTGCACATCGCGCAGTTCGGCTCGACCCGCTCGATCAACGCGGGCGCCGCGGCCGCGATCGCGATGCACGCGTGGATCACGCAGCACGCGGGCCGTGGGCCACGGGCGGACGTCCCAGATCCGGGGTCGTCGGACAGTGGCAGACTCTGAGCGACACCCCACCCCTTCACGCAGGAGATGTGTGCACATGGCCATCGCCACCCCCGAGGTGTACGCCGAGATGATCGACCGGGCGAAGGCGGGCAAGTTCGCCTACCCGGCCGTCAACGTCACCTCGTCGTCGACGCTCACCGCCGCTCTGCAGGGCTTCGCCGAGGCGGAGTCCGACGGCATCATCCAGGTCTCCGTCGGTGGCGCGGAGTACGCGTCCGGTGCGACGGTCAAGGACCGCGTCGCCGGCACGCGCGCGCTCGCGGCCTACGCGCACGAGGTGGCGAAGGGCTACGGCATCACGGTCGCGCTGCACACCGACCACTGCACCAAGCAGAACCTCGACTCGTGGGTGCGCCCGCTCCTGGCCCTCGAGGCCGAGGAGGTCAAGGCCGGCAAGAACCCCACGTTCCAGTCGCACATGTTCGACGGCTCGAACATCCCGCTCGACGAGAACCTCGTCATCGCGGCCGAGCTGCTCGAGCTGTCGCAGGCCGCGCGCACCATCCTCGAGATCGAGGTCGGCGTCGTGGGCGGCGAGGAGGACGGCCACGCGGCCGAGATCAACGACAAGCTCTACACGACGGCCGAGGACGGTCTCGCGACGGTCAAGGCGCTGGGCTCGGGCGAGAAGGGCCGCTACCTGACGGCGCTGACGTTCGGCAACGTGCACGGCGTCTACAAGCCGGGCGCCGTCAAGCTGCGCCCGTCGATCCTCGCGGACATCCAGAAGGCCGTCGGCGACGCGATCGGCAAGGAGAACCCGTTCGACCTGGTCTTCCACGGCGGCTCGGGCTCGACGGCCGACGAGATCGGCGAGGCCGTCGACAACGGCGTCATCAAGATGAACATCGACACGGACACGCAGTACGCGTACAGCCGCCCGGTGGCCGACCACTTCTTCAAGAACTACGACGGCGTGCTCAAGATCGACGGCGAGGTGGGCAACAAGAAGGCCTACGACCCGCGCGCCTGGGGCAAGCTCGCGGAGGCGGGCATGGCGCAGCGCATCGTCGAGGCGTGCCAGCAGCTCCGCTCGGCGGGCCACAAGCTCTGACCTGAGAACGCCGAACGGGCCCCGCCGCTGTGTGCGGCGGGGCCCGTCCGTGTCTCCGGAGACTCAGGCGATCCCGGGGCCCGGGTCACCCGTCGTGGCCGCGGGGGCGGGTGGGGTGTCGCCGACGACGGGCTGGAAGCCGGGCGCGTCGTCGTCGTCGACGACGTCCAGCAGCTCGCCGATGCGGGTGACCTCGAGCAGGAACCGCACGGTCGGCGGGACCCGCAGCAGGCGGACGCGGTGCTGCGACCGGATCGAGAGACGTGCGAGGAATGCGACGCCCGAGCTGTCCATGAACGTCACGTGGTGCGCGTCGACCTCGATGGGGAGCCCGACCTGCTCGGCCTCCTCCGTCGCCTCCTGGAGCTCGGGGCCGAGGTCGGCGTCGACCTCGCCCGAGAGGACGATGCGCGTGGCGTCGGCCCCGACGATCACCTGGACGGCACCGGGCTCGCCGTTCACTGTCCGGATCCCCTCCTCCACGGGCTCGTCGGGTGTGGTGCTGTTACCGTCGCGCACGGTGCTCCTTCCGGCCCCGTCGTGGGAAGGCCTGTGCCGGTGGCTCGACGTTTCGCCTGCTCGGCACGCTAGACGATCGGAGGTGGTGGTGGTCAACTCCTCGGCCCTCCCGATTTCGTCGGACGTCCTCGCGGAGCAGGGTGTCCGTGCCCTCGCGGCGACCTCCGTCGCCGTCGCGCTGATGGAGGCCGGCGAGGAGGGCCTGCGGGTCGTGTGGGCCAACGAGGCGTTCGCGACGGTCACCGGCTTCGACGCGGAGCACGCGCAGAGCCCCGAGTCACGCGCGCTGGCGCGCGCCCGCATGAGCGAGCAGGAGAGCCACGCGTTCCGCAGCGCGGTGGCCGCGGGCCGGTCGACGCGGCACACCGTGACGCTGACCCGTCCGGACGGCACCGGGTACCCGAGCCTCGTCGAGCTCTCGCCGATCCCGGCCGGCGACGGGGAGATCACGCACTGGGTCGCCGTCCTGCAGGACCTCACGGAGCAGCTCACGCGCGCCGAGGAGCAGGCCGCGCTCGTCGAGGCGGAGCGGCGCGAGCTGCGCCACCTCGGGCTGATCGCGCAGGTGTCGGACCTGCTGATGGACGTCGACGACCCGCACGCGCTCGGCGAGATCGCGCTCCTGCTGCGCCGGTCCGTCGTCGCGTGGGCCGCGTTCTACCTCAACGACAACGGTCTGCGGCACGCCGAGGGCATCACCGCGCTGCGGCCCGTCACCGGCAAGGGGCGGCGGCACGGCACGGCCGCGCACACCGAGGAGCGCACGCCCGTCGGGGACGGCGGCGTGCCCGGGCCGGACGCCGTGCAGGCGCTGCTCGACGGCGAGCGGGACCGGCCCGTCGAGCTCGACCTCGAGGGCTCGTACCAGTACGGCTCGGCGTCGTCGTGGGTCGCCCGGCACGCGGGTCGCGCGCCGGGGGTCGAGGGGCCGCCGCCGTCGAGGCGCGCGGTGGTCCACGCGGTCCCGGGACGGCGGCGCGTGCTCGGGGTGCTCGTCGTGTTCCCGCGCGACGGCGGCGGGCTCGCGACGCTGGACGCGTCGACGCGCACCGTGCTCGAGCTGACCGCGCGCCGCGTCGGGCTGGTCGTCGACAACGCGCGTCTCTACGACCGTGAGCACCGCCTGGCCGAGACGCTGCAGCGCGCGATGCTCCCCGAGCAGGCCGACGTCGACGGCCTCGACGTCTGGACGTACTACGCCCCCAACGCCGAGAACGTGCAGGTCGGCGGCGACTGGTACGACGTGCTGCAGATCGCGCCCGACGTGGTGGGCGTCGTCATCGGCGACGTCGTCGGGCACGACGTCGAGGCCGCGGCGGCGATGGGGCAGCTGCGGTCCGTGGTCCGCACGTACGCGTTCGACGTCCGCACGCCGGGCGCCGTGCTCGAGCGCGTCGACCAGATCGTCGGGGGGATGCGCATCCCGCGGTCGGCCGGTCTCGTGCTCTCGACGCTGACGCGCACCGACGGGGGCTGGGAGCTCGAGTACTCCCGGGCCGGCCATCTGCCGGCGCTGCTCGTGCGGGACGGCGAGGCGACCGAGCTCGCCGAGGCGGGCGGCCTGCTGATCGGCTTCGGATCCGGCCCGCGCGACACCGGACGGCTCGCGTTGCTGCCGCGGGACGTGCTCGTGTACTTCACGGACGGGCTCATCGAGCGGCGGGACCGGCACCTGCGGGACGGCATGCGCGCGCTGGCGTCGGTCGCGCGCGGCGTGACGGCCCGCGACGCTGCCGGCATCGGCGAGGAGCTCCTGTCGCGGCTCGCGGACCACCCGGAGGACGACGTCGCCGTGGTCGTCGTGCGCGTGCCCGACCCGAGCGACGGTGTGGGCGACGCGGAGGGTCCGCGCCGGCGTCGGTGGTCCCTGCCGAGCGAGCCGGCGTCGATCGGCCGAGCCCGGCACGCGGTGCTGCGCACGTGCGAGGCGTGGGGGCTCGGCGACGCCGCGAACGCCGAGCTCGTCGTCTCGGAGCTCGTCGCCAACGCCGTGCTGCACGGGTACGGCCACGTGTCGCTGCAGCTCGACGAGACCGGGGACGGCCTGCGCATCGAGGTCGAGGACGCGAACCCCGCGCCGCCCGTCGCGACCGACGGGCATCCCGGACGGGTGGGCGGGTTCGGCATGCAGATCGTCGAGCGGCTGGCCGACTGGGGATGGCGCCCCTCGCCGAGCGGGAAGGTCGTCTGGGCGCGCGTGCGGCCCGCCCGGCTGCCGCGCAGCGGGCGGGACTGAGGCCCGCGTCAGCCGCAGCGGGCGGGACTGAGGCCCGCGTCAGCCGCGGCCGGCGCGCGCCGGGCCGGTCCTGCGCGTCAGGCGGGTGCCGGCGCGCCGTCCGGCCGGCGGAAGCCCGACTCGGGCACCCCGACCTCGCAGCGGTGCTCCTCGTCGAGGCGGAACAGGTCCAGCGCTCCGCAGACCTCGAGCACGAACAGGTCGCGCGGGTCCGCTCCGCGCAGCGCGGTCGCGCCGCCGCGCTTGCGACCGGCGTCGGCCAGCGAGATGAGGAAGGCGGCGCCCGTCGAGTCCATGAACGTCACGCGACACATGTCGATGACGAGCAGCTGTCGGCGCAGGCCGACCACGCGGGCCGCGATCTCCGGAAAAGAATCGCGCTCCGCGAGGTCCAGGTCGCCGGCGATGGTGAGCACCGTCGTCGTCGGCGACGTCGAGATCTCGATCATGATCAGTTCCACCGGTGGGCTGAGGGGAGGGCCGGTCGGCTGCTCGACTGTAGGGCGCCCTCCGCCGTCCCGCACGCCGAACCGGGCACGTGTCCGACTCGCGTGGGTGCTGTCCCCCGGACGGGCTACGCCCACGGCCGCGAGGGGGTCCGGCGGCAGAACGGTCGAGGCGCGGACCGGCCATGACCATTCCTTGACCTTCGGGTAGCCTCTCGGAGGTACCGGGCTACTGCCGCCCGTGCCGCCGGGGCCCGCGGGCGCGACCGTCCGCCGCCGGCCCGCCGCAGGCAGGGGAAGTGGTGAGAGATGCCCGCCGTCGTGGTGCTCGGCGCCCAGTGGGGCGACGAAGGCAAGGGCAAGGCGACCGACCAGCTCGGTTCGCGCACCGACTACGTCGTGAAGTTCAACGGCGGCAACAACGCGGGGCACACGGTCGTCGTCGGTGGCGAGAAGTACGCGTTGCACCTGCTGCCGTCGGGCATCCTCTCGCCCGGCGTCGTCCCGGTCATCGGCAACGGCGTCGTCATCGACATCGACGTGCTGTTCGCCGAGATCGACGCGCTCGAGGCGCGCGGCGTCGACACGTCGCGCCTGCTCGTCTCGTCGGCCGCGCACGTCATCGCGGGCTACAACCGCACGATGGACAAGGTCACCGAGCGCTTCCTCGGCAAGCGCCGCATCGGCACGACGGGGCGCGGCATCGGCCCGACGTACGCCGACAAGATCAACCGCGTCGGCGTCCGCGTCCAGGACCTGTTCGACGAGGGGATCCTGCGCCAGAAGATCGAGGGCGCGCTCGACCAGAAGAACCACCTGCTGGTCAAGGTCTACAACCGCCGCGCCGTCACGGTCGACGAGACGGTCGAGGAGCTGCTGCAGCACGCCGAGCGCCTGCGGCCGTACGTCGCGGACACGCCGCTCGTGCTCAACCGCGCGCTCGACGAGGGCCGGACGCTCGTCTTCGAGGCGGGCCAGGCGACGATGCTCGACATCGACCACGGCACGTACCCGTTCGTCACGTCGTCGTCGTGCACGGCGGGCGGCGCGTGCACGGGATCGGGCGTCGGGCCGACGCGCATCGACCGCGTGGTGGCCGTCGCGAAGGCGTACACGACGCGCGTCGGCGAGGGGCCGTTCCCCACCGAGCTGCTCGACGAGGACGGCGAGTGGCTGCGCGTCACGGGCGGCGAGTACGGCACGACGACCGGTCGGCCGCGCCGCACCGGCTGGTACGACTCGGTCGTGGTCCGGTACGCGTCGCGCGTCAACGGGCTCACCGACCTGGTCGTGACGAAGCTCGACGTGCTGACGGGTCGGGACCGGATCCCGGTCGCCGTGGCCTACGACGTCAAGGGCCGCCGGTTCGACGAGATGCCCGACGACCAGAGCGACTTCCACCACGCGACGCCCGTGTACGAGTACCTCGACGGCTGGTCGGGGGACATCTCCGGGGCGCGCGAGTTCGACGACCTGCCCGACGCCGCGCAGCGGTACCTGCTGCGGCTGGAGGAGCTGTCGGGCACGCGGATCTCGTCGATCGGCGTCGGCCCGGGCCGCGAGGCGACGATCGTCCGGCACGAGCTGCTCGCCTGACCCGCGGCGCACCACGTGACGACGCGGCCGGCGGGGCTCCCCACCGGCCGCATCGCCGTCCTCAGTCGCGGAGCTCGGCGGCGTCGATCGTGCGCTGGCGCAGCACGGTCGCGGGGTAGCAGGCGGCCGCGACGCTCAGCGCGGCGGCCGACCAGAACACGGCCGGCAGACCCCACCCGTCGGCGACGACACCGCCGAGCACCGCGCCGACGGGCATCAGGCCGTAGCCGAGCGTGCGGCTCGCGCCCGACACGCGGCCGAGCATGCCCTGCGGCACCATCCGCTGGCGCATCGACGCCGACACGACGTTGCCGATCGTCGTGCAGAAGCCGGCGAGGAACAGCGTGACGGCGACGGCCACCGCGTCCGGCGCGAGGATCGGCACGACGAGCACCGCCGCGGTGCTGATGCTGGCGGTCACCAGCACGCGCAGCTCGGGCAGCGCGGTGACGATCCGCTCGACCACGAGCGAGCCCAGCACCGCGCCGACGGCGAGCGCCGCGAGCATCAGCGGGTACCGCGACGGCGGCAGACCCATGCGGCTCTCCGGCCCGACGGCCCAGAGCACGAACACGGCGAAGTACGCGGTGAACGCCATGTTCATGAGCGACCCGGCGATGACGAGCGGCCGCAGCACGGGATGCCGGACGAGGAAGGAGAGGCCGTCGCGGACCTCGTGGGCGGCGCGACGCACCGCGGTCTGCGGCGCGGCGGGCGCCTCCCCACCCTCGCCCGGCGTGACCGGGGCCGGGGCCGGGCGGTAGTTCCCGCGCACGCCGCGCCACAGCAGCACGGCCGCGCCGAGCGCCAGACCGGCGGGCAGGCCGAGCACCCACGCCGCGCCCAGCGCCAGCACCGCACCCGCGATCGGCCCGCCGACGAACGTGTTGGCGACCTGCTGGACCGCGAGGACCCGGCCGTTGGCGGCCTGCAGGCGCGAGCGCGGCACGAGGTCGGGCACGAGCGAGGTCTGCGCGATGTCGGCGAACACCTCGGTGACGCCGTAGGCGAGCACCACCGTGACGAGCCACGCCATGCTGAGGTTCCCGCTGACGACGAGCCACATGCCGACCCCGAGCACCGCGGCCCGCGCGAGCATCGCGACCATCTGCGTGCGCCGGCGGTCCGTGCGGTCGACGGCGACGCCCGCCAGCATGCCGAGCAGCAGCCACGGCAGCCAGGTCGCGGCGGAGAGCAGTGCGATCTGCGTGGCCGAGCGGGTCAGCGTCAGGGCGACCAGGGGAGCGCCGACGCCGACGACGCCGTCGCCGAGGTTCGCGAGGCCGGTCGCGCCGAGCGCCGCCGCGAAGGGGCGCCCGAGGGGCTCCCGCGCCGGTGCGGCGCCGCGGGTCGCGTC
>Ga0164242_10002104_pt1 | contig 23144 bp, 22 predicted proteins | sample OricomgcompostMG_FD_108783 | JGI IMG/M metagenome (GOLD analysis project Ga0164242, IMG submission 108783) | Miracle-Growth compost microbial communities from Emeryville, California, USA - Original compost - Miracle growth compost (MG) ... | reverse complement strand
GGGAAGCAATGAGCGTGGTGCGACGGAGAAATCTTATACGCGAGGAAATGCCGACCGGTATTTCGTATAAGATTTCTCCTCACCCGTACACACAACCCCGATCGGTTCGTCGAAATGACATTGGTTTTTATAATTTTAGCTATAAAATTGGATTTAAAAACATCCAAGGATGTGTCCACACAGTAGCTCCGAGAGAGAGGGACTTCAGAAGAAAGTCTCCCCCTTTGGGGTGTTTGCTACAGATATTTTGCTTCTGAAGGTGCATTAGATAAGCAGGCACAGCGCCCTATATGAGCCCGGCATTACTGCTCTTCTACAAACTTTCGTAAACTGGTACCGGTAATATAGGTCCATCCTTTGGCAAAGCTTTCCGGGGCGAATGAAGGATTACCGGCAGGGAATGTTTCCAAACCGGTGTGGGTTAGCTTTAATCTTGTTTTTTCTCCTTCTTCAAAAAGTTCGATGGTTACCATTGAATCGCCGGGGTATTCCAGATAGTGCCAGCTGTAGGAAAGCTTTTTAAATGGGATCACCTCCGTAATAATACATTCGTGCCAAAAGGTTACGCCCTTATCTGTTCCGCTGAAGCGAAAGGTAAAGCCAACCTCGGGTTTAAAATCTTCCAGTTGGAAATACCATTCTTTCATTTTCTCGTTAACGGTAAGCGCTTCCCAAACCCTGTTCAACGGGGCATTGTAAGTTTGCTCAATTACAAATGGTTCTGTATTCATCTTTATTGGGTTTATAATTATTTATTTTGATTTTGCTGTTGTTCTTTTTCAAGGAAAGCACCTAAGGCATCCAGTTTCCCGGTCCAGAATTTTTGATAACGGGCAGTCCAGTCGGCCACCTGTTTAAGCTTGCCAAAATCAGCATGGCAGTATCTTTCCCTACCCTGCCGGGTTATGGTAACCAAACCGCATTCGGTCAAAATTTTCATGTGTTTGGAAATAGCCGGCCTGCTGATGGCAAACTGACCGGCAACATTATTCACATTAAGCGATTGCCGCGCCAGCATACTTATAATCTCTCTACGGGTTGGGTCGGCAATGGCCTGGAATACATCTCTTCTCATTTCAAATTAAGTAACCGTTCGATTACAAATATATAAGTAACCATTCAGTTACGCAATATTATTTGCAAATAGCAGTTAATTTGCTGAATTTGAGATATTTAATATAAATTAAAATTAAATAAGGAGGTCGAAATACAAAATACCCCTTTGATAAAACAGCATCTCCTGAACTTATTATAGCCCGTAGAAATACCATTCGCGCTCAAAAGGGCAAGTGTATGGGTGTAATGTAATTACAAGGGTGTATTATCATTATCATCATCCGGATTTTTTTCGTCTTCCGGGTTTGATTTGGAAAGCACGCTGCCCAGGGTTACGGTTACAGGGGTAAGCACTAACAGGTAAACCCAACTATCCATCGGGCAGTCATTATCAAACGGGTCCTGTTCATCCCCGCAAGGAACATCCGGACCGTCCGCGAAAGCGCATACGGCCATCATGATAAACATGAACACTAATAAAATCTGCTTACATTTCATATCCTTACTATTGATTTAGGGTTTACTGATCTTTATCCTGCCTATTACTTTTTGGGTGGAATTATCGCTTACTTCCACTATATAGGTACCTGGTAATAGTTTATCTACATTTTGCCGTATAGCGTTGCCCGATGAAACCTTACTGAGCAGTGTTTGCCCGGCCGAACTGATCACTCTCATTAAAACCTGGGCGGGGATGCCGGGCACATTTATTTTTACATTCAGCTCGGTTTTAACCGGGTTGGGATAGGCCATTAATGCCTGGTTGCTTACCGCAGGTGAATTAAAATTAACGGACAGCGCTTTGCTGTAACTGATGTTATTGAAAACATCGTCCTGCTTTAGCCGATAGGTGTTTACACCTGTAGCCGGTATCTTATCATCCCAGGTGTACAGGCCGCTCCCATCGCTTTGCAAACTATAAACAGGTGTAAAATTGCCGTTCGCGTCTGCCCTTTCTACGGTAAAACCAGTAGCATCGCGCTCCGCTTCTACCTTCCATTTAATTTCGATGGCGTTGTTTACAGGAGCCCCTGTAAAACTGAGCAGCCGGTAGTTAATCGTGTTCTTTTTATGAAATGCCAGTTCAAACCGGCTGCCGCCATAGCTGGCGGCGCTATCCGGCCGGATATTAAAAGCGTATTGTTTATATAAATTAATTTGCAGCGAATCCTTTTTATAATGGTCTACCAGGAAAACATCATAACGCTGGTCAAGTGTTTCCAGGCCGCTAAATGTCAGGGTGTTAATGCCGGGCGCGCCGCTTACATTTACAAACAGCTTTACCCGCAGGGTTGAATCAATACTATGTAAATGATTAATTGCCAGCATTTGGCTGTTTTGGGCGGCATAAGTGGCAAGGGTAGCCACATTGCCTATTCCGTTCAGCCTGTCGGCGTCAAGTATGGGCTCATAGTCGTTTTTAGCGGCCGGTTCAAACGCGATGATCGATTCATCGGTATTAATAGTATCCTTAGCGAGTTTGATGCGTAATACCTGTGGTTTTTGTGCTGCCTGTGCAGGCATGCCCATTAACAAATAGGAAGCACCTAATGAGGCTGGCTGGGTGGTTGTTTTAGCACTCTCGGTAAAAGTAAGAGTGCCGCCTGCACCCGCTACCACAAAAAATCCCTGACCGCTGGCTATATACCTGCTGGCATTATTGGAACCCTTTGACGAGCCTAAATCAGGCTGATACGTTCCGTAATTTTTACTGGAATAATTAAACACATATATCTTGGTGCCTACATTGCTGCCTACAATTTTACCTGTTGTAATACCATCCCAATCAATAGTAGCCGCATACGGATTACCCACCAGGTTATAACCAGTTTTAGCTGCAGATAAGGCAGTACTATTATTCCACCACAGCTTTACCGGCACATTACCCTGGTTAAGTGTACCTACGGCGGTTATTGTGGAGGCGTCCGGATTGGCGTAAACGCCGCCTACCCTGTTTTGTTTATTGTTAAGGTTATTAACATTATTGCCGGTATAATAAAGCATATAACCATTGCCCGCATATAAGGTAGCTGTGGCATTGGGGTTGGCGCCCGCATTATCATAAACCTTAACCGGGTTGGTTGTAATGTTAGTAAGGCCTTTAAAGTTCCCGGTATTAAACCCCGTGTTAATAGCTGGCAGGCTTTCGTTATATAAATAAATGGTCGGGGTAGCATTTGACACAGTAAAACCGCTGGCAGCGCCGCCCGGCCCCCCGGTAAATACGCCCGGGTTATTGCTCAGATAGCTTAAGGTTGTATAGGCGGCAGCATTCGAGTTATCAATAACGCCGGTGGCATTCATATTTACCGGCGACGATAACAACCTGTAATTGCGGGCATTTTGCGCTACCGTACCTGCTTTAATATAACGCTGAACATTAACGTTCCCGGTAATGGCGCATCCAGAAGGGATTGCCGCTACGGTAGCGGTGCCCGAATTATCGGACACAAGCGTTAATTTGCCTGATGCGCCGACCGTTAGGGAAGTAGCCTCGGCCATAGTAAGCGTTCCCGTACCCGAAATGGAAAAACCGTTTACAGTCGCGGCCGGGCCTGAAATATTTTTTGCACCGCCACCCTGAAAGTATACGTTATTAAAAACAATGCCTTTACCATTATTTGTGCCTGCATCATATAGTTGCTGCGTAATGGTTCCTTTATAATATATCGTTGGGTTTAAGGTGGCATTATCAATAATATCCGTACTTCCGGTTGACGACCAATCGCCGGAGATTGTCAAATTACCTGAATTTATCTTTTTAGTTCCGGCACCCGAAAATGCGATATTCTGATAAACAGATGTAGCTCCGCCAAGGCCTGAAGTATTCAGGCCGGTTGTATTATCGGTATAAACCGTTTGGGTTGAACCATCGTTATTAGCATATTCAACCCCAACCCTGCCCGTACCACTTGCGGGTACATAAAAATCAATTGAGCCGTAAACAGGATTGGGGATATTTATAGCATTGGCGGCGCCTAATTTTAAAGTAGCCGTTTGTGAGCCGCTATTTACGACGTTAATACTTGCAGCTGATGTTGCCGAGGCGGAATAAGCGGCCGGATTTTGATTTGTTACGTTTAGGGCACCTGTTACATATACTAAACTGGGGACTGTATTATCATTGGCTAAATTAAATACCGCGTTATTTACTATGGTGCCTATGGTTATTAAAAGTAAATTTACAACCGGCGCTTGTGCGGAGTTTACATTTAACGGCCCATTGATTATCAACTGCGCGATATTTGATTTTAACGTGGCGATATTCTGATTAATTGACAATTGCCCCAACAGGCCCGATGGCGAAAATGTATTGCTATCGCCTACGGTTAGGCCATTGCAGTTAATAATCCCGGTACCGGTAATAAGTGTGTTAATATTGCCTGTAAGCAGATTGTGTTTTTGTAGAATTATCCCGTTAACCGTCAGCGTTCCGTCAACCGTCAGCACCGGGTTATTGGGGCCAAAGGTTATTGAAGCACACTGATAGGCTTCATTTACCGGAATTAAGGGAGCATGGTTATAACTTGCAACCCCTATTTCTACCGCATCATTAGTAGGTAACGCGTGCCTGGACCAATTGCTGGTATTTTTCCAATCGCTGCTTTGGTTACCGGTCCAGGTATTAGTGGCAGCTAATGAGCTGAAATTCCAAACAATAAACACAGAAAACAAGAGTAAATATTTCATTTATCAAGGCGTAAAGCCATGTTGCTCCAGGGTATAATTTCTCCTTTTTTTTACTTTGAAAGGCTTAGCATGCGCTAATATTTGAAACTTTTACGTTTAAACCTATAGATTGTTGTCGTTTTAGTTAAATGAATAAACTGAACAGATAGTCAGGAAATGAATAAGATAGTTAAGCCTGTTTGGGTAGGAATTTATGGCAAGAATGGCTAAAGGAAATGCTGAGATTTGCTTTCAAGGGGCTATGACCCTGTTTAGTAAACCATCAATACAAAAAAGGCATCGCCGTTATAGCAATGCCTTTTAATACTGATTTTAATTATTCTTTATTCGGATACGGCCGGTGCCGATGACGAACTGCCAACTTCCGGCTTTTTCCCGCCGGTTTTTTTGCGTGGCCATTTCTTTTTCTTGTTTCCGGTAGCACTGCGGCCATGGTTGCTATTGTTTCCATGCTGGCGCTCTGGACGTGGTTCCGGTGCTTCGCCCAGTTCGGGTGGCAAAGGCATTTGGGGTACGGGTTTGCCAATCATAGCCTCAATACGTTTCAGCTTTTGCTCATCGCGATGATTGATCAGGGTAATAGCCGTACCGGTTGTAGCGGCCCGGGCTGTACGGCCTATCCGGTGGATATAATCTTCCGGGTCGGGTGGCGCGTCGTAATTGATCACCAGGTCTATCCCTTCCACATCAATACCGCGCGATAAGGCATCGGTACCGATGATAATGGGTAAGGTTTTATTTTTAAAATCAAGCAGGATCTGTTCGCGTTCCGATTGTTTAAAGTCCGAACTAAAAGCGCTTACATTTAAGCGGGCCGACTTTAATTCTTTATATAATTGCTTTACTTTTTCCTTGGTCGAGGCAAATATGATGGTGCTCAGATAATTGCCATTCTTTAACAGCATTTTGATCAGGCCCACTTTCTGATGATCGCCTAAACGATACATTTGCTGATTGATACCTACCGCCGGCTGCGAAATAGCCAGGCTGATCTGCTCGGGGTTACGCAAAATGGAGTTAGCCAATGTGCGGATGCGCGGCGGCATAGTAGCAGAGAACAAAAGCGTTTGCCGCTCGGCAGGCAGGTAACGGATGATCCGGATAATATCATCCTGAAAACCCATGTCCAGCATCCGGTCGGCTTCGTCCAGTATCAGGTGCTGCAGCTTATCCAGCTTTAGTACCCCCGATGTAAGGTGCGCTATTAAGCGCCCTGGGGTAGCAATAACGATATTGACATTGTTTTGTATGGCGCGGCGCTGCTGTTCATATACAATACCATCACCGCCGCCAAATACCGCTACCGAACTAATGCCGGTAAAATAGGCCAAGCCCTCCACCTGCTGGTCAATTTGTTGGGCCAGCTCGCGGGTAGGCGCTAAAATAAGGGTATTTATATGATGCTTATCTGTTTCGCCAATACGGTTTAATACCGGTAGTAAATAGGATGCTGTTTTGCCGGTGCCTGTTTGCGCGCAGGCTATCAGATCTTTGCCTTGCATAACTACCGGTATGGCCATAGCCTGTATGGGAGTTGGGGTGGTATAGCCCATACTTTGCAATCCCTCGGCTAAATGTTCGTTAAAATTAAAATCTTCGAAAGTCACTATATTTATTTAATCTGTGCAAGATAGTAATTTTTAACCGGGTTGATATAATGGCACTCTGAAGTAGTGATTAGAGAGCCGGAGTCCGGATACACTACGTATACGTCATTGAGCGTAGCGTGGCAATTAGCCCCCTCTAAATCTCCCCCCGGGAGGGTTACTGTGTGGACACATCCTTCAAGAATTATGTCATTTCCTTTAGAGCCGGGGAAGCAATGAGCGTGGTGCGACGGAGAAATCTTATACGCGAGGAAATGCCGACCGGTATTTCGTATAAGATTTCTCCTCACCCGTACGCACAACCCCGATCCGTTCGTCGAAATGACATTGGTTTTTGTAATTTTAGCTATAAAATTGGATTTAAAAACATCCAAAAATGTGTCCACACGGTAGCTCCGAGGGAGAGGGACTTAAGAAGAAAGACTCCCCCTTTGGGGGAGATTTAGAGGGGGCTAATTGCTACGCTCGCAATTGTAATACAAAAAACGCCGCATAAAGCGACGTTTCTATATTGATTAAATCAGTAAGGCTAACTATTGTACAGATACTACCCCTTCAAAACTCTTTTTAGTAATCTGCGGCGAAAAGCAGGACATCATTTCCTCGGCTTTCAACACCATGTTCTCCGAACCGATAAAAATAGCCGAACGCTGGTGCAATTCAGTTACTTCCAGCTCCAGGATCCGGTTATAGCCATCGCTGGCTCTGCCCCCCGCCTGCTCAATTAAAAATGCCATGGGGTTACATTCGTACACTAAGCGCAATTTCCCTTTCGGCGATTTGGCGGTGATGGGATAAATAAATATCCCGCCTTTAATCAGGTTACGATGCAGGTCGGACACCATTGAGCCGGTATAACGGGATGTATACGGGCGGTTGGTTTTATCATCCTCCACCTGGCAAAATTTAATGTATTTCTTTACGCCATCCGGAAAGTGAGCATAATACCCCTCGTTAATGGAATAAATGACACCATCCTTAGGAATAGTCATATTAGGATGCGACAGGCAGAACTCGCCGATAGATGGATCGAGCGTAAAGCCGTTCACCCCTTTGCCTGTTGTATAAACAAGCATGGTTGATGAGCCGTAGATTACATAACCTGCCGCTATTTGTTCGGTACCTTTCTGCAGCACATCCTCCATGGTAGCCAGGCCTTTTACGCTTTTACGCCTGAAGATGGAAAATACCGTACCCACGCCAACGTTCACATCAATATTTGACGAACCGTCCAAAGGGTCAATCGCGACAATATATTTAGCGTTCCTGGATATCTCCGAATCGATATAAATATATTCATCATTCTCTTCAGACACTACCGTACAGCATTCGCCGCCGCTTTTCAGCGCGGCTATAAATTGCTCATTGGCATAAACATCCAGCAATTTCTGGCTTTCGCCCTGCACGTTAATACTTCCGGCATCTCCTATAATATCAGCCAAACCAGCTTTATTTATCTCGCGGTTAACAATCTTTGCCGCTATCGCGATATCTCTTAACAACCTGGAAAGCTCACCTTTAGCATAAGGAAAATCAGCTTGCTTTTCAATAATAAACTGACCAAGAGTTTTGACTATTTTCATAGGCTTAGTGTATTTTTTACGTTTATTTTAACAATTCTATTGCTTCTAAGGTATGTATTTTCCCGTCAGAAATACAAAATTTTATCAAGGTCCGTACCTTTTGCCAGCCTTGTTTTCCGGCTGCTCCGGGATTTATACAAAGGCACTTTATTTTTGGATCGAACATTACCTTCAAAATGTGCGAGTGTCCGCAAATAAATAAAGCTGGTGGCTTAGTGTAAATTTCATCGCGAATAGCCGGGTTATACCTGCCGGGGTAACCGCCAATGTGCGTCATCCAAACGTCCACATCCTCGCAGGTAAAACGCAAATGCTCCGGAAAAGTTTGTCGTACCATGCCGCCGTCAATATTTCCATACACTCCTTTCAGGGGCTTAACCGCGGCCAGCCGGTCGGCCACTTCCATATTGCCAAAATCGCCGGCGTGCCATATCTCATCACAATTATCAAAATGCTTCAGTATGTTATCGTCCAGGTAACTGTGCGTATCGGAGAGTAAACCTATGCGGGTCATTCTTATTTCGGATTTCGGAGGTTCGATTTCGGAGGTATTGATTTCTTTTATGTCATCTTGACTGCAGGGAGAAATCTTTTACGTAAACTAATAAACCATATAAAATTTCTCTCTCCGTTCCAAATAACATGACGAGGTTTTAATTTCAACCCAATTATCCTTTCTTAAACTTATCCGTCAGTTGCTTCAGCATGTCATCATCAACGGGCTTTGCCGGAGTTTTATCCGGACGTTTAAAAGGCTTTTGCTGATAGTTATTGCTTTTAACCTCTTTTTGCGGTGCAGTTGGCGCTGCCTGATTTTCTTTTGAAGGGGCGGGCGGAACAGTTGCGCCCTGCGGGGTTTGTACCTGTCGGGCGGCTTGCCTTTCCGCCTGGCGCTTGCTGTTCCAGCGGTTATATATTTCTTCCAGCTTGCGCTTGGTGTATAAAGGAAAATCGCCCTGCATCATCCAGGCATAGTAGCTGGGTTCCATGCCAAACACATCCTCTACCTTTTTACCTTTATGCTTACCAAAGTTAAAAAGCTCATCCCCATTATCGCTATAAACCATCCGGCCTGCAAAATCAACCGTGCGGTTTAAATTGGTAAACTTATGCAGGGCCTCAATATCATTTACTACAGGTATGCTGCGCCTGCCCTGCTTATCTTCCCATTCGGTTAGTTCGTATCTGGCAATTTGCGCCAGCAGCACCTCCATTGTCGCGCGGGTATCAGCTTCGGCCGAATGCGCGTTGATAATATTTTTATTGCAATAAAACTGGTACGCGGCCTTAAGCGTGCGCTGCTCCATCTGGTGGAATATATTCTGCACATCTACAAAATGGCGCTGGTCCAGGTCAAACGGTATACCAGCGCGCATAAATTCCTCCATCAGCATCGGGATGTCAAATTTATTGGAGTTATAACCGGCTAAATCACTTATACCTATAAACTCCGCTATTTCTGCTCCGGCATCCTTAAACAAGGGATCGTTTTGTATATGCTCATCATAAATGCCGTGTATCAGCGATGACTCGATCGGGATGGGCATACCGGGGTTAATGCGCCAGGTTTTTACTTCCTCGCTCCCGTCAGGATGCAATTTAATTACAGAAAGTTCAACAATACGGTCTGCACCCAGGTTAACTCCTGTGGCTTCAATGTCAAAAAAAGCGAGTGGTCTTTTTAAATTCAATTTCATCTGGTGGCAATAGCTTTACAAAGGTGACAAAAGTACAAAGAATAAGGCCGGATATTTTTTCATTTTTTTTATTTTCTTTATCGAAATTAATACCTTACCGAAGCTTATCGCATTTAATTTCTGATGAAAAGACTTTTACTATTAATTCTCCTGCAATTTGCCATCCAGGCAGTTTTAAAAGCGCAGGATTTCCCTTACGGGCAGTTTACCATGCAGGAGATGGACATGAAAAGTTATGATAAGGATACATCGGCGCATGCCGTAGTACTAAAGGAGTTTGGTAAAACCTGGTTAAGCGACAGCGAACACGCGCCGCTTGTGCATGAATATCATGTAAAAATTAAAATATTTGACGAACAGGCCTTTAACCGCGGAACAATCAATATCCCGATTTACAAAATTGACAACAACAGATTTGAACAGGTAAGCGACATTCAGGCCGTCGCTTTTTATAAAGATGAGAACGGCGGGGTTCAAAAAGCAGAACTTGACCCTAAGCAGATATTTCATGTGAAAGAGAACCGTTATTGGGACGAAATGAGATTTGCCATCCCTGGTTTGCATAAGGGATGTATCATTGAATATAAGTATCATTTGGAAACTCCCCTGGTCTGGAATTTCAGGCCCTGGCAATTTCAGGACTTTATTCCCAAAATATACTCCGAGTACGAAGCCCACATCCCGGCAGTTTATACTTACAATGTATCCTTACGCGGGCCCTATAAATTAACCCAGACTATTTCAAAAATCGAAAAGGATTGCTTTTTATCCGGATCGGTAAAGTGCGATTGCTCAAAAATAACTTATATCATGACGGATATTCCGGCATTTGTGCCCGAAACGGATATGACTTCGCCCAAAAACTTTATGTCGGCCATTAGTTTTGAACTGACTGATTATTACAATGGGCTTACCGGCACCAAGGTAAAAGTGGCAAAGGAATGGAAGGATATTGATAATGACTTAAAACACGCTGATTATTTTGGCGGGCAGATAAAAAGAACCGGCCTGATGAAAGACCGTATGCTGCCGGTAATAGCGGGCAAAGCGGATGACCTTTCAAAAGCTGAAGCCATATATGCCTATTTGCAAAAAAACTATAAATGCAACGGTTTTACAGGCTATGGCAGCAACGACGGTATTAAAAAAGCCCTGGATAGCCATACCGGCAGTGTGGCCGATATTAACCTCACTTTAATAGCCGCTTTAAATGCCGTTGGCTTAAATACGGATGCGGTATTGTTATCTACCCGTAACAATGGAATCATAAATAAGCTGTATCCGGTTGTATCCGAGTTTAATTACGTGGTTGCTAAAGTAAATATCGGCGATAAAAGTTACCTGCTGGATGCTACCGACCCGATGCTGCCCTTCGGGCTGCTGCCTTTAAAGTGCATTAATGATCAGGGACGGGTGATCAGCATGGATAAACCGTCATTTTGGATAGACCTGGTCGCTTCCCAGAAAAAAACCAGGACCTATGCCCTCGATCTTACCCTGCAGGATGACGGCAAAATAAAAGGTACCATGATCAATTATTCGTCCGGATATGAGGCTTATGATAAACGCCGGGCTATTAAAAAGTTCAATTCGACCGAGGAGTATGTGGACGACCTGGATAATAAATTCAAGAAAATAAAGATCCTGAAATCGGAAATAAAAAACCTGGATAGCCTTGACCTGCCGCTTACCGAGCGGTATGAAATTGAAATAGACGCTTTCAGCAATATGAACGCGGACAAACTTACCTTTAACCCATTTTTTCTTGACAGGGTAGCCGTAAATCCGTTTAAACTGCAGAATCGCAGTTACCCGGTTGACCGCGGGGCCCAGTTTGACGATAAGTTTACCTTATTATTGCATCTGCCTGCACAATTCAAGGTAGAAAGCATGCCGCAGAATGTAGCCTTAGCTATGCCGCAGCAAGGCGGGCGTTTCCTGGTTAGCTACACCCCTTCCCAGGATGGCTTTTCCTTTTCGCATCTTACCCAGTTTAACCGCTCTATTTACGCGCCTGGTGAATACCCGGCCCTTAAGGAACTATTTAACAAAATGATACAGGCGCAAAACGGGGAGATTATATTGAAAAAGAATAAATGAGAGCGCTCCTGTTAACTATTGGCTTTGGGGTAACATTCCTAATGGCTAAAGCTCAGCAAAATTATGATGCTAACCTTATACCAAAGGCATTAATGGCCTATGCCAGCTCGGTAGTAAGGTTTAGCGAAGAAACAATAACCGTAAACGACCTGGATAACACCACCTTCCATTTAAAACAAGCCATAACGGTTTTAAATAAAAATGGCGCCTCTGATATTTCCATATGGCATAATAAGGATAACAGAATAAAATATATTAAAGGCGCTGTTTATGATGTCTGGGGGAAGCTGGTCAGAAAAATTTCGGCTAAGGATTTTGAGGATTCCTACGCCGGTCAGGATTTTTCATTATTTGAGGACTCGCGGATGGAACATTACACCTCAACTTATTCCGACTATCCTTACACTGTTGAGTGCGAATACGAAACTAATTCTTCCCAGTCACTTGAGTTTGATGATTGGAATCCTAACCGGGGGTTTGGCATCGCTGTTGAAAAAAGCCTTTATTCCTTTGTTTGCAAACCCAACTTTAAAATTAACTATAAAGAGATTAACACACCTAAAAAAGCCGCGATTACAATCAACCCTCACGGTATGCAAACCTATACCTGGGAGGCGGATAATTTAAAAGCCATCAGGTACGAACCCTTTAGCCCGGACAGGGACAAATATACTACCATAGTTAAAATAGCGCCTGCACAGTTTGTATATCAAGGCATTAAAGGTTCGTTCGCCAGCTGGCAGCAATTAGGGCAATGGAACTATGATAACCTGCTTGCCGGCCGGGACAAGCTTCCTGCCGCGACAGTTGAAACCATCAAAGAGCTAACAACCGGCATAACCGACGATAAACTGAAAGCCAAAAAAATATATGAATACATGCAGCGCAAAACCCGCTACATCAGCATACAGGTGGGTATTGGCGGCTACCGGCCCTTTTTAGCTGCCGATGTTGATAAAACCGGCTATGGCGATTGCAAGGCCCTGGTTAATTATACAAGCGCCTTATTAAAAGTGGCCGGTATTTGTTCCTGGTATTGCGTGGTACAGGCTGGCTCAAAGAGAAGCAGCCTGATGCCCGATTTTGCCAGTATGGACCAGGGCGATCATGTTATTTTATGCCTCCCTTTTAAAAATGATACTACCTGGCTGGAATGTACCAGCCAAACCATACCTTTTGGCTTTTTGGGCGACTTTACCGATGACCGGTGGGTATTAGCCTGTACGCCTGATGGAGGCAGGTTATTGCATACCCCGCATTATACCACAGCAATGAACCTGACTAAACGGAAGGGGGATTTCATGATTGATGCCAAAGGGACCCTTTCGGGAACGATGACGACCACTTTTGGCGGCACCGATTTTGATGAGCGCTACGAAATTATCAACGAGGCGCATACCGACCAGGTAAAACGTATTACTGAAATATACCCTATCAATAACCTGACTATAGGGAAACTGGAATTTAAGCAGGATAAAAGCGCGTTACCCATAACTACCGAAAATATTGATCTGTCCGCAAGGGAATACGCCTCGCAAAATGCCGGTACATTTTATTTTAAGATAAATATAGCTAACCGGTGGAATCATGTTCCGGATGAAGTACGTAACCGCGCCACTGATGTTTATATTAACCGGGGATATACCGAAAATGACGAAATTACTTATACCCTGCCCGCCGGGTATCATCCCGGTAAACAGCCTTATAGCCTGAGTATAAATAAACACTTCGGTAAATTTAGCGCCCGTTTAACCATTAAGGGCCAGCTACTGACCTATAAACGCAGCTTACAGATTAATGACGGCACTTATAGCAAAGATACCTACCAGGAATTAGTTGATTTTTACGAATCGGTTAGCGAAGCGGATAATTACACCATGACCTTTATTAAAGATAACTGAAAATAACAATCCCCAGTATTATACCTATCACCATTATAATATACAGTAAAAGCTCGTTTTTAGCGTACTTTTTGTATTTGGTCCAAAAGGAATAGTCCTGTTTATTTTCAGCCATTGGGCAAGTTTTGGTTAATGTGAATTGTCGAAGCCGGGTAAGCTTGTCGGCTAACTATATGGTTTGTAATTCTGAGTTTTAAAATCCGGGGCCGCTAAGAAGCTGTTTAAATTTGTTTTTTTAGCTATTATTATAAACATTAAACCATCGCGTCATTGAGCGCAGCGCGGCAATCCTCGAAGCCTCACCCTAAATCCCTCTCCGAGGGAGAGGGACTTAAGAAGAAAGTCTCCCCCTTTGGGGGAGATTTAGAGGGGGTTAATTGCTCCGCTCCTCAATGACGTTCTTTTTATTTTCAGACAGCTCGCCGGAATTTTAAACCCGGAACGGACAGATTGAAAAAGGATCTCTCAACCCCAAATTACGTCGTCGGATCCGTATCAACAGTATCAAACAAAGGCGGTTCTTTCTTTAAAAACGCCGCGAATATCAACGCCACAACAAATATCAGGATAATGGTTGTCCCTATGCCCATCAGGGTTTTTCCTACAGATACATTTTTTTGTTCCTCAAAACGTTTGCGCAGATCATTGGTTTTTGAATCAATTGCAGTCTGTTCAACGCCCGATTTTTGCATCATGGCTGTGGTGGAGTTGATAACGGCGTTCTCCGTTTTTTGCAACATTTCGGGCTCCACCAACTTAACAAAGATCATATCCCGGGCTATTGTATTTGCAGCGTAAGCTATAATAAACATAATGAATATCCCGGTTGTAGCCTGTTTAAGCGACCAGTAACCGCCCGCTTTTTTACGCAGGTCAAGGCTCATTACTATCGCTACCAAAACAGGCACTATAACCGAAAGCAGCATCGGCACCAATGACATCACCCAAATTGATGTTGTAGCAATGATCACATAAAAAGCCACCAGCCCTAAAACAAACATAACCGCGCCTAAAGCAAGGCCGCTATACAGCGCGTTTTTTCTAATGTCTTTATCCAATCCGGAATTTTCCATAACTATGAGGTTTTACAGGTTTATTTAAAATTAGCCAATATTTCAAACACTGCCATATCAAATGCTTTATTAACCGAATTTTGAGCTATCGCCCTTTGATTATCGGATGACGGGTCGGGGTTCTGAAAAAAACACATCATAGGGTAAAACAGCTCTTTCAATTCGGCGTCGCCAGGCAGACTTTGGGCCACTTTGGCTATTTCGGCCACCGGGCTTTCCATCAATATCTGGTTCTCTATCACCGGTTCATAAATGCTGTATTCATCCTGAAATTCATCATCATCAACCAATAAAAACTCTTTCAGGTAATCTTCCAGTTCGGGGTCAATATCCTCATCAATACATTCCGTTAGGTAAAGCAGCAGGTTCAGCAATTCCGATCCGCGGTCAAGCGTGTCTTCTTCAATGGCTTCCCATTCGGCGCTTTCCAGGTAATCCTCTTCCAGTTTTATGGCATCTGCGCTGAAAAAGTTGATCATCAGTAAATCAAAATATATCTCGCGCAGGTCATCTAACCGGGGCTCATCGTTAAATATGGCGTCCATATCATCAACCTTATCCAAAAATGGCTTATCTGTCGAAAAAACCGCTATAAATTTGTCGGTAAACGGCACCGCGTTAAAGCTGCCATACTTTGAAAAGGCATGCAGCGACGCGCTGATGGCGATGTGTATTTTAGGATCTATCATTACAGGTGAGATTTGAATAGTTGGTTATTATTTACCGTTAACAGCACGCCCCCCTTTAGGTTTTGCCCGATAAACGGCGAATTGTATGATTTTGATTCGTTATTCTGTTTGGTAAATACCCATTCCGTTGCAGTATCTAATACGGTCAGGTCGGCTTTTTGTCCTTCGGCAATAACAGCTGCCGCTACACCCAGTATCTGCCGCGGATTGATCGCCATTTTTTGGACAATGGTATCCGGCGAAAGCCCGGCCTGCAGTAAAAGCGGGAAAGCGGTTTGCATAGCGATCATGCCGTATTCGGCAATTTCAAACTCCACATCTTTAAATTCCACTTCATGTGGGGTATGCTGGGATACAATAGCATCTATAGTACCGTTATTAACCCCTTTTATTAGTGCGGCAACGTCGGCCTGGGTACGTAAAGGAGGTTTTACCTTGTATTGACTATCAAAACCCAACAATGCCTTATCTGTCAAAAGCAAATGATGTACAGCTACATCGCAGGTTACCTTCAACCCCTTCTTTTTAGCTTCGCGGATCAGCTCCACCGAGCGCTGGGTAGATACGGTGCTGAAATGTATGGCCGATTCTGTATATTCCGCCAGGTATAAATCGCGGGCTATCATCAGTTCCTCGGCCAGGGCCGGGATCCCTTTCATCCCTAATAAAGTACTGGTTTCCCCTTCATGCACCTTGGCTTTACCCGCGATAGCCGTATCTTCCGGGTACGATAAAATCAACGCGTCAAATCCCTGCGCGTATAACAGCGCGCGCTCCATTAAGCCCGCGTCCTGCACCGGGCGGTTGCCATCTGTAAAAGCCTTCGCGCCGCTTTGGTACATGTCATACATTTCGGCCAGGTCCTTTCCCTCCCGTTTTTGAGATATGGTACCCAGCGGATAAATACTTACCAGGCTCTTTTGAGCTTTATTTACCAGGTATTCCACCTCGGCCTTTGAATGTACCGGCGGGTTGGAGTTGGGCATCAGCGCCAAAGCGGTAAAACCACCGGCCGCGGCGGCTTTAGAACCGGTTTGCAGGTCCTCCTTGGTCTCAAGGCCAAGCTCGCCAATGTTGCAGTTCAGATCAAAAAAACCCGGAGAGACATATTTGCCCCGGGCATCAAAAACATTGTGCTTGCCAACTGGAATAGCCGCGGCAATTTTTGTAATGATACCGTTCTCGATTAGTATATCGGCCGTTTTTTGATGAAAGGAAGAATTGGGATCAATTATAGTGGCTGAAGTGATAAGCAAATTCATAGTGGTTGCTTTATGCTTGCGAAGGTAATAATTATACCGTTACGGTGGCGTGCTGCCGGTCAACTTTGTAAAACCTCACCAGTAATATTTCGGCAGCAACACAAATCAATGCCAAAATTATACAAAGTTTCCATAATTGCAGTCCTAAATTTATGCTGGTAAGCTCGCTTTTTAACGATGGTGCGGCCGCGTTAATGAAATTACCTTCGGGCGCCAGCTTTTTCAGATCGCTTTTGCTCAAATAGGTCAGGTCCGATTCCTTCCGGTTATCATTAAAGGCAATGATACTTAAAACACTGTCCTGCTTCATTAAATTGTAATTCCCTGTTTCCTTTAGCTGATCGGATATATACAATAGCGTGCTCCCTTCCTGCTGGCGCGCGTCGGGAATAACGCTGGTGTTATTTTTAACCAGCTTGAGCAACTGTTTTTCATTAAGCTGGATAGGCGGCGATTCAATAGTTTCATCCTGCCCCAGGGTGTAAAATAAAGGCTGGTCGTGCCCGCTAAGCAAGGCTATCCTGAACATTAACGGCAATAGCAGCGCGTGATGCGGCAGGTTACTGAAATCCTCGGTGATAGGTACGGCCGATACGTATACCCGCCCGGCACCGCTTTTATATCCCGAAATAAATGGCTGGTTCCCCGGTAACGACATCAGGTTTTCGCTGATCCCCTGCCCGGCAGCGCTCAATTGATAATACTTTTTAACCACCGGCAAATCAGGATGCTCGGGCATTTGCTCAAACACGCCTTTAAATACGGCGCTGTTAACATTGATATCCGAAACCTTGGCCCCCTCGTTAACCAGTTTTTCCGGATAAGCGGCATTCATGGGCTGCAGCAAGGCTTTATAGGTATTCATATCCTCGTCTGTCGCCTGAAATACGACTAACGAGCCACCCTTATCCACATAGCTTTTTAATTGCTGAGCCAATCCCGCCGAAACCGACTTGATATCACTCAGCACCACTAAAGGATAATTATTTAATCCGGCATAATCTACATTGCCATCCTGCGCGTTAGTAGTTACAAAAAACCGGTCGGTAGTAAATACGGCTTTCAGGAAAGGGTTAACCGTTCCGCCGTTAATAAGCAATACCGGCAGCTGGTTTTTAACATTAAAGGTAAAATAAAACTGATTGTCAAAGGTAACGGGATTGTCCTGTAAGGTAAGCTCGCCGCGCTGCCACCCGGCTTGCAGGCCCGAAAATGCCAGCGTATCGTTTTGTACCATGCGCGGTTGCAGGCTAAAACTCCCCAGTGCTTTCTGCTCGCCGTTAATGGCCAGTTTAAGCGGCACCTTATCGGCTTTTTCATCGGCATAATTATGAAGCCGCACCACTAACTTTTCGTTCTCGCCGGGGCGATGCACGGCGCTTAACAACCAAACCGAATCAATAGCCACATTAGGCAACTTGTTGGCTTTAAGCTGTACCAGGTTCAAGCCAATGGTGGAATCGGCTTTAATTAGCTGCTGCCGGCCCATATTGGTTTGAAAATCGGACAGGATATAGCTATAGGCGCTTCCCGGTTGGGTTTCAATTAAACTTTGCTGACGGTTAATAATTTGCTGCAGGCTGCGGCTTTGCGGACTGATCTTCACGGCATCAACCGCGTCATTAAATTCATCGCGGCTAAGCAGGCGTTGATGCTTGCCTTCAAAGTCTTGTGTAAGTAGTTGAAAACGATCATTAATGCTATACGTGGCGGCAATTTCCTTAGCGTGATGCTTCGCCGCGTCCAGCAGCGAGCCTTCCTTACTCAGCGTTTGCATGGAATAGGAATTATCGACAAAAATACTGATCACTTGCTGCTTACTGGTTTTAGCAGCCTGGTTGGCCGGAATGAATGGCTTGGCAAACGCCAAAACTAAAAACAAAACCGTTAATAAACGCGCGAGCAAGATCAGCCTTTCCTTCAGATTTCTGCGCGAGGCTTGTTGCTCCTGCAGTTCTTTTAAAAACTGTACATTGCTAAAATAAACTTTCTGATACCTGCGGAAATTAAACAGGTGCACAATTACTGGTATAGCCAGCGCGCCTAAAGCAAACAGGAAGCCAGGATACAGAAAGTGCATAATTGGAATTGGTTAGCTGTTATTACAAATGTGCAAATATTACTTTACCGGTAATAATTTATTTGCGTTGGTGTTTGTAATATATTCTTTGCTTAAGATGGAGCCGAAACTGTAGCAATAAGGCATATAGCCTTTATGTACAGGCACCATACTTAGTGTCTCCCATATATGCAAAGCGGCTATGCGGGCCGGCGATCGCTGCGTCTCCTTCGTCGGCTCGCGATGATGATACTTTCTGATTAATTTTTAAACTTCAGCAACTGCTGATAAACCTTTTCGGTGGGCAGCCCTACCACGTTGGTATAGGAGCCATTAATACGCTCAATGCCTATCAATCCCATCCATTCCTGTATGCCATAAGCGCCTGCTTTGTCCATCGGCTGGTACCTGTCTACGTAAGCAGCAATCTCCTGATCGGTCAACTTGCGGAAGAACACTTCGGAAACATCATAGAATTTATTGATTTTTCCCCGGTACATCAGGCAAACACCGGTTATTACCCGGTGCACATTGCCCGAAAGCATTTTAAGCATTTCAACAGCGTGTTCAGGGGTTTCGGGCTTACCTAATATCCGGCCGTTAACTTCAACAATGGTATCGGCGGTTAGTACAATTTCATCCCGCGTTTCTTCATCAAAGGCGAGCGCCTTTTTTTCGGCTATATAAACGGCTATTTCTTCGGGCTTTAATCCATCGGGGTAACTCTCGTCCACTTCTTTTAAAACAATGCGGAAATCCATATCCATCAGCCGCAGCAACTCCTGCCGGCGGGGGGATTTTGAAGCAAGGATGATTTTCATTTGGTTCATGGTTGATAATAAAAAGAATTGCCATTGAGCGTAGCGCGGCAATCGCATACCCGGGAAGCGCCCTGCCTATTTGTCATTGCCACGTCGCTCCGCTCCTCGCAATGACAAGTTTAAATATAACTCCTACCAGCTATATGCCTCAGCATTTAGCCATTTGCCTTGTACTTTCAGCACTTTTTCAATCACATCGCGCGCGCAGCCTTTGCCACCCGCTACCGGGGATACATATAAGCTGATGGCTTTTATTTCCGCTACCGCGTCGGCCGGGCAAACTGGCAGGCCCGCCAGCTGCATTACATTTAAATCGGGGATATCATCGCCCATGTACATTACAGTTGCACGATCAATGTTTTTATGAGCAATATATTGATTAAAGGTTGCCACTTTATCCTTACTACCTACGTAAACATCGTGTACACCTAACCTGTTCATCCGATACCTGGTACTTTCGGACTTAGCGCCAGATATCGCGCAAACATTGTATCCGCATTTTACCGCCAGCTGCACGGCATAACCATCCTTAATATTAAACTGCCTGAACGTATCGCCGGTTTCGGTTACAAAAACACCGCCATCGGTCAGCACGCCATCAATGTCAAAAACAAAGGTGGTAATATGTTTAAGCTGTTCCAGGAATGATTTCATCAGTTAAAGGTTAGCAGTTGGGTGTTGGCATTGATTAATTTACTGCAAAACTGTCAACTGTAAATTGCAAGCTCAAAACTATTGATTATCCCGCCATTCATAAACCCAGGCCGATTGGATCTGCTCCAGGTGGCCTTCGTTTGACTCTTCGCGCGTGCCTTTAAAATCGGGTAGTTGGAGTACCCATTCCAGCAGGTCGGTAAACCTGATGCGGTATATTTTTGATTCATCAAAATCATCACCAAACTTTTCATAAAGCCCCATGGCAATGTCTTCATGGTCATTCCAGTGGATGGGTAATGCAAATTTATCTTGTATCATTTGGTTCAGTTTACGTGGTACGTATTAGGTTATACGTTTGCCCTTAATATTTAAAAAACGTACTACGTTAAACGTATTACGTTAAACTTCATCAGTGTCCTAAAAACTGCGACTGGTCCGGTATCGTGATCTCAATATCGCCATCCAGCGGTATGCACTGGCACCCCAGCCTGGAAGTAATACGCGGATTAACCGCCCTGTCTATAAAATCTTCTTCCTTATCGGATATTTCCTGTATGTTGTCCATACCCTTATTTACATAAATATGGCAGGTACTGCAACCGCATACCCCACCGCAGTTATGCTGCAGGTCTATTCCATTCTCCAGGCAAACGTCCAATACAGATTCACCTTCGGCTGCAGGCAGCTCCACTGGTTCCAGGCCCTTTTCCTCAAAGTTTATTTTAACTTTAAAAATATTCATTGTGGCAAAAGTAATAAAATTAGCTGTCGCCGTTACTGCCTTTATCCATTTTGATAATCCCCTGACTGAGCAACTCATATATTTGTTGCAGTACGGGGCTATTTTTAAGCAATTCCAGGTGTTTATTCATGCTGTTTACATCATTTCGCACCGCGGGGCCGGTTTGCACATCGGCCGGTAATTGTTGCTGCACTTTTTCGGCAGTTTCCATAATCAACGGGCGCAGCAAATCAAACGGTAACTGATGCTGCTCCAGTACCTGTTGGGCCACAGCGTATAAATAATTAGGAAAATTACAGGCAAAAACAGCTGCAAGATGTAAAATACGCCGGTTGGCCGAGTTAACTTCCTTTACATGGTTGCTTACGGTTTGGGCCAATTCTTTTATCTCGCTTAAGATAGCTTCATCACTACCTTCTATGCAAAGGGGTACGCCCCAAAAATCCAGTTCCTTACTACTGCTGAAAGTTTGTAAGGGATAAAATACACCGGCTTTGCTGGTATATTTTAAAAGCGTGGCCATACTGGTGCTTCCGGAAGTGTGCAGTATAAGTTTGTGGAATATGGCCAATTCTTTTGCAAGGGTGTTAATAGCATCGTCTTTTACCGCGATAATAAACACGTCTGTTTCCGGCTTTATTTGCTGCAAACTATCTATTGCCTCGGCTTTGGTATGGTACGCCAGCAAAGCCGCGTGCTGCAGGTTAGGGCTATATACCTGTACAATATGATGCCCCGCGTTTTTAAACGCAGCGCCTAAGTGTGTGGCTACATTCCCTGAACCAATTAGTGTTATCCGCATAAATTTGTAGCAAATTTCGGATAATTGATTGAAACATTGGATATATCTATATATTTATATTCCAATTATAATTAAACTATGCTAACCAATCTAAACCACTGATGAAATATTTTAGACTCCTATTTGTGGCCGTCATTTTTTTAATCAGCGTAACTACTCTTATACTCGGCGGATTATATTTTTACAGAAGAACGGAGAAAAAAACACTTACTCAAAAAGAAAGGAACCATGCAACCGGCAGCTTTATAAAATTGAGCGCAGGTATTACCCATTACCAACTTTCCGGGCCTGATACGGGGCAGGTTGTTATATTAATTCATGCTTTTACCGTACCGTATTACGTTTGGGATAGTACTTATAACTATTTGGCTCATCATGGTTTCCGGGTTTTACGATACGATCAGTATGGCTGCGGATACTCTGACAGGCCCGATAGCGTGTATAATAAGCAGCTTTATTTTAATCAGTTAAGCCAACTTATCAAGGCGCTGAACTTAGCTACGCCTGTAGATTTGATAGGTGTAGCTTTTGGTGGTATGATAGCGACTGATTTTACGGTTGAATACCCCAATCTGGTACATAAGGTTGTGCTGATGGATCCGGGGTATGAGCATTTAATGCCCGATAAACCTGAGTTTGTTGCAAAATATTATGAAACCATTCATCCTAATGAACGTGCCGAAAGCCAGCTGGATAATTTTAAACACCCTAAAAATTATCCCAATTGGATAACCAGATACAGGATACAGATGCGTTACAAAGGTTTTATTAACGCGCTGGTATCAACTATGTATAATTATGATTACGATGGCAGCGAAAGTAATACCCGTTTAAATGCCGCGCATAAACCGGTATTATTAATATGGAGCCGTGATGATAAAACCGTTCCTTACGCTTTTAGCGATTCCATTCGTAGTGTGCTCAAAACCGAATTTTTTCCTGTTGATGACGCCGGCCAGTTCGCCTGTATGGAACAACCGGACATTATCAATCCCAAATTACTGGACTTTTTGAAAAAGGAATAACTTATATAGAAAATGCGCTTCCTGCCGCCGCTGTTATAATTGCGGATATCAGGAAAAGTATCTTTTATACAGGTTTGCCTTTCCGCTGCCCGGGTATGTTTAATTGAAAGGCTCGTCAGTAGCGGATATTTGGCTATAATTTATAATCCTTATTTTGATTTTATAAATATCTGCCTATATTTGCGGCACCTCCTAACAAAGGTATATTATAATGAACGGTTATCTGTCACTTCATCTTCATCTGCACCATCACCACGTTGTGGTGATCAGATAATGTATGTTTCTACGTGAAATAACAACCTCCGTTTATAATTATAGTTTACTAAATCCAATCTCTTTTGAAAACACTAAAAATAGCGATCCAGAAATCGGGTCGGCTC
>Ga0164242_10002103_pt1 | contig 23146 bp, 21 predicted proteins | sample OricomgcompostMG_FD_108783 | JGI IMG/M metagenome (GOLD analysis project Ga0164242, IMG submission 108783) | Miracle-Growth compost microbial communities from Emeryville, California, USA - Original compost - Miracle growth compost (MG) ... | reverse complement strand
ATATCGGCCATAAGATCACCTCTGCAAATAATGGGGCAAAAGAAAGCGACCAAGTAAAAGTTGACTTTTTTCCTGATCGCTTTTATAACACAGCATTATCGAGCTGCTTTTTCAGTGCCCTCTATACATCAGGGCGCTTTTTTTATATTTGCGCTATGCCCCAAAAAAACGCCCTGATTATTGGAGCCGGAATTGCTGGCATTGCCACAGCTATCCGTTTAGCCGTTAAAGGTTATAAGGTTGATGTTTATGAAGCGAATGCTCAACCCGGAGGCAAATTGGCCGAATTAAAAAAAGACGGCTATCGCTTTGATACCGGCCCCAGCCTGTTTACCATGCCCCAATACGTCGACGAGCTTTTTACACTGGCCGGCAAAAACCCTTCCGATTATTTTAAGTGCCACCGGTTAAACGTAGTTTGCCATTATTTTTATGAGGATGGCGCCCGCATTAAAGCCTTTGCCGAGAAGGAAAAGCTGGCGCGTGAAATGATGATGCGCACGGGCGAATCGTGGGAAGCTATCCGTGAGCACATGCACTATAGCTGCAAAATATACAAGGTTACCAACCCGGTGTTCCTGCAAAAATCATTACACCGGCTAAAAACCTATTTTAATTTTAAAACGCTATTGTCCCTGCTGCAATTATTTAAAATAGACGCTTTCCGCACTATGCACAACGCCAACAAGCATTTTTTTAAGGATAAGCGCGTTATACAATACTTTGACCGGTACGCCACTTATAACGGCTCCAACCCGTATTATGCCCCGGCTACTTTAAACGTGATACCACACCTTGAACAGGAATACGGCGCATGGTTCCCGGTTGGAGGCATGTACAGCATTACTACCAGCCTGGTACAATTGGCGGAATCGCTCGGGGTAACATTTCATTACAATGCCCTTGTAAATGAAATTATTTTAACCGGAAGAAAAGCCGCGGGCATTAAAGTGAAAGGTGAATCAGTAAACGCCGACCTTGTTGTTTCCAACGCCGATATATGGCTTACCTACCGGAAACTGTTAAAAGCATATCCAAAATTACACCCAAAAAAAACATTAAGGCAGGAAACCAGCAGCTCGGCGCTGGTATTTTACTGGGGGGTAAAAAAAGAGTTTGACACCCTGGGCCTGCATAACATTTTTTTTAGCGCCGACTATCGCCGTGAGTTTGAATGTATCTGGAAAAAGAATGTTATTTACGCCGACCCTACCGTATACCTCAACATCAGCGCCAAACAGCAGCCTGCCGATGCCCCTCCAGGATGCGAAAACTGGTTTGTAATGGTTAATGCACCTGCTAATACCAATCAAAATTGGGAGCATGTTATTGATATTACCCGGCAGGCCATCATCAAAAAGCTCTCCAACCATTTAAGCGAGGATATTGGCAAACTGATCGTATCCGAAAGTATACTTGATCCGCGCGGTATTGAACAAAAAACCGGCTCGTACAGGGGAGCCATTTATGGTGCCAGTTCCAATAACGCCATGTCGGCGTTTTTAAGGCATGCCAACCGTTCAAAAAAAATCCCTAATCTTTATTTTTGCGGGGGCAGCGTTCACCCTGGCGGGGGCATTCCGCTGGCCCTGTTATCTGCAAAAATTACAGCCGATTGGATAGATTGATCCTTTTCCTGGCTATAAATTGGCGAGATGTAAAATGGTTGATACATGCAACTATTATATATACTATCCAGTAGTTTTGCCAACCTATTAATTTAATGGAAGTAACAGAGCCCATATCCCGTAAATTAATACATCTGGCTAAAATATATCTGAACGTGCTCGCCAAAAGAGTAAACCATTTAGGTATAAAAAGATACCATTATGTATTATCGCTTATTCAGGCCAACAGCGGCCAACTCACCCAAAAAGCGCTGGCCGAAATGCTGGGTAAGGATAAATCGGCTTTGGTAAGTATTATTGATTTTTTAACGGAAAAGGGCTACATATACCGGGAGGTTAACCCCGCCGACAGGAGAGAGCATTTATTGATTGCTACCCCCAAGGCAGGCGATGCCGTACCTGAAATTGTTAGCGCTTTTGAATACATTAACCAAACCGTAATGGCAAACATTACACCTGCCGAAATGGAAGTATTTAATAAGGTGCTGTTACAGATGGAAGAAAACATGAAGCCATACGCTACTAAGGAATTGAACATAAAACTTAACCTAAATAAGTAAACATCAGGATATATGAAAACCAGGTATATTGTATATATCATTATTGCGGCAATAGTCTGCTTTTTAGTTTATAACAAGCTTTGGGGAGCCAAAGCCAAGGAAAGCCAGGAAATGTCGGCCGGTAAAGGCAAGGGTAAAGGCCGCAAATCTAAAGGCCCCGTGCCCGTTAATATTATGATTGTTAAGGATACCACGGTTATAAACAACATTAATATAACCGGCTCCATTGAGGCTAATGAGCAGGTAAACCTGATTAGTGAAACCGCCGGTAATATTACCGGTATTTATTTTAACGAAGGAGGCCACGTAAGCAAAGGGCAGTTGCTGGTTAAGGTTTACAACCAGGACCTGGTAGCCGCACTTAAACAAAACGAATATTCGGTAGCGCTGGCCAAGGAAAATGAACGCCGTAACAAAATACTGCTGGAAAAGGAGGCGATAAGTCAGCAGGAGTATGATACCTCGCTCACTTCGCTTAACTCATTGAATGCCCAAAGCGATCTGATTAAGGCGCAGATCGCTAAAACCGAGATCAGGGCACCGTTTTCGGGCACTATCGGTTTGCGTAATATTAGCCCGGGCGGATATTTATCGCCGCAAACCTCAATTGCCACCCTGGTAAATGTCGACCCGGCTAAAGTAACCTTTTCTGTTCCGGAACGATACCTTCCTTTAATAAAGCGCGGCGGCAAAATTAGTTTTACCGTAGCCAGTTACCGCGATAGTTTTAACGCTACAATTTATGCTATTGAACCGAATATTGACCTTGGATCGCGCAGTATCACGGTGAGGGCAAAAGCGCCTAACCCTAATGGCAGGCTTACAGCAGGTTCCTTTGCCACCATCAAGCTGGCGCTTGACCAAATACCTAAAACCATTATGGTGCCTACCGAATGCGTGACCCCTAATTTAAAAAGCAGCCAGGTATGGATATACAAAAACGGCCTGGCGGTATCACGGGACGTACAAACGGATCTGCGTACCGATTCGCAGTTACAAATTGTGGATGGCTTAAAGCCCGGGGATAGCATTGTGGTATCGGGCATAATACAAATGCGTCCTAAAACTCCTTTAAAAATAGTTAAAGTTATTAAGTAATGAGTTTATCCTCAGTAAGTATAAAAAGGCCGGTACTGGCAACTGTATTATCAGTTGTAATTGTAGTATTCGGTATAATTGGATACACCTTTTTGGGGGTGCGTGATTTTCCTTCTGTCGATCCTCCTATCATATCTGTTTCCACCAGCTATTCGGGCGCTAACTCCGATGTTATTGAATCGCAGATTACCGAGCCTTTGGAAAAATCCATTAACGGCGTACAGGGGATTCGCAATATATCATCAACCAGTTCGGTAGGCCGAAGCATTATTAAGGTGGAGTTTAACCTGGATGCCGACCTGGAAACCGCCGCTAATGATGTGCGCGATAAAGTGGCGCAGGCGCAACGCCAGCTACCGCAGGATATTGACGCGCCGCCGGTAGTAACCAAAGCCGATGCCGATGCCGATAATATTATCACCTTAACGGTAAGCAGCAATACCCGTAATATAAACCAGATTGATGATTATGCCGAAAACGTATTGCAGGAAGGCCTGCAAACCATCCCCGGCGTAAGCGCCATTAACATACAGGGCCAGCGCCAGTATGCTATGCGCCTGTGGATAAACCCGCAAAAGCTAACCGCACTTGGCTTAACCGCCTCGGATATTAAGGATGCGCTGGACAAGGAAAATGTGGAATTGCCCGCGGGTAAAATTGAAGGGAACACCACCGAACTTGCCGTAAGAGCCATGGGCAAACTAACTACCGTTCAGGATTTTAACAACCTCATCATCCGCTCGGATAGTGACCGTGTTATCCATTTCAGCGATGTTGGCTATGCCAACTTAGGCTCGGCCAACGAGGAAACTTCGTTAAGGGAATCGGGCGTGCCCGAAGTAGGCCTGGCTGTAGTGCCGCAGCCGGGGGCCAATTATGTACAAATTGCCGAAGATTTTTATAAGCGGTTAGACCAGATAAAAAAGGACCTGCCGCCCGACATTAAGCTGGAAGTGGCGTTGGATAATACCAAGTTCATTACCCAGTCAATAAACGAGGTAAAGGAAACCTTACTGATTTCATTTATCCTGGTGGTAATTATCATTTATCTTTTTTTCCGCGATTGGCTTATCGCCCTTCGTCCGCTTATAGATATCCCGGTATCCTTAATCGGAACTTTTTTCATCATGTATGTCTGTGGGTTTTCCATCAATATCCTGAGCCTGCTTGGAATTGTACTCGCTACGGGCCTGGTGGTGGATGATGGCATTGTCGTCACGGAGAATATATACAAAAAGGTTGAAGGCGGAATGGATGTGCGCAAAGCCGCCTTTGAGGGTTCGGCCGAGATATTTTTCGCGGTGGTATCCACATCGGTAACACTGGCCGCCGTATTTTTACCCATCGTGTTTTTACAGGGTTTTACCGGCAGGTTATTCCGCGAATTCGCGGTGGTGGTGGCCGGCGCGGTATTGATCTCAGCATTTGTTTCCCTGTCATTAACCCCCATGCTTAATGTTAAGCTGATCCGTAAAAGCAAGAAAAAATCCAGGTTCTATGAAAAAACAGAGCCTTTCTTTGTGCGCATGACCAATGCCTACACCGAAACGCTTATTGCCTTCATGAAACATAAATGGATCTCTGTAGTCATATTGCTGGGATCGCTTTTAGCTATTGGCATACTGGTTAAAACAATCCCTTCAGAGCTGGCGCCTTTGGACGATCGCAGCTTGCTTCGTTATAGCGTAACTGGCCCCGAGGGGTCATCTTATGAATACATGACCCGATTTATGGGTAACGTTTCAGAAATGATCGAGGATTCCATTCCCGAAAAAAAAGTAAGCATATCCATTGTCGGCACAGGCGGGGGTTCCGTTAACACGGGTTTTGGCCGTATTGGCTTGGTTCCGCCCGATCAGCGGACGCGGACGCAGCAGCAATTGTCGGATTATATGGTTAAACAATTGAGCCGGTTTCCTAATGCCCGGGCTATTGTTGTGCAGGAACAAACCATAAGCGGCGGCGGTAGCGGCGCACGTACATCCTTGCCCGTACAGTTCGTTATCCAGAATCAGAACTTTGAAAAGATCCGCAAGGTATTGCCTGCTCTGATGGCCGAAGTAGGCAAGAGCAGTATCCTGCAAACGCCCGATGTTAACCTTAAATTTACTAAACCCGAGTTAACGGTTACTACCGACCGTGAACGGGCGCGGGATCTGGGTGTATCCGTAGCGGATATTGCCTCAACCCTGCAGTTGTACTATAGCGCGGGGCGTTTAGCTTATTTCCTTATTAATGGTAAGCAGTACCAGGTAGTAGCCCAGGTCGATCGTGCCGACCGCGATCAGCCGCTGGATCTGAAATCAATTTATGTACGAAGTTCAACCGGTAAGCTGATCCAGCTGGATAACGTAGTAAAAGTGGCTGAAGACGCTACCCCCCCATCCATTTATCATTTTAACAGGTTCAAATCGGCCACCATACAGGCCGGGCTGGCGCCGGGGTACAGCATGAGCGAGGGGATTGCCGAAATGCAGCGCATAGCTAATGAAAAGCTGGATGCAACATTCAGCACTGAGTTAAGCGGGCCATCGCGCGATTATGCCGAATCATCCTCAAATATTCTGTTCGCGTTTGGATTCGCGCTGTTGCTTATTTACCTGGTGTTGGCAGCCCAGTTCGAGAGCTTTATTGATCCTTTTATTGTAATGATGACCGTACCGCTGGCTATTGCCGGCGCGTTTTTATCGCTGTGGCTGTTTAACCAAACGCTTAACATATTCAGTGAAATAGGGATGATTACACTGGTAGGCCTGGTAACCAAAAACGGCATCCTGATTGTAGAGTTTGCCAACCAGCAGATGGAACATGGCCTAAACAAATACGAGGCTATTATTGAAGCCGCTACAGCCAGGCTCCGCCCGATATTAATGACCAGCTTAGCGGTGGTACTGGGTTCGGTACCTATCGCTTTCGCGTTGGGTGCCGGTGCAAAAAGCCGGGTATCAATGGGTATTGTAATTATGGGCGGTATGCTTTTCTCGCTGATGCTTACCCTGTATATTATCCCGATGATATATATGATGTTCGCATCCAAAACCAGGCACGATCCTGATGAGGAACCGGCAGAGGAAGAAGCGGAAAAGGACCGTAAGAAGAAAACTAAAATGATAGCAAAGCTGTAAACGATATGAAATTTAGCAAAATAGCTGCTCTGGTCTTTTTATGTATGGCGTTTTCCTATAACAGCCGGGCGCAAAATGCCCCCATGCTTACCCTTAAGGATGCTGTTGAGATCGCGCTGAAAAACAACTACAATATACAGCTGGCCCAAAACAACAACACTATTTCTCAAAATAACGTAACTCCTGGCAACGCTGGTATTTTACCGGTGGTTACCGGCGATGTTACCACCAATAATAGCCGGCAGAGCATTACTCAAACCCGGTCGGACAATACGGTGAACCGGTTGCCTAATGTTAAAAACAGCAATATCAGCTACGGCCCCAGCCTTAACTGGACCATTTTTGACGGCTTTGCCATGTTTGCCAATTACGACCAGCTGAAACAACTTAAACAGTTGAGCGATGTAATGCTGCGCGATACAATACTGAACACTACCGTAAATGTGATTGCTACCTATTATGATCTGATTAACCAGAACGAGCAGATTAAAGCGGAAAAGGGAGCCATTGATATTTCGCGCACCCAGTTACGTTATGCTAATGATAAATTTGGCGTGGGCCGCGCTTCGCGCCTGGATGTGCTGAACGCGCAGGTAAACCTGAACACCGATACGGCCGCGCTGCTTAACCTGGCTGAACAATTTAAAAACAGCAAAATAAGGCTTAACCAATTATTGGTACGCGACCTTCAAACCGATTTTACGGTGGCTGATACGATTATAGTAGACCAGCGGCTTAAACTGGCCGATATTATCAATAACGCGCAAACGCAAAACCCGGCTATACTTTCGGCCCAGATCAACCAGCGTTTGGCAGATATCAATTTAAAACAAGTTAAATCAACCCGCTATCCGGTAGTTGGCGTAAACGGCGGCTATACCTGGACAAACAGTAAAACCCCCGCCGGCTTTACCCGCACACAGGACGCGCATGGCTTAAATTACGGCTTTACGGCATCCATCAATATTTTTAACGGTTTTAACCAATGGCGCAGGGAACGCAATGCCAAACTGCAGATAGATAACGCCGCTATTGATGCCAAGCAGGTACGGTTGGATGTGGAAGCGCAGGTAAACAACCTGTTTGTAAGCTATCTGTCTGGCCTGGACCTGATGAAACTTGGGCAAGCCAACGTGGAAATTGCTAAAAAGAACCTGGAGATCTCGCTGGAGAAATACAAGCTGGGCAACATTACACCCCTGGAGATAAGGGAGGCGCAAAGGAATTATCTTTCGGCCCAGTCTACTTTTTTTGCGGCGCAATACCAGTCGAAAATTGCCGAAATCACCCTTAAACAGATAACGAACAGCATAAATATTCAATAAATCGGGTAACAAATATCTTTTATTTGCGTAAAAGATTATTTTTGAGGATTATATGTCTGTGTGTTACAAAATATGCTTGCTGATTGATGACAATTATATTGATAATTTTGTCACTCGCCGTATTTTGGAAAGCGGGCATTTTGCAGAGCAAATTATTGTGCGGCAATCTCCCGCCGAAGCTATCGACTCGTTAAGAGAAGGCACCATTAAACCCGATGTTATTTTTCTGGATATCCGGATGCCGACGATGAACGGGTTTGAGTTTTTGCAGGAGTACGACAAGCTGAATGATGAACATAAAAGCGCTGAAAAGATCTTTATGCTTTCCTCCTCTCTGGATCCTCATGATTTTAAAAGATCGACAGAAAACAAATACATCACACAGTTTATTCACAAGCCGCTTACCCATAAAATACTGGAAGAGCTTAGTGCATGATCTTAGTTGCAGATAGTGGTTCATCAAAAACCGACTGGCTGCTGGACCAACCCGGCAGCGCGCCGGCCGAATTTTTTACCGACGGACTTAACCCCTACTTTTTAACCGAAAAAGAAATTGTAAGGAAACTACAGGATCAATTGCAGGGACTTATCGCGAAAGCAGCCCAGGTAAGCGAAATTTATTTTTTTGGCGCGGGCTGCTCCAGCCCCGACAGGCACGAGATCGTCTCGAACGCGCTGAGCCAGTTATTCCCCAAAGCCTATATCAGTATTGACAGCGATCTGCTCGGTTCGGCCTACGCAACCTGCGGGCACGATAAGGGGCTTTGCTGCGTATTGGGCACCGGCTCAAATATCTCTTTTTTTGATGGTGAGGATGTAGCCGAGGGCAAGCACGGCTTGGGCTATATTTTGGGCGATGAGGGTTCGGGATCGTGGCTGGGCAAGAGGCTGATAACCGATTACCTGTATAATGTAATGCCCACTGATGTGCATGAAATGTTTCACAACAATTACACGCTGGATAAGGCTACTGTAATAAAACAGGTATACCAGCAGCCGGGCGCAAATTCGTACCTGGCTTCGTTCGCCCGGTTTTTAAATAAAGTGCGTTATACCGCGTATGGCCGCCATGTTTTAAACTCGTCTTTCCTGGAGTTTATTGAAACCAACATTAAAACCTACCCCGAGTATCGCCAGTATAAATGTCATTTTGTTGGTTCCATCGCTTTTTATTTTGCCGATGAATTGCGGGCCTTATGCGCCGAACATCATATACAGGCCGGTAAAATTATCCGCAAACCCATACACGATCTGCTTGCCTTTATTTTGCAGCGCAATTCCGAAGAAGCTGTCTAAAAATAATAAAGACGTCATTGAGGAGCGGAGCGACGTGGACAACCGACCGAAGGGAGCTCATTAATGCCTTTGAAACAAACACAACATTAATAATCCCCGGTTTTAACCATTTATATAAACGCATCAAAACGCAAAAACCTCATGCCGAACTTGTTTCGGTATCCCACGTGAAAGGAATAAGCCAGGCCAACCTGTTTGATGGGGTGCCGAAACAAGTTCGGCATGACTTTATTTTTTAAACGTGTTTACCCTGAGATTAAAACATATCTCTCTTTCCGGCGTTGACAATTTCGTAACATTGCAAAAATATCTGCGTTGAACAATACCGGTAAAAAAACTGTTTCGTACCTTATTAAAGCCACCATTATTATACTGGCTTTCGTTTTTATTTACCGCCGGTTAAATGATAATACCGGCTTAAAGCAATTTGAAACACTTGTAGGCGGCATTAACCGCGGTTGGGCCATTTATAGCATGGCATTGGTATTTATACTGATGCTGGTAAACTGGATACTGGAAGCCGTAAAATGGAAGTACCTGGCTAAGCGCCTTGCCAATATATCGTTATGGCGGTCCATTGAGGCGGTATTTTGCGGCTTAACCCTGGCTATTTTTACACCAAACCGCATTGGTGAATACGGCGGGCGGGTAATGTTTTTACCACAGCGTAAACGGATACATGGGGTATTTGCTATGGCGGTGGGCTCGTTCGGGCAAAACGTAATTACCAATGTGCTGGGCGCTATAGCGCTGATGTGGTTTATCTGGCATTTTATGGCTATTAATTTATGGCTGTATATTGGGTTGTTAATCATTTCCAGCGTGTTCGCTTTGCTCATGCTGTTATTTTATTTCAACATCCGTTGGATGGTATCCCTGCTCAATAGCGTAAAGTTTCTGAAAAAGTTTCATCGTTTTTTTGATATTATGGGCCGCTACAGGTTTACCGAGCTGGTGTATATTATGGGTTTTTGTTTGGCCCGTTACGCGGTGTTTTCGTTTCAGTATTACCTGGTTATCCATCTGCTTATCCCCCAAATACCGCTGTATGATATATTGATGATGGTGTTTATCCTGTTCTTTATCCAATCGGCGCTGCCTTCGCTTGATCTATTGGACATCGGTGTGCGAAACCTTACAGGCGGAACGTTGTTTGCCTACGTAACCGATCAGAAAATAGCTGTAATGGCGGCAATAACCTCCATCTGGCTCATTAACCTCATTATTCCGGCTATATTAGGTTCTGTATTCGTTTTTAAACTTAAGTTTTTTGATAACAATTTATAGTTGCATCGCCTGTTTGTTTACCGGGGTATACCTGGTTATCCTTGCCTACATGATAAAGGGCTGGGCCGCGCTTAAAACACCTGAAATAAAGCCAGGAACCGCACGCACCAAAGTAACCGTATTGATAGCCGCCCGCGACGAAGAAGACAACATTCGCGCTACGATTGAGGATTTGCTGGCCCAGGATTATCCGAAAGAGCTTACAGAAATTATTATAGTCGATGATCATTCTACCGACGGCACAGCGGCAATCATCAGCAGCTATGCTAACCAGGGCATTACCTTGCTGCAATTGCGCGAGGATCAGCCTTTAAACTCCTACAAAAAGAAAGCGATTGCCGGAGCGATTAAACTTTCAAGCGGCAACCTGATGGTGGCTACCGATGCCGATTGCCGTATGGGCAGCCAGTGGCTATCCACGGTGGTGGGTTATTTTGAGGCCAATGACCTGCTGATGATCTCATCGCCGGTAGCCTATTTCCAGGAACGCAGCTTATTTGAGCGTATGCAAACGCTGGAATTTTCATACCTTATTGGCATGGGGGCATCATTTATTGGGAATAACCAGGCATCCACCTGCAACGGCGCCAACCTTGCCTACCGGAAAGATATTTTTTACGAAGTGGGCGGTTTTACCGGTATTGACGATCTGGCATCGGGCGATGATGAATTGCTGCTGCAAAAGGTAGCGGCTCGTTTTCCCGGTCGTATCGGCTTTCTGAAAAAAAGGGAGGCCATTGTTTATACCCATGCCAAGCATAACCTGGAAAGTTTTTTAAATCAGCGGCGCAGGTGGGCATCCAAATCAACCAAGTATAAGGATAAAAGGATCATCGCGCTTGCGGTAAGCATCTGGTTTTTAAATGTGCTGCTGATTGTAAACGCGCTGCTGGGGTTTTATGACAGCTATTTTTTCAAGTTGTTCCTGGCGCAGATGCTCATCAAATCCATATTCGAAATTATTTTCATCCTGCCCGTGCTTTCTTTTCTAAAGCGCACAAAACTGATCGGGCTGATCGTTATCCTATCGCCCATACATATTATTTACCTGGTATACGTGGGTATAAAGGGCAATACGGGCAAATATGCCTGGAAAGGGCGGATGGTGAAGTAGGAAGAAAGTAAAGGCGGAAAGGCGAAAGCTAAAAGGCGCACCTTTAGTAATTATTGTTCTCCTCCTGGCTTCAATTTGTGACTTGATGACTAAATCGCCCGAACCCAGTTGGGCAATGAGTTTCATCAGAGGCTGTTTAATTTGTTTTTTAGCTATTATTATAAACATTAAACCATCGCGTCATTGGGTAGCGCAGCAATCCTCGATTGTTTTTCAAATGGCATTAATGAGCTCTCTCCGGTCGGTTGTCCGCGCTTCCTGCGTCGGCAATGACGTTCTTTATTATTTTTAAACAGCTTTCTGAGAAGGAATCAGCGGTCTTTGGGGTAACTTGTTCAGGAACCCACAGGACAGACAACCATCGGTGCCGATCAGTTGGTTAGCGGACGGCATGACATAAAATGTGATAATTCTACTATTTGTATTGCTCAATGATCTTCCTGCACCCCTTTTCAATCAGCTCAAAAGCTTCCTCAAATAAATTGGTGTAGTAAGGATCGGGGACTTCTTTGTCGCCTAAAAATAGCTGCACTTTCTTTTTATCGGCTTCATTACGGGCCTGGGCCAGCACGTCGGCCAGGTTATTTTTGTCCATTACCAATATCAGGTCAAACTCATCAAAGTCGCTTACGCGGAATTGCCGGCATACCTGTTGGCTAATGTCGATGGCATGGTTGCGGGCTACGCGGACGGAGCCGTGATGCGGAGGCTGCCCCACATGCCAGTTACCCGTTCCTGCCGAATCAATTTCCCAGTCGAGGCCTTCCTGCTTAACCAAATGCCGCATTACTCCCTCCGCCAGCGGCGAACGGCAGATATTACCCAGGCAAACCATTAGTATCTTCATATTTTAAAGCTTAAAGGTAAAAGCACAAAGCCGGATATACAAAAAAGCTTTCTGCTTACGAACCAAATATGGCATTCAAAACCCCGGCCAAACGTACGCCTGCTTTCAGCAGTTGCTGGTTCAGGATTTCAATATGGTTGAAGTTATAGGCGTAACCAAGGGTTTGGCCAGGCTGAATTTCGGTATACAGCTTTTCGGCAATCTGGTTCGATTCGTACAGCCACTGCGCTATCGGCGCTTTTTGCAGACTGGCGCGCTGGCCTGCTGTTGTATGATTTATGGCCGCGACATATTCCGTATAGCTTAATTGCTGAAAATCGATCAGTTCAGAATCCCAGATGCTATGCAGGTTGGTGGGCTTACTGAACCAGTTCACTTTAAAATCATTACCGCCTTTATCATCCTTATGGGCGGTGTGCATAGGTTGGTGCACATCCTCTACAATATGAATCAGCATGCGCAGGTAAAGCAGTTTATTTGCTTTGGAAATAGCATGCTTTTTCAATTCGCCTATCAAAAAGTTTAGTTTAGTGTAAGCATCCACATCGGTATCCTTAGCTAAAAAGGCCTTCATTTCGGGCAGGGTATAAGCCTTATCAAAATCCACAAAATGCCAGGAAGACAGGTAACGGTAATTCTCGTCCGACTTAATAAAATCGGCCCAGTTGCTGGCCATGGCTATAGATTCGTTGCCCAATATTTGTTTAACAGCCAGCCTGGCTTTTGGGGTGAGATAGCCTGACGCTATTTCGCCGCAGATCCGGTGTCCGTTAGTTCCCCAGGCCATGGTGGCAAAGGGTAGGCATAAGAAGGTAAAGGCCCAGCTTAATTTTTTAATTATTTGCATATTAAAGCGGTTTGGGGGTGCAGGATGTCCTTTTAATCAGATGTAACTGAATAGGTATAACGCTTGAAGTGCCGGATAATTGGATGATGGAATCTTTTTGAGTGATCCTGAAAAACTCCTTATAAAGCCCGGTCCGGAAACAATCGGTGTTTTCTTTAAAACTAAAGTCAGGATTGCAAAACAGGCCCTTCAAATAAAGCGTATCATTCTTTTGCGCGTAGTTGCCCTTAATATACTCGGACCAATGACCGGAACGCATACAGGTATCGGCACCATAATTTACTTTGCTGATGTTATTGATCTGTACAAAAAACGAATCGCAATCAAACCGGATATGGTAGCTGGAACTGGTAACTAATTTTTGCTGTATAGCGCTGGTATCCTGCTGCCATTCGCCCTGCAAAGCGGCTTGCCCGTGCCTCTGCATGTTCGGATTTAAGCTGCAGGAGGAGCAGAAAGCTAAAAGCAGAAAGCAGAAAGCTTTTAGGGAGGGGAAAGGCAAAAGGCGAAAGGTAAAAAGGAAAAGGTTTTCATCCTGAGCTTGTTGAAGGAGCGCGCGCTGTCCTTGTTCGCAATGGTTCGACAGGCTTACCATGACATTTTTTGTTTTTGTAGCAACAATTTTTCGCATCCGGGGCATTATAAGCCCCCTCCTTTGGAGTGGAGGGGGGGGTTAGGGTGAGGTTACTTCAAACTACCTATCATATCTTCAGGGCGCACCCACTGGTCAAACTGCTCGCTGGTAAGCAAACCGAGTTTAAGGGAAGCCTCACGTAATGACAAATTTTCTTTCAGCGCTGTTTTAGCAATCTTAGCCGCGTTCTCATACCCAATATGGGGGTTAAGGGCGGTAACCAGCATCAGCGAGTTTTCCAGATGTTTCTTGATGCCTTCGTAATTAGGTTCGATACCGGCAGCGCAATGATCTGTAAAGGATACGCAGGCATCGCCAATTAAACGGGCCGATTGCAAAAAGTTAGCCGCCATAACCGGTTTAAACACATTCAGCTCATAATGACCGTTAGCCCCGCCGATAGAGATGGCTACATCGTTACCCATTACCTGGGCCGCTACCATAGTTACCGCTTCGTTCTGGGTGGGGTTAACCTTACCTGGCATAATAGATGATCCCGGCTCGTTATCCGGTATATGGATCTCGCCGATTCCTGAGCGCGGGCCCGAGGCCAGCATACGGATATCGTTAGCTATCTTCATTAATGATACGGCTATCTGCTTCAGGGCGCCGTGCGTTTCCACAATAGCATCATGAGCGGCCAGGGCCTCAAATTTATTTTCGGCGGTGATAAACGGCAGGTGGGTGAATTTAGCAATATATTCGGCCACCTTTACATCATAGCCTTTAGGGGTATTAATGCCGGTGCCTACTGCAGTACCCCCTAAGGCCAGTTCGCCCAGGTGAGCCAATGTATTCCGTAAAGCGCGCAGCCCATGATCCAGTTGCGATACGTAGCCCGAAAACTCCTGACCCAGGGTAAGCGGGGTGGCATCCATCAGGTGGGTACGGCCAATTTTTACCACGCTTTTAAACGCTTCTGATTTTGCCTTCAGCGCATCGCGCAGTTTTTCGATACCCGGTATGGTTACATCAATCACCATTTTATAGGCGGCAATGTGCATAGCCGTTGGGTAAGTATCGTTTGATGACTGCGACTTGTTTACATCATCATTAGGGTGGATAAAGGTTTTACCTTCGCCCAGTTTATTGCCTTGTAATACGTGCGCACGGTTGGCTACAACCTCGTTCACATTCATGTTTGATTGTGTGCCCGAGCCGGTTTGCCATATCACCAGCGGAAATTCCGAAACCAGTTTGCCTGCAAGTATCTCATCGCAAACCTGTGCTATCAGGTCGCGCTTTTCGGCAGGCAGTACGCCCAGATCGGTGTTGGTATAAGCGGCGGCCTTTTTTAAATAAGCAAAGGCGTCTATAATCTCCTTAGGCATGGATGCTTCGGGGCCAATTTTAAAGTTGTTACGTGAACGCTGGGTTTGCGCCCCCCAGTATTTATCGGCAGGTACTTGTACCTCGCCCATGGTATCGTGCTCAATTCTGAAACTCATGGTTATTTATTATGTTTTTTGCAGGGGCAAAGGTAGGGTTTTGAGGATAAAGGTGAAAGGCTTAAGGTAAAAGGTTTAGATTAAAACCATAATAAGTTACGGCTGTTGATATAAAATAATGGTTAGTTAACCATGCTGAAATATAACCTCATATACACTTCGCCGGGTAACGATGATTACCTGTGGAACGGAACCGGGTTTGACAAGCTGAAAAGCGTAGACCGCGAACCGCTTTTATTCAGCGGCAAATCGGTAAAAGAGGATCAATTAAAGGAAACATTGCAAAAGTGTAAAGAGACCGCGAGAAAGCTCTTCCCTGAAGATACCGACCCCACCATCAAAAGCGTAGAGGTGGTTGTCCCTTAGAAGCTCCTAAAAATAAAAAACACGTCATTGAGCGGAGCGATGTGGACAACCGACCCAAGGGAGCTCATTAATGCCTTTGAAACAAACACAACATTAATAATCCCCGGTTTGAATAGCGGCTCTGCTAATCGGGGACTGTTACGCTACGCTCACAACGACGCGATGGTTTAATGTTTATAATAATATCTAAAAAAACAAATATCCGAATTGCCGTATTATCGTTATATTGGCACCGACAAAATATTGACAATATGAAAGGCTTCATCTCGACCACATTTTTTGGTTATTCCAGTTACATTTTAGCTTTGGTAACTATGTTTTCACCCTGGCTGTTCGGGTTTGTGCACGTTGGCGGCGCATCATTATTCATTCCGTTGCTTTTTGGCTGGTTCCAGTTAATTATGGCTATATTCAGTAATACAAAGGCAGGCATGGTTGGTGTTTTTCCTGTTCAAATGCACGCTGTATTAAATGTGTTGTCAGGTTCTATACTGCTGTTTTCGCCATTTTTATACGCTTTTTCGGCAAGCGTTTTCTGGCCGCATCTTATCCTGGGCGGATTGATATTTTTGGCAGGCATCTTTGTACAAAATTCGCCGCTTATCAACAGGCCGCATGAAATGCTGCCCGAAGCAGGGATTACTTCTACTGACGCGCACGAAGGCCGTTTAATGGTATAATAAACCATACGTTTTTACAAATAAAAGCCCGGTTACCACTTTGGTAACCGGGCTTTTTTCCAAGTGCTCCGTAATGTTTTTTGCTTAGCTGCCGGTTACCGTTAGCTCTTTCGACGGTTTTAACCAGGCATAAGCATTTTTATAACCATAAGCTTCCGGCTTACTGATCACCTCTTTCATGGCTATCAGCTTATACACATAACTGCCGGTTTCGGCATTCAGATGTATCAGGAAATAGTTGTGCTTTTTACTTCGGTTAATGGCTTTTTGCAATTTTATTGAACCAAGGTTATAAGCCGCGGCTGTAAGTGTCCAGCTTTTAAATTCCTGGTGCAGTTCAACAAGATATTTACAGGCAGCAATGGTTGATTTGCGCAAATTCAAGCGCTCATCTTTGCTGCTGTTTACCTTTAACCCATACGTGCGCGCTGTTCCAGGCATAAACTGCCATAACCCGCGGGCACCGCGGCTGGATGTACCCTCACACAAACCCGACTCCACCAATGGTATATATTTAAAATCCTCGGGAATACCGTAGTATTTCAAAATCGGTTCGATAACAGGAAACAGTTTTTCGGCTTTTTTGTGTAAAACGTTTGACTGTATGCAGCTGAAACTGTGCTGATAAAGTGAGCGTTTTAACTTTTTGGCTACCTTAACATTATTTATCGGTAACGATTCATCAGCAAAGTTGATATCATTATTGGCATCCTTATTGTACTTAATATAAGTAGAGATGCTGGTGGTTGATTCAACGCTGGTTGTGCGAAATGATACTGCTTTCCTCTTAAAATTTGTACTGCAAATAAACAGTTGGGAAACAATAAACAGCACCATAATTACGGAGCACGTAATTAAGTGTTTTTTATTCATTCTTGTTTTTTTAGTAAACAATTAAGCTATAAAGCGCCGCAAAGATACACATATAAATCAGAATATCAAATACTTACAAAAAGCCATGTATTTGAACGGGCTTTTCCGGGCTTAAAAATCGCTCCTTACGATGCTGAGAACCGAACATTCGGGCCAATAAAATTGTTTTAAAATTTGTTAAAAAAACGTACCTTTATCCCCCCGCTGAGAAGCGTTTAAAAACAAATTATGGTATTTAAAAAACCAGGGAACAGTCGCGACGACAAGTCCAGCAAACCATCCGGAAGGTCCGCCAAAGGAGACATCACCAAAAGGTCATCAGCTCCATCCCGAGGCAGATCCGGCGCATCAGGCTCGGATAAACCCGATGCAGACAGGCCAACGAAACGCTATACCAGCGATTCATCCGGCGAAAAAAAATCATACTCACGCAAACCAGCAGGCACAGGCTACGGCCCCGGTGATAAACCCGCGCGCAAATACGGCAGCGACGCCGCAGGCGATAAAAAGCCATACGGTGATAAAAAACCTTATGGCGACAAAAAGCCTTATGCTAACCGCGACAGCAAACCAGCCTTTGGCGACCGCCCCAAAAGAACATACAATAGTGATGCGCCAGCCAATAAAAGACCGGGGCGCCCATCATCAGCCGGTACCGGCTATAAGAAACGCGAAGGCGATAACGCCAGCGAAACTCCTTTCCGTAACAGGCCCGAAAGCAGCTATGCCTCCAGGCCGGCACGCGAACGCCGCGAGGAGGATATGCCTAACCGCGTTATGCGCGGCCGTAAAAAACAGGCAGAAAAAACGGAAAATGACGGGTTGATACGCCTGAACCGTTATATTTCAAACGCGGGCATCTGCTCGCGCCGTAAGGCCGACGAGCTGATTGTTGCGGGTGTGGTATCGGTAAACGGCGAAGTGGTGAATGAACTGGGTTTTAAAGTAAACCCCCAAAAGGACGTTGTGCGTTATAACGGCGAAACACTTAAACGCGAAAAAATGGTTTACGTGTTGCTGAATAAGCCCAAAGACTATATTACTACTACCGACGACCCACAAGAGCGCCGTACTGTTATGCACCTGGTTGAAAAAGCCAGCAAGGAACGCATTTACCCGGTTGGCCGCCTTGACCGTAATACTACCGGTTTATTATTAATGACCAATGACGGCGATCTGGCCGATAAGCTATCGCACCCCCGTAACAGCGTGGTGAAACTTTACCAGGTTGAATTGAGCAAAGCGCTTAGTCAGGGCGATTTAAATAAAATAGGTTTTGGTTTGGAACTGGAAGATGGCTTTATTAAACCTGACTCGGTATCGTATGTGGCCGGAGCCAGCAAAAAGGAAGTAGGCATACAAATACACAGCGGCAAAAACCGAATTGTACGCCGTATTTTTGAGCACCTGGGTTACGAGGTAGTAAAGCTTGACCGTACCATTTACGCCAGCCTTACCAAAAAGGATCTTCCGCGCGGCCGCTGGAGGTTTTTGGAAGAAGAGGAAATTATCCAGTTGAAACATTTGATAAAGTAACAGGGGGCTATTTTTATATAGACTTGAAGAATATGTCATTGCGAGCCGACGAAGGAGGCGTGGCAATGACATTTTTAACAATGCCCTCTTTTTTTCTGTATCCATAATTTGCTAACTTGCATACTCATACCCAAGTAGCCTATAATGAAAAAATCGCTGTTAATTATCGGACTTTTATTTTCCGTACATGTATTCGCGCAAAAAAAGAGTAAGGACAATACACCCAAAACCTACGATCTGCTGATCGGCACTTATACTACGGGCGATAGCAAGGGAATATACGTTTATCGTTTTTATACGGAAACCGGCAGGGTGGCTTATTTAAACCAGGTTGAGGGTATTGATAATCCATCGTACCTGTGCGTTGCCTCAAATAACCGCTTCGTTTACTCCGTTAATGAAGTTGGCGCCGACCGGAAAGGCAGCGTAAGTTCCTTTTCATTTGAACCTCAAACGGGCAAAATAGCACTCCTTAATAAACAGGCGTCAACCGGCACCGGGCCATGTTATATTTCTATCGATAAAAAACGCAGCCATGTTTTTGTGGCTAATTATCAAAGCGGCGCGCTTTCCGTATTGCCGGTTAATAAGGATGGCTCGCTTAGCCCCGTAGTGCAAACCATACAGGATAGCGGCCACGGCGCGAATAAGGCCCGCCAGGAAGGCCCGCATGTACATACGGCAGTTTTATCGCCGGATGAAAAATACCTGCTGTATACCGACCTGGGTACCGATAAGCTGAACATATACCGATACAAGCCATCGCAGGATCAGCCCCTTAACTTATCTGATCCGTTTAGTGTAAGCGTGGCGCCAGGACATGGCCCGCGCCATATCGATTTTTCGGCCGATAAGAAATTTATGTACCTGATGACCGAAATGGGCGGCACCGTGTATGTATATAATTACAATGGCGGGAAACCTCAGCAACTACAATCCATCAGCATTGTGCCTGATAATTATAAAGGCGCTATTGGCGGGGCCGATATTCATGTATCGCCGGATGGCAATTTCCTTTATTGTACGGACCGCGGCGATGATAATACGATTATTGTATTTGCTATTAATAAAGAAACCGGGCGCCTTACGTTTGTAGAACGGGTATCCAGCAGGGGTAAAACACCGCGCAATTTTGCTATTGACCCCTCAGGAAAATTCCTGCTGGTGGCCAATCAGAACAGCAATGATATTTATGTGTATGTTATTGATAAAGTAACCGGAAAGCTGGTGATCACCAATAATAAAATAACAGTGGGCAATCCATCCTGCCTTAAGTTTACGCCGGCGGAGTAGTTAAAAAGAACGTCAATTGCGAGCCGACGTACGAGGCGTGGACAACCGACCGGAGGGGGCTCATTAATGACATTGAAAAACAATCTGATATTAATAATCCCCGGCAGGCAGAGCCGATCTGCTAATGGGGGATTGCCACACCTCCTTCGCCGGTTCGCGATGACGATGTGTTTTATTGATTAAAACAACAAAATATAAAGTCTTCGCTTATTCGGCCATATTGTGGTATACCGCCTGTACGTCATCGTCTTCTTCCAGCCGGTCTATCAGTTTCATAATATCCGCTACCTGCTCTTCAGTAACCTCATGAAACGATTGGGGAACACGTTCCAGTTTGGCCGATTTGGTTTCAATGCCAATTTCTTCCAGCGTTTTTTGCATTTTGCCAAAATCTTCAAAAGCGGTGTGTATTACGGCTATATCATTCCCGTTTTCGTCGGCCTCCACAAACAAGTCTTCCAGGCCGGCATCTATCAGTTCAAATTCCAGTTCTTCCAGGTCGCGATCGCCGGGCTCAAATGTAAAAACCGCCTTGCGGGTAAAAATAAAATCGAGTGAACCGGTTTTACCTAACGCGCCATTGTATTTGGTAAAATAGCTGCGTACGTTGGCAACGGTACGGTTAGTATTATCGGTAGCGGTTTCCACCAGTACGGCTACACCATGCGGGGCATAACCCTCGTATACTAATTCCTCATAATCCTTTTCATCGCGATTGGTGGCACGTTTAATGGCTGCCTCCACGCGGTCCTTCGGCATGTTTACCGCTTTGGCGTTTTGTACCGCGGTACGCAGGCGCGAGTTGGTATTTACATCGCCGCCGCCGGCTTTAACTGCCATTACAATTTCCTTCCCTAAACGGGTAAACTGTACGGCCATTTTAGCCCAACGTTTAAATTTTCTTTCCTTACGAAATTCAAATGCTCTTCCCATAGTATTATATTCCTTTAGCGGTTGTTATCCGGTTACCATATCAGTTGATGCGCAAAGGTAAAAAAATGTCGGGTAGTGTGAAAACTATACTATATGGCTTTATCCCAGGGAGGCAGGTTTGAGCAATCAGTTTTTTACCCGGCTTGCCTCGGCATCGGCGCCGGTGGTATCATGCTTGCGTTGGTTTTTAATAGTGGTGCCAAAGTTATAGCTAAACCCTACTGTAACGCTGCGCGTAGCAAACATCCAGTTAACAAACCCGCCCTCGCCGGTAAACCTTTCCCTATATTTCAACACCCTGTAAAACACTTGCTGCACCAGATCCTCCGCTGTTTCCTTATGAAAAGTTACATGGAACAGAAAGCCATACAACCGACGGTGATGCCGCTCGAACAGCAAGCCCAGCAGTTGCAGGTTGCCGGCTTTAACCTTCAGCATAATGCTATTATCAGAAAGTGTATCCAATCAAGTATCGTTTGAAATATAACCTTGCAAACCCCCTCATTTTTTTTGGTTACAGGAAATTGAAACTTTTTTTCATCCCTCATTTCCTCAATCCATATTTATATTTTTTTCGTTTGCCGCCTAACACTAAACGTCAGCTCATTAACATTTCTACACTAATATGGTATATATTAAGCAGATATATTTCAAAAAATTCGCATCTTTGGGGTTCAAAATATATATTATTTAATAACTAATAACAGAAATGAAAGTCGCAGTTGTAGGCGCCACCGGACTGGTTGGCACTAAGATGTTGCAGGTTCTTGAAGAACGCAACTTCCCCGTAACAGAATTAATCCCCGTTGCTTCAGAAAAAAGTGTTGGTAAAGAGATCACTTTTAAGGGTAAGCAATACAAGATAGTTTCTGCAGCGGACGCGATTAAACAGAAGCCCGATCTGGCTATCTTCTCGGCCGGGGGCAGTACTTCATTAGAGCAGGCCCCGCTTTTTGCCGGGGCTGGCACCACCGTGGTTGATAATTCATCGGCCTGGCGCATGGACCCTACCAAAAAACTGGTAGTGCCCGAAGTTAATGCCAATGTTTTAACCCATGCCGATAAAATTATTGCTAACCCTAACTGCTCAACCATACAAATGGTAGTGGCCTTAAAACCGCTGCACGACAGGTATAAAATTAAACGCGTGGTAGTATCCACTTATCAATCCGTTACCGGCACCGGTGTTAAAGCGGTTGACCAGTTGTTTAACGAGCGTAAAGGTATTGACGGACCAAAAGCTTACCCATACCAGATAGATCTGAACGTATTACCCCATATTGATGTGTTTACCGAAAACGGCTACACCAAAGAGGAAATGAAAATGATCAAAGAAACCCAGAAAATAATGGGCGACAACAGCATCCGTGTTACGGCTACTACTGTGCGTATCCCGGTAATCGGCGGCCACTCCGAAGCATTGAACATTGAATTTGCGGAAGATTTTGACCTGGCCGAGGTTCGTGCCATTTTAAGCAAGGCCCCTGGTGTTATTGTAACAGATGATGTGGCTAACCTGAAATACCCGATGCCACTGGACGCGCACGATAAGGATGAAGTGTTTGTAGGCCGTATCCGCAGGGATGAGAGCCAGCCAAATACCCTTAACTGCTGGGTTGTTGCCGATAACCTGCGCAAAGGCGCTGCCACCAACGCGGTGCAAATTGCCGAATACCTGGTAGCCCAGCACCTGATCGGTCAGCCGGTTGAGGCGTAGTTTTTGATTAGAGGTTAGGGATTAGTTCTATCCTTTGTAAACCATAATTAGTTAAAAGGGATAATCCAGCGGTTACCCCTTTTTTTGTGATCTGTCATTGCCCCTCTAAATCTCCCCTGGTAGGAGAGCCTTTTCTTCAAGTCTCTCTCTGCCGAACCTGCCGTGTGGACACATCTCATAGCAAAATCCTGTAAGAAGCTGTCTGAAAATAATAAAGAACGTCATTGCCGACGCAGGAAGCGCGGACAACCGACCGGAGAGAGCTCATTAATGCCATTTGAAAAACAATCTGATATTAATAATCCCTCTCCGAGGGCTACTGTGTGGACACATCTTTTTGATGTTTTTAAATCCAATTTTATAGCTAAAATTGTAAAAAACAATGTCATTTCGACGAACCGATCGGGGTTGTGTGTACAGGTGAGGAGAAATCTTATACGAAATACCGGTCGGCATTTCCTCGCGTATAAGATTTCTCCGTCGCACCACGCTCATTGCTTCCCCGGCTCTATCGAAATGACATAATTCTTGAAGGATGT
>Ga0164242_10002102_pt1 | contig 23154 bp, 20 predicted proteins | sample OricomgcompostMG_FD_108783 | JGI IMG/M metagenome (GOLD analysis project Ga0164242, IMG submission 108783) | Miracle-Growth compost microbial communities from Emeryville, California, USA - Original compost - Miracle growth compost (MG) ... | reverse complement strand
CTGCCCGACACGGTCTTCGAGCGCATCTGCGCGCTGGGCATCCCGGGGGCGCTGGTGCCCGAGTCCTACGGCGGAGCGGCATTGGGGTACCCGGATTACGTCCGGGTGATCAGTGAGGTATCCCGCTGTTGTGGCTCTATCGGGCTTAGCCTGGCGGCCCACAACTCCCTATGTACCGGACACATTCTCCAGTTTGGATCCGATAGCCAGAAAAAACGGTTCCTTCCGAAGCTGGCTTCCGGGCAGTGGATCGGCGCCTGGGGACTCACCGAGGCCGGCACAGGTTCCGATGCGGCCAATATGCAATGTACGGCGCGCAAGCAGGGTGATCAGTGGGTGATCAACGGAACCAAAAACTGGATCACCCATGGCAAATCGGCTGATCTCGCTGTGGTCATCGCCCGGACCGGAGAGCGGGGCGACGCCCATGGGATGAGCGCTTTTGTGGTGGAACGGGGAACACCGGGGTTCAAGGGAGGTAGAAAGGAAAACAAATTAGGCATGCGCGCCAGTGAAACCGCGGAAATGATTTTTACCGATTGCCGGATCCCGGAAGCCAACCTGCTGGCCAAGGAAGGCGAGGGATTCATTCAGGCATTAAAGGTGCTGGATGGAGGCCGCATTTCGATTGCCGCCCTTTCCCTGGGGATCGCCAAGGGCGCCTATGATGCCGCCCGGCAATATGCGGCAACCCGACAACAATTCGGCAAACCGATTAGTCATTTTCAGGCCATCGCTTTTAAACTCGCGGATATGGCCACCGAAATAGAAGCGGCCGAAATGCTCACCATGCAGGCGGCATGGAAAAATCAGCAAGGCCTGAAGGTCACTAAAGAATCCGCCATGGCTAAATACTACGCATCAGAGGTGGCGGTAAAAGTAGCGACCGAGGCGGTACAAATCTTCGGCGGCTATGGATACACCAAAGATTATCCGGCCGAAAAATTTTACCGGGATGCCAAACTGTGTACCATAGGAGAAGGCACCTCCGAAATTCAGAAAATCGTCATCGCCCGCGAGGTCCTCAAGTAAACGGCCTCACCACGGCGCTTTGCTGAACGGCTATAGAGGTCGCCCGCTTGACGGGGATCGGCTTGAACATCCGGGTCTGCAGCGATTGTCCGCGATATATCACCAAGGATGAGAAGCGGGCGGCTCCCTGATGGACGATGGGCGGTAAATACGCTCTCGCGGGGGTCGCGGTGATGAATTACCCTGGGCTGTGATGGCCCGGTCTGCGGTCCTGCGGCAACAGGCCCTTCATACAAAAAGGAAGGATCCCACGGTGCCTTCGGGAAAAGCAAGTCCTGACGCCGCATTGCGGGCGATCACGCAAAAGGAGCGTTTGCTCTTTACAAAATGTTAAAATACACCGGTGATTTTGCGGGCTTTCCGGCTTAGGCATAGTATTTGCCTTCCAAAAGTCTCCGCTGTTCATGTAAAACCCTATGAATCAATATACTAATGACTACGTCTGCTATCTTTAGTGCAATGAGGCCCTCCTATTTACGTGTTTATGCCGGTGTCACCGGCATTTTATGCGCGCTGGTGATATTATCGGGGTGTCTGCGTTCCAATTCCAAACAAAAAGGAGAAGAACCCAATATTCTTTCTCTGCCGGTATACCAGGTAGATACCGCCACCGCGCATATCACCAAAGATTTTCTGGGAACCATCGAAGGAAAGGTCAATGTGGAAATACGCCCTCAAGTAGAAGGTCAACTGGAAGAAATTTATGTGGATGAGGGGGACTTCGTGCAAAAAGGACAAGAGCTTTTCAAAATCAATCCCCAGCATTACCAGGAATTGCTCAATGATGCGGTGGCCAGTGAGAACGTGGAAAAAGCTAAATTGGAAAATGCCCGGATTGAGCTTGACCGTATCCGCCCGCTCGTGGAAAATGAAGTGATTTCGGAAGTCCGGCTCAAAAAGGCGGAATCCGACTATGAAATTGCCAAGGCTTCCCTGGCCCAGGCCACTGCCACAGTCGCCGGTGCCAAAATCAATCTGGGGTACACCACCATCAAAGCGCCCGTCAGCGGATATATCGGCCGGATACCTAAACGTATCGGCAATCTGGTAAGCAGCAAAGATGACGAGCCGATTACCGTACTGACCGACGTACATGAAGTGTATGTGTATTTTTCCATGAGTGAATCAGACTTCTATCACTATACAAAAAGCCGAAAAGATACCACACCAGACCAGGGAAAGGACGGGGATACCAGTCAGACCCCCTTCTTTAAACCCCTGGTCTCTTTAACCCTTGCGGACGGCACTGAATATCCTCATGAGGGAATCATTGATGCAGTAGCCGGGCAGGTAAACCGCAATACCGGGGCCATTTCTCTGCGTGCCTCCTTTCCCAATGAAGAAAATATGCTTCGTTCCGGCAATACCGGAACGCTGAAAATGGAAGAGATAAAAACCGGAGAAATTCTTATTCCCCAGGAAGCCACTCTGGAAATCCAGGATAAAACCTTTGTGATGAAACTGGACACCGCCAACCGGGTCGTCAGGCAGTTAATCACCATATCGGGCTCCGCCGGCAATCAGTACATCATCAGTCAGGGACTCAAAAGGGGAGACGTCATTATTACCGAGGGGTTCGATAAAATCTCAGAAGGAATGACCATCGCACCTACCTATCCGGTGGCATTTGTGGATTCTGTTCACCAGTCACGCATCTGAAGTATCTCGTGCGTTCGTATCGCATTTCGGAGGCAAGTCCTCCGGAAGAACAACCATATTATCTATGTTAAAAACCTTTATCCACAGGCCCGTATTGGCCACCGTGATTTCCCTGATGCTGATCCTGTTGGGCGTGGTGGGAATTATAAAATTACCGGTCACGCGTTTCCCCGAAATTGCCCCGCCCAGCGTCGTGGTTTCTCTCTCCTATCCGGGCGCCAATGCTGAAACCGTAGCCGAGAGTGCCTTACTTCCTCTCGAAGAAGCGATCAACGGCGTGGAAGGGATGACCTATATCAGCTCCTCCGCCAGCAACTCAGGATCCGGAAAGATCAACGTCTTCTTCAAGGCGGGCACCGATCCCAACCAGGCATCGGTGAATGTACAGACCCGGATTTCGAAAGCCGCAAACCGCATTCCTGCGGAGGTGAACGAGTCTGGCATCACGGTCACGCCACGCCAAAGCGGCGTGATCATGACGATCAACTTATACAGCACCGATCCCCAGGGTGCCTACAATGAGACCTTCCTCCAGGCATATTCGAAGATCAACATCAACCGGGAATTGTTGCGGGTGGACGGTTTGGCTGAAGTATCCCGGGTGGGTGCGCGGGATTACGCGATGCGTGTATGGCTGAATCCGGAAAAACTGGCCTCCTACCACCTGGTGCCTGCCGATGTAGAAAAGGCAATCAAAGATCAAAATTTTGAAATTGCGACGGGCAAGTTCGGAGAAACCTCAGACGAGACATTCGAAACCATTCTCCGGTATAAAGGACGCTTCAACAGACCGGAAGAATTTGCCAATATTGTGATCAGGACCAATGAGGACGGCACCATTCTCTATCTAAAAGACATCGCTAAAGTAGAACTGGGTGCATCCAATATAGGCAGTGACAATACGGTAAATGGCCACCCGGGGCTCACCCTGAATCTGACCCAAACCAGCGGATCCAACGCCCGGGAAATTGATGTCCAGGTTCGTGACATACTGGAAAGGATTTCCAAAGACTTTCCCAAGGGCATCCATTATGAGATTACCTATAGTGTCCGGGATCAAATTGATGAGTCCATCGCCCAGGTCATACATACCTTGCTGGAGGCCTTTGTATTGGTCTTTTTAATCGTCTTTCTCTTTTTACAGGATTTCAGGTCCACACTGATTCCGGCAATTGCCATCCCGGTTTCACTGATCGGGACAATGTTCTTCCTATATGTATATGGGTTTTCCATTAATGTGCTCACCATGTTTGCCCTGGTGCTGGCCATCGGTATTGTGGTGGATGATGCAATCGTGGTAGTGGAGGCGGTCCATAAAAAGATGGAGACCAGTTCACTGAGCCCGCGGGAAGCGACTCTGGCCACCATGCGGGAGATCACACCGGCTATTCTTTCCATTACGCTGGTTATGGCTGCCGTCTTTCTGCCGATCGGGTTTATGGAGGGGCCCACCGGCGTATTTTATCGCCAGTTCGCCTACACCATGGCGACGGCAATTTTGATCTCCGCACTGTGCGCGCTTACGCTGAGCCCCTCTTTATGCGCCCTCATACTCAAACGGCCCAAACAGGCAGGCACCGCAGCCACTCCGCTGGTGGAAGGGCAGCGAAAAGCCGAAGGGAATCGATTCAAGGTTAAAAATTTTCTCTTCCGACGGTTTCGCAATTTCGACGCAGGCTTGGCCAACCTGACAGAAAGGTATATCAGAACGGTAAAAATGCTGCTTCGAAAAAAGCCGATCGCGCTGGCAGGGTTGGTGCTGATCGTGCTGATAGGTGTGTTGCTGATGCGCCATACCCCCACGGGATTTATCCCCCACGAAGATGATGGATTTATCACCTATACAATTAAGATGCCGCCGGGCGCCACGCTCTCACGCACCACTGAAGTGCTAAAAAAAGCGGAGGCTATCCTGAAGAAGCGACCAGAAATCATGGGTATGACCAGCATATCGGGATATAACGCCATTGATGCAGCGACCAGTTCTGCCTATGCAGTCGGTTATCTGAACATGTATCCCCATCATCAAAGAAAGGGCATTAAGAGCATCGATAGATTCATGGATACCATCCGCAAAGATCTCTCTCAGATCAATGAAGCCTCTTTCTCGGTCTTTGCCCGGCCCACTGTACAAGGATTCGGCGACGTAGCCGGTTTGCAGTTTGTGATCCAGGATCGATTAGGAGGTCGCCTACAGACCTTCGGCAGCGTGGCGGACTCTTTTATCACGGCATTGAACAATCGGCCAGAGATTTTATCTGCCAGTACCCCGTTCCAGGCCAATTTCCCCCAGTACGAACTGGATGTCGACCCGGTGAAGGCCAAGGCGTTAGGGGTAGATGTGAAAGCGCTGATGACCACCATACGCGATTACTATGGGCGTGTCTCTACCTCCGATTTTACCCGGTTCGGTCGCCAGTACCGGGTATATCTGCAGGCCGATTTCAACTACCGCAAAACACCGGAATCTTTTAAATCCATCTTTGTCAGAAACGATAAAGGAGAAATGGTTCCCGCCAGCACATTGGTCACCTTGACCAAAGAAGTGGGCCCCGAGGTGGTAGACCGTTATAATCTATATAACAGCGTTCCTATAAATGCCACTCCGGCGGATGGCTATAGCTCGGGAGATGCAATGGCAGCCGTGGAGGAGGTGGCCGATAATTGGCTGCCTGGAAATTATGGAATGGAATGGACCGGTATGAGCCGGGACGAAAGAACCTCCGGCGGACAAACGCTGTTCATCATTTTGTTGAGTATACTGTTTGTATACTTCCTTCTTTCAGCCTTATACGAAAGTTATATCCTGCCGCTTTCTATTTTGCTTTCAGTTCCCATCGGCCTGTTCGGAGTATATGCTTCAATCGAAGCAGTAGGCCTGGACAACAATATCTATGTGCAGTTGGGATTGGTGATGCTGATCGGTCTGTTGGCAAAAAATGCAATCTTGATGGTGGAATATTCCGTACAAAAAAGAAATGCAGGTCTATCTGTTTATGAGGCAGCCATACAGGGTGCAGAACTTCGGTTACGGCCCATATTAATGACGTCTCTGGCTTTCGTCGTCGGGCTAATTCCTTTGATGTGGACTTCCGGACCTTCAGCGCAGGGTAATCATTCAATCAGTTTCGGAGCCGCGGGGGGCATGATTGCCGGCGTGCTCCTCGGCATCTTTGCCATCCCAGTCCTTTTTGTCATTTTTAAACAATTGGACGAAAGGCTTAAACTCAAGTTCGCTCGCCATGATGCATAAAAGACACCAGCGTATAGGATGGGCCGCTGCCATACTGGTGGCCGGATCCATGGCTTTTATCTCCTGCAAAGTTACCCGGGATTACAGCCGACCACAATTTGACATCCCCACCGCTTTTAAGGTACCGGACTCGGTCACCCGCGCGGCAGATTCGGCCATTACCGACTGGGCCGCCTTCTTCCAGGACTCTACATTAGTGACGCTGCTGGACAGTGCTATTGCACATAATTTCGATTTGCAGGACGCCATGAAACATATGGCTATTGCAGATCAGTACTATAAGCAAGCCAAGGCAGCATATCTGCCCAGCATTAACCTGAATTTGCTTGGGATAACCAAGGAATACCGCTCCAAAAATTATTACTCGAATCCCTCTTCCGGATGGTATGACGACCGGGGGAAAAACCCTCCAAAGACACTATACCTATTGCAATCCCAATTTACCAACTCGGTGGATATGCAGTGGGAACTGGACATCTGGGGCAAAATAAAAAGACAGAAAGAAGAGGCAAACGCGAAATACCTGGAAACCCGCGAGGCGCAAAAGGCGGTGCAGACAGCACTGATATCCGATGTAGCACAATCCTATTATCTATTGCAAATGCTGCACGAACAATTGGAAATCGCACGAACCAATCTTAAACTCCGGAGCAATACCTTAAAAATGATAGAACTCCAGTATAAGTCCGGGTTTGTTACCGCCCTCGCCGTACAACAGACCAAATCACAGGTGTTGGAAGCATCCGCGCTCATTCCCCAGTTGGAAAAGGAGATCGGCATCCAGGAAAACGGCCTGAGATTGCTTGTCGGCAGCCTGACCCTTCCCATGCCGCAGGATAGTGAGCTGTCTGCTGTGGATCCAGGAAATGAGGTGACTGATCTGCCTCTTTATGCCGTGCTTAACCGGCCGGATGTCCGTGCCTCGGAGTTCGAATTAATTGCAGCAAATGCCGAAGTAGGGGTCACCCAAGCCTATCGTTTTCCCAATATCAGTATCGACATCAGCGGTGGCGTGAACAGCATGCTACCGGAAAACTGGTTCAATATACCCGGTTCTTTATTCGGTGGAATTGTCGGAGGGATTACGCAGCCGCTGCTCCACCAGCGAAAACTAAAGACCGATTACGAGGTAGCTAAATTAGCCCGGGACCAATCAGAAATTGCTTTTCAAAAAACGGTCTATACGGCGATCACCGAAATCAGAAACGCCCGCATCTCTATCCATAAAATCCAGGAGCAACTGGTCATTGCGCAACAACAGGTCGATCTGGCTCAAAAGGCCGTCCACAGTGCTGCCATGTTGTTTCGTGCCGGATTTGCCACCTATTTGGAAGTCATTACTGCTCAGGGACACGAACTGGACAGCGAATTGGAGCTTGCCTCGCTGCGGGCAGATCTGTTAACCGCCCGCGTACAGCTGTACCGTGCCCTTGGCGGGGGATGGCACTAAACAAATCCTTCCTGCTCTGCCATGAAAGTCGATGACTGCATAGCTATTGTCGTGATCCCGCGAATTGCTTTGTAGCAGCGATTCACGGATTCCACCCATCCGCGAAAGATCCCGAAATACCACTGCGCTGAAAACCACATGGCTTTCCTATAGGCAACCTTCCTTGATCTGCATCCGATTAGTTAGCTAATGTTTGCCTACAGGCTCTTGCTTCCGGAAGCTGGTGCCTGTAAAGAATCCTGGCCAGGATTGCTGCGCGGTTATCATTTATTCACGTTAAAAAAAATATGATGAAACGAAAAAGATTTCAGGCAAAAAAAGCCTTAACCATTTGTATAGGCATGCTGTCCATCTGCTTACTGGTATTGTCTTCCTGCAGTAAAGATGACAACGACACCTCACCGGGAGATCAGAATAAACCTGTCATGTATTCCGGCACAGCGGCACCTTCTTCCGATAATGTAGAAACCTCTGCCACGGGAAGCGTCACCGCTGAATATGACCCAGCCACAAAGAAGTTGTCCTTTACGTTTACCTGGTCAGGATTGACTTCTGAAATTGGTGGCTTCCACATCCATAAAGGAGACGGTGCAATCATTGTTCCTTTCGAGGCAGGCAGTTACCCGACCGCCACCAGCGGTACGTTTTCCGGGGAAGCGACACTGACCGACGACAGCTGGATCGCCGACCTCAGCGCTGGGAAATTGTATGGTCAGATCCACACGGCAAACTTTCCTGGAGGAGAGATCATCTTCCCGCTTAAAAAGGATGGTAGTAGTAACGGAGGTGGCAATGGTTCAGGGGATGGCAATGGAGGCGGTGGTTATGATTATCCATAATGGAGGTTAACTTACAGGCCTTACTGCTGTCTTAAAATATTTATCTCAGGGCCGGATGATTTCGCATCCGGCCATTACATGACTTTTTCTCGGATTTAGACATTGGTTCAACAAAAAAAGGATCTCCTGATGATTAGACGAATTGCGGTATGGGTCATCTCTTTTGTGCTGTTTTGCGTCGTGTGTGTGCAGTGTACCCGTACGGCCCCCGAACCCCCTTCGGCCAATCAGGGAGATTCCTGTACTCTTCAATTTCCCAACATGCATGTCACTTACAATAACTATGTCAAGAAGATTCTGGTCACTTATTGTGTGGCCTGTCATAATGGGAGAGGCATCGCTCCTGGAGACTTTAGTACCTACCGGGGCGTCCTTCCCTACAAGGGGATGTTTTATTTTAGGGTACTCCAGGATAGGGCGGACATGCCGCAAGGGAATGCTCCCTTGCCCAAAAGTATTCGGGATTCATTGAGTGTCTGGATCGCAAATTGTGCCCCTTTACAATGATTGTGCTTACGGATTACCATAAAAAATCGGTATTTTTGGAAAGGGGCTTTCCGCCCAGAGTTATCGGAAAAATGAGATGAAAGATGAATTTCTGAATATACCTCTTAGCAAAGACGATGCAGTCCGCCATTTCGAGATGACGGTGCGCGGCCAAAAAGCATTCATCGTGTATAGGGAAACAGACGCTGTTGTTACCCTGGTCCATACCCAAGTAGCTCCCGGCCTGCAAGGTCACGGGGCAGCTACTGCATTGATCGAAAAAACATTAGACTATATCGAAAGAAATCATCTCAAGATGACACCCCTTTGCCCGATGGTCCTGGCCTATCTTAAAAGACATCCGGAATGGAAACGGCTTGTGGCGACCGGCACAGAATCATTATAACGACTTTTGAGAAGCACGCGGGTTGATATTTCCGGGGAGGGGCCGATCAAACTATTTTATGCCGACAAGCAACCTTTTTTTCGTTTCTTACGATAGGAGGAAGTAATTAAAGGGAAACTTTAGAAACGTATCCGTTGAACTCGGCGAGTGAACAGCTATACCTCGTGATACGGGGATGCCGGCAGGGGCGCAGAGACTGCCAACAGTCTTTGTACGACCTGTTTTATGACTTTTCCATGGCCATATGTAAGCGGTATGCGCCTGATCAGGACGACGCGATGGAAGTAGCGCAGGATGGGTTCCTAAAGGTCTTTCGTCACCTCAATGATTTCATTCCTCCAGACGACATGGAATCACTCTTTCCTGCTTTTAAAGGTTGGCTGAAAAAAATTATGGTCTATACTGCAATAGACCATTTCCGGGCACAAAAAAAATACCGGCAAACCGAGGATATCAGTCACCAAAGCTACAAACTGTCTTCCGATAATCATCATCCGCTGGATAATCTGGCTTATGAAGAATTGATCCAGTTAGTGCAGGCATTGAGCCCCGCCTACAGGGCCGTATTCAATCTTTTTGTCATTGATGGATTTACCCATGAGAAAGTAGCGGAAATATTGGGTATTTCAGTAGGCACCTCTAAATCTAATCTCGCCAAGGCGAGGGAAAATCTGCGACAAATGTTAAAAAAGAGAGATGAAGCCTTTTATACCAGATATGAACGATGAGGAATTAGATCATCTATTCCGGCAAGCAGCGGAGCGGCATGCCCAGCGGGCCAGCGGTAAGGATGACCTGACCGAGAAGGCTGTCCTATGGAATAAAATTGAGAGTCAACTTCAGAAACCTACGGGTACGACATCAACGGGGCTGCGCAAGCGGAGATATTTGTTGATTCTGCTGTTGGCCGCTGTCGGCCTGTCCGTCTGGCTATTGGTCGGGCGGAGGGATCGGGTTGCCGATTTCGCAGCGACGGAAGAATTCTCTGCCCAAAAACCGGAAGCTCCTGTGGCTCCGGCTAGTCCTTATCAAACCGACCACGCAGGAAAGGCAAGCAAGGATCCCGCCGTTCAGACCAGTCAAAGTGGGCATCATGCAAATTCCCAGGGGGCCGGCACCTATAATTCCCAAACTAGCACGCATACACCGCCTATGCACGGACAAATGAAGGAGCCGCTTGTGGGAAACCACGATATAGCCCAAGAAAGCCAAACTGGGCTGCTGGGTCACCTTCGGCAGGCTACTCAACACCAACCGATAGGGCCAATTAGCCAAGGAAGAAGGGGGTGGGTTTCCTCTCCTGTCCGGGCAGCGGTTTCCATGCCGGATCATATTTCCGGCGTTCCTGACCCATCCCATCTGTTCAAACCAGAGGAAACCATCAGTTCATCAGAAATGGAGATCGATAGCGGAAGTATTGCCCGCCACAAAAAAGAAAAAAGCCAGTCCAAGAATTCTCCCCCGGTACCGCATTGGCAATTGGGCTTTACGATAGGTCCCGACTGGAACAGCGCTTCCGGACATGGATGGAGAACGGGTGTCGGAGGAGGATTAAAACTGTCGTATCGGTTAAACCACAAGTGGGCGATCAGCTCGGGAATATTGGTAGATAAAAAGTTATACGACGCAAGGCCCAATGACTATAATCCCCCGGACAACAATTGGCGAAATTATGATGTAAAATCCATTGATGCCAACTGCACCGTCATAGAAGTCCCCATTAACATAGACTATAGTCTGTGGCAAAGTTCCAGATCTCGTATTTTCATTAGTGGTGGCGTTTCTTCGCTCTGGATGCATAAGGAAAAATATACTTATCGTTACAAAACTTCCGGTGGGGAATGGGGCCAATGGAGCAAGAAACTACGCGACCAAAATCACAACGTGTTCTCTGTGATCAATCTGGCTCCCGGGTATGAGCACCGCTTCCAACGCATGTCTGTCCAAGTAGCCCCCTATATAAAAGTGCCCGTAAGCGGCATAGGGTATGGTAAAGTAAACCTTTATAGTACGGGGGTGCATTTTACTTTACAGTATGGGCTAAAATGAGTTTATCCGATTCGCCACCTGCCGGATCCGCATAGCAGCAGATCCGGCCTTCACTCACCATCAGGTTTATATATTCCAAAAGAATACTTTTTCTTTTCTGATGCGCTGTTGCGGCGCACCCGTCAGGTGTTTGACCACCGCGACGCCCTGAGGATAGTGATGAAAATGCCACGGAAAACAACGCATCATGTAATGCCGCATCTGTATCACCGCCTGGTACTCCACTGATGTTTCAGGGCCATCGAATGCATAGGCGATAAATGGTTTACGCTCAGATGAGCAAGCAACCCTCGATTAGATTCTCCCGTTTTACCTGTTTGCCGGACATATTAAACCAGTGGCGCACGTAGATGATTAGATCCTATAATTTATTTCAAAGTAGTTGTCCACCGAATATGAAAAAGCTGTTCTTGTTATTGCTTATGGGGACCCTGTATCTTTCTAAATCCCAAGCACAAAACATATTTATTTGCAGAGATGCCCTAATTTCATTCTATTCATCTGCCCCGATAGAAGACATCTCGGCAGAAACCCACAAAGCTGTATCGGCCATCAATATGCAAACTGGTGCGGTATATTTCAAAGTCCCGATAAAAAGCTTTCAGTTTCCCAAATCATTGATGCAGGAACACTTCAACACGGACTATCTCGAAAGTGACCAATATCCCTTTGCAGAGTTTCAGGGCACCATTCTCAACTATCAACGGCCGCAAGGTGACGGGACATATCCGGTTACTGTGCAGGGCAAATTAACTATTCACGGAGTGACAAAGGATTATAAGGAACCCGGTACCCTCCAGGTAAAAGACGGCAAGTTAACCGCGACCTCTTCCTTTTCGGTCACATTGGCCGATCATCATATCAAAATACCGACTATTTTATTCAACAATATTGCAGAAGTAGTCTCTGTAAAACTGCAGGCAGTGTATGATCCGCAAACGGAAACCACTGCAAGAAACAATTAGCGCCAGTTCATCTGAAACCACATCATATGCCGTTACTAAAAAAATCATCGCTGTGTAGTTTAGGCCTTCTGCTTTTCAGCCTGTGCTTTTTTCCTGCGTCTATTTCTGCACAGGATAATGGACTGGGCCAGCTTTTCTCAGACTCCGCCCTTACACCCGGACATCAACCGGTGATCAATACTTTCAAATCGCCTGTGATCGTCAATGCACAATCCAACGAAACCCTGCATAAACACGATCTTGTATTTAATATCTCTCATCGTTTTGATGATATTGCAGGGGACAATGGAGGAGTAAAGACTTTTTTTGGACTGGACAATTCCACGGACATCAAAATATTTTTTGAATACGGCATCAGCGACAGGCTAACCGTGGGAGTGGGGCGGGCCAAAGGTTCTCCCGAATACCGGTACATCGGCGTTCCTTTCAACAACATGAGTGAACTCTGGGAAGGTAAGATCAAATACCGTTTGCTGCAGCAAACCACCGACAATCACATTCCTGTGGCCGTCACACTTTTTGCCAATGCTGTAGCGTCGTCCCGCTCTTCGGATCCCTCGCCGGTATCAGACGCTCACTTCAAGAACTTTAGTGACCGATGGAGCTTTACCGGCCAGGTGATTGTCGCCCGTAAATTCGGTAAACGATTCTCTCTGGCCATACTGCCTAGCTATATTCGGCGCAACTACGTTGCGTTTATGGATGCACATAATTTTTACGCCTTGGGAATGGGTGGCCGTTGGCAATTTAATCCGCACATGGCAATCATCGTAGATTACTTTATCCCGTTCCGGTCTAAGGAAAGCAAGGACTATTTCTCCGAAAATGGCATTGAATTCTATGCACCGCTTTCAGTAGGATGGGAAATAGAAACAGGTGGGCATGTATTTCATATTGACTTTACCAACGCTACTGCCATTTTGGAAAATCAGTTTATCCCATACACCACGAGAAGGTGGGGGAAAGGGGAATTCCGCTGGGGCTTTAATATATCCCGCACGTTTTCTCTGTTCTCCAGTAAAAAGCGTACATGGTCTCGCTGAAGCGGCTGGCCGTTGTAAACCCGAAGCACCATCATTTTTTTCCAAAAGGTTCCTCAGGAACAGTCTCCGTTAGTCTCTCTTTAAATGAGGATATCGGACGGCTCCAACGGCTGTAGTTAAAAAAGCTGATGCTGATGCATTTTATCCTTGCCTTGTGAAACCTCATATGAAAATCCTCAAGGAAAACAATCTGTGGATCGGCCTTGTACTGCATCCTCACCACAAAGGAACGATACAGTTTATAGCCGTGATAAACGATCAGCTTGAGTTGCTTAAGGTAAAAGCCAAGGTGTAATGAACCATGATGGGACAAAAAGTAGCGGTATACATCCAACACATCGATAGCAGGCGCACTCTCCCGGATAAACTTCCAGCAATACTCCCTGGTAACGCGATCCGCACTGATCAGATGTCGGAAGGTCAATCGCTTTTCATACCAAATGATGTAGCCGGCCAACGTAATGGCATAGCATAACTCATAATCGCCTCCGGAGGAGAGTGAATCTCCCTTCCGGTCAGTAAGGAGAAACCGGAACTTCGCTTGTTCCAGCCTCCGAAAGGCTTCCCTGCGGACAATGATCCCCGCCCCGTGTACGTAGGTAATCTGCCCACTTTCTTCGGCTTGTGGCCCGCTTCCATAAATATAAAAATCCACGGGCCAATATGGCGGAAGAGACTCATAATCGGGAGTCCCAAAGCCGCCCAGCACGCCTATATCGGGGCGACTCTCTAAGACAGGCGCCGCAACGCTCAGATAATCCCCGTTTAGGCGATTATCATCATCACAGAATAACAGATAATCATAGAAGGAGGCCTTGATACCACAATCACGGGCAAAGGACAGGCCAGGTCTCTCCTCCTCAATGACCCTCATCACAAAAGGCGACCCCATCCGCTCCCACATGCGGATGGCCAAGGCAACTGTATTATCGGTGGACCGGTTATTTACCAACACTAATTCCAGTGGGTAGCCTGCAGGCTGAGATAAACCCGCCAAATGCCGCAGCGTTTCTTCGATCACATGCGAACTGTTATAGCAACAGACGATTATCGAAAAGCCCTTCAATATAGTGGCGGGTTCCATAGAGAAATCATCCAACAAATTATGCGATACATCCTGATATTTCCATCACGATCAAAGGCCTCTGATCGGAAAGACGATAGTTTCACTTTTTTTTAACGCGACTAATATACGCAATATCATTATAGCGGTTACTTTTAACACCCATTAGCCTCCCAATTCCTTCTATTGTGCTGTAATTCTGGCCTATGCAATCAAGAATTATCCTTTGCTTTTCACTCATATTGATTGTGTCGCCCACCTTGTTGATGTCTCAGTCATTGCCCGGTAGCTTTGAAGGGTCTGTCTTGTCACCCGACGGGTCTCCCTTACCCTATGTAAGTGTCGGGGTAATCAACGAACCAATCGGCACGATGTCTAATGAGCAGGGACACTTCGCACTGGATTTAGGTCGGGCATCTCCCCAAGATACACTCAAACTTTCGTTAGTGGGGTATACCTCACTTGAGTTCATCGTCGGGGACCTGCTTAATGGTAAAGTGGGGAACGTGTTCCATCTCACCCCTCAGGCGATTAAATTATCAGCAGTAGAGGTCATTGGCAAAAAAAGAATCAAAGAGACCACAATCGGCAGAAAGACCAGAAGTGGCATACTGCAGGCGACCTTCAATCCCTCTACCACCAAAATCCGGGACAAATTGGGCACCGAGATCGGTATGAAAATGCCTTATTCCCGGAAGTCTTCCGCAGTGATTAAAACATTCGCCTGGTACATATCCGCTAATAATTTCAACCACCTGAAATTTAGAGTGAACATTTACGCTTTGAAAAACGGACTTCCCGATTCCCTGATTACCCATAAAAGTATACCCGTCGAAATACCTCAGAAAAAGACCGGTTGGATTACCCTGGATCTACAGCCGTATCATATTTTGGTACATTCTGATTTTGTGGTTTCGCTTCAGTGGCTGGACAGCAACATGGCAGGCGACGGGTCTCCTAAAATCTGGATTCCCGGAGCGGTATCTCCCTTTGGCAGCACCTATTACCGGGATGCAAGCCAGGACAAATGGAAAAGGAGCCGGACTAAGATCAGCTACTATGTCACGCTCCTATATTAGTGTCAGGAATCGGCGCTACCGGTATCTCAAGGGTCTAACGAACGGTCTGTAAGGAATCACCCTCCTGAAATAATCCCCCGACCAGGGATTAAAGGTCCAGTTTGTTTAAATAAGCCATGTTTATTTTCATGCTTTGCAGGGGTGAGACGGTATATTCTTCCTGTTCCACGAAAAAATATTTCAGTCCTGACGCCTTACCATGCCTTAACAGGCCCACGATATCAAGGGTCCCATTACCGAATTCAGTGCTTACCCGCCCTTTCATGTCTTTGAGATGCCACAATGGAAAGCGCGGTCCGTAAGTGTTAAAGTAATGCAAAGGGTCTTTTCCCGCCTCAATTACCCAGCCTAAATCCATCTCCATGTGTACCAATTGAGGATCGGTATTCTCTAGCAATACGTCGTAAAGCACCTGGCCATTGTTTTGGTGAAATTCCACGTCATGATTGTGGAAACCAAACTTCAGGCCCGCTTTTTTACACTCCTCACCCGCCTGATTAAACCGTTCTGCGATTCGTTGATAGACGGCTACTGTTTCTCCGGGGTAAGGAAGCGTAGAGCAAATCAGGTATTCCTGGCCAGACTTCGTGGCCTCCTCTATCGTGTGCATCCACTTCTGATCAATCGATACGTGACCGCTGCGAAGGGTCATTCCCAAATCACTGCAGATCTGTTTCATTTCCACCGGCTTGAGCCCATAATAATGACCCAGCTCGCTGGATGCAGATTCCACTTCTTTGATACCCAGTCCAGCTATTATCTTCAGGGTTCCCCGGGGGTCGGCCATCATCTCCTGGCGAAACGTATAGAGTTGTATGCCGATATTGCTCACTTTTTCTGCACCAAAGGCCAAGGCAGGAGCCATCACCGAACTGGCGGCCAAGGCTCCTAATTTTTTCAAAAATTCACGGCGTGCTTTCATAATCAGGTTATTTTATAAGATGTATTTCAAATTTTAGCGGGCTCTTAGTTTGTCTTATCATTAAATCGAACCCCGGTAACCCAAAGGCAAGAACCCTCAAACACAGGATATAATTCGTCGGGTCCGGAGGCATTTTCAGATAGGTTTACCGCCACCGTCTACTTGCCAAACTTTATCCAGGCTTCCGTGTGATTAGGAAATCCATCGAATGTCATTTACAGTTTCCGCAACATCTGCTCAAACTACAGGATGTGGCTTCGGTACTCCCCGGCACACGAGGATACGGCCTTAATGTGGATCATCGGTAAAGATAATTGAACCCTTTCTTTTTTTAGCATGAAAGGGACCGGATTCTGATGAAACGTTTTGCCCTGTGATCTCCTGCCATATAGGTGTGCCCGCGCACCTCTCCACTCGCAGGCTATCGGAGCAGGGAAGTGAACCGCGGCGACCACACAAAAAATGGAAGGGAAAAAAGTATAAATAGATTTTGACTACAACAATCCGCGATTTGGATACATCCGTGGCTCAGGAACTGCTCATCTTTGCGTCTACAAAAAACATAAAAATGAAAATTGTATTAACCGGTTCTTTAGGACATATCAGCAGGCCTTTGGCCCAGGAACTCATTCAAAAAGGCCATGAAGTTACAGTCATCAGCAGCCAGGCAAAAAAGCAAAAAGCAATAGAAGCCTTGGGAGCGTCTGCCGCCATCGGACAGCTGACGGATATCGATTTCCTGACGCAAGCCTTCAGGGGCGCTAGTGCAGTATATTGCATGACACCCTCCACCAATGTTTTCGACCCGGGCATTGATCTGGTGGCTTTTGCTGTTCGGTTCGGGTCGTGCTATCTAAAGGCCATCCGGCACTCAGGTGTAAAACAGGTCGTACACCTTAGCAGTGTGGGCGCCCATACCGACCAAAACAACGGCATACTTCGCTACGCTTATGAAGTAGAGCGGATTTTAAAGCAATTACCACCCGAGGTTTCCATTACCGCTATGCGCCCTGTGGGGTTTTATTACAATTTACTGGCCTTTATACCGGAAATAAAGGAACACGGTGTGATTACATCCAATTATGGCGGTGACGACAAAAAGCTATGGGTCTCGACGATAGATATCGCCGCTGCCTGCGCAGAGGAACTGACGATGTCGTCGCCTCAGGGACGAAAAATACGCTATGTAGCCAGTGATGAACTGAGTGCCAATGAAATTGCGCACATTTTAGGAACGGCTGTCGGTAAGCCGGATCTGCAATGGCGCATGATTTCCGATGAACAGATGTCGGATCGCCTACAGAAAGCGGGCATGAATCCGAACACCGCTCAGGGATTCGTCGAAATGAACGCCTCGATCCGCACCGGCGACGTATATGAAGATTATTATCGCCACAGACCAGTTCTGGGCAAGGTAAAGATGACAGATTTTGCCCAGGAATTCGCTCAGACTTATCATCAAAATAGTCCACAGTAACCTTATGAAAACAGTATTGATCACGGGAGCCAATCAGGGAATTGGCTTTGAGACGGCCAGGCAGCTGGCACAATTAGGCTATTTCGTGTATCTAGGAAGCAGAAGCAAAAACAAAGGACATGAAGCCGCCGTCAAGTTAAAAAACTTGGGAATCTCAAATATTGCATGGGTTGAACTAGATGTGACCCATATTAACTCTATCATAGAAGCCAGGCGTCAAGTGGAAAGCCAAACAGACGTGTTGGATGTCTTGATCAATAATGCCGGCATTGCTGGAACTCAACCCCAGAATATCGTCACCGGAGAAATGGAAAATCTCAGACAGGTATTCGATACAAATTTCTTTGGCGTGGTACAAACCACACAGTAATTTATTCCCCTTTTAAAAAAGTCCAACCACCCGGTTATTGCAAACATCTCCAGTGAATTAGGCTCCCTAACCCTGCACCATGAAACGCCTAATCCCAATTTCAGCCTCTACGATGCCTATAGTTGCTCCAAAACCGCCCTCAATGCCTTTACGGTGATGCTAGCTAATGCCCTTAGGGATCAAGGCTTTAAAGTAAATAGCATTACGCCCGGCTATACGGCTACCCAGCTGAATCAATATCAGGGACTCCAGACACCGGAACAAGGAGCGAGCGCGATTGTAAAATATGTCACACTAAATGGGGAAGGACCGTCTGGCAAGTTTTTTAACCAGCAGGGGGAAGTACCTTGGTAAAGGCATTTCCCAGAAAACTTTAATTTCGTAACAAGAACGATAATTTAAACCGCAAACATATTTAAAATGAGTTCAAACCCGAAAACAGCACTAATTACCGGCGGAAGCCGAGGATTGGGACGGAACATGGCCCTGGCCATTGCAAAAAAAGGAATTGACGTAGCCATCACCTATCATGCTAACCAATCTGAAGCGGAAAAAGTAGCTACAGAGATTCGGGCTTTGGGTCAGAAAGCCTATATCTTTCAGCTCGACACCCGCAACATTTCACAATTTGACAGTTTCGCCACCCAGCTTTCCGGGGAGCTTCAAAAGCAAAACGGAAGCCCCAACATTGATTTTCTGATTAACAATGCAGGTACGGCACTTTATGCCGCTGCTATTGACACCACAGAAGAGCAGATCAACGACATCTTCAACATTCATTATAAAGGAGTCTTTCTGTTGACGCAGAAACTGTTGCCTTATCTGAACGACGGTGGCGGCGTTATTAATATCTCTTCGGGACTTGCCAGGATTATTGTCCCGGGTTCCTCAGTATATGGCTCTATCAAAGCCGCAGTAGAAGTGCTTACGCGCTATTTGGCCAAGGAATTAGGCCACCGGAAAATTCGCGTGAATGTGGTCGCCCCAGGCGCCATTGAAACGGACTTTGGTGGCGGACGAACCAGGGATAACAAAGAAATCAACGATCGGATTGCCTCAGCGACCGCTTTAGGGCGTGTGGGTCTCCCGGAAGATATCGGCGGGGTTGTGGCTTTTTTATGCACCGACGATGCCTATTGGATCAATGGGCAACGCATTGAAGTCTCCGGAGGACAGTCTCTTTAAAAAATTCAGTTCCATGGCCTATACAAAACCGATAAGGATAAAAACGCTCAGTGAGCTGCATCGCTTACATGGTCTGGCCCAGCCGGAACATCCACTCATTAGTGTAATCGACTATGCTGCTATGCGCCCCGGCAGGAATATTGCGATCACACTGGACTTCTATTCGGTTGCCGTAAAACGGGGGGTGGGGAAATTGTTTTACGGGCAACAGCAGTATGATTTCGATGAAGGTGTAATGTACTTTTTAGCGCCCAATCAAGTATTGCGGTCCAATCCGGGAGAGGCTCCTTCCGAAGAAAGGTCTGGATGGGTTTTATATTTCCATCCCGATTTTTTGTGGAACACCTCATTGGCGAAAACAATTCGGCAATATGACTTTTTTGATTATTCGGTACACGAAGCCTTATTCCTTTCCCAAAAGGAAGAAACGGTCATTCATGAAATTGTCAAAAACATCAAACAGGAATACCATTCCAATATTGACAAGTTTAGCCAGAACATCATCATCTCACAGATAGAGACCTTGTTGAACTATTCCAAGCGATTTTATGAACGACAGTTCATTACCCGGAAAGTCACTAACCATCAGCTACTTGAGCAACTGGAAAATTTACTGGAAGATTATTTTGGCAGCGGTGATGCCGGGCTGAAAGGACTGCCCGAGGTTCACTTTATTGCCGAGACACTGAATGTGTCGCCGGGTTATCTGAGCGGCTTACTGAAAAGTATCACAGGAAAAAGTACGCAGGAACACATCCACGAAAAACTCATCGAAAAAGCAAAGGCAAAGCTTTCGACCACGGATTTATCCGTGAGCGAAATCGCCTATGAACTGGGCTTTGAACATTCACAATCCTTCAGTAAATTGTTCAAAAGTAAAACCAATCAAACGCCTCTGGCATTCAGACAATCATTCCAATAACAGGAAATAACACTTATGGACCGGCAAATCCAGGACTTGTTCAAAAAAGCATATTCCGCCTTCAATGCGAGGGATATTGATACGGTGCTCTCTACCATGCACCCTGATGTTCAATGGCCAAAAGCGTTTGAAGGAGGTTACGCTACAGGACATGAAGAGGTTCGAAGCTATTGGACCAGACAGTGGACAGAAATAAACCCTACTGTGGATCCTATCGACTTCCATAAAAGGAAGGATGAAACTCTGGAAGTCGTGGTTCACCAGATCGTAAAAGACCTTCAGGGACACACAATATTCGATGGCACGGTGAAGCATATTTACACCCTGCGAGACGGCTTATTCTGGCGGATGGATATTGAATCCGAGTAACTGTCGCGGATGATCTGCATTTGAGGCCTGGTTTACCAAGGAAGATATTGCACGCCTTTCTGCCTGCCTTGCTATTTAAACCGATCAACCGTCTGCTGCATATCTTTCTCTGTTTGAGGCAGGGACCAATTCAGACCTCGGGTAATTCTGGATTGAATTGATTCGGTATAGGGCTTGAAGGCCTCATAGTATTTTGAAAATGCAGAAGCGAAATCTCCACTTGATTTATAAAGCTCTTGTGCCAGAATTGTGGCTCCCTGCATGGCCAGGCTTGTTCCCATTCCGGTCGGGAAGCTTGTGGCATGCGCCGCGTCTCCAGTCAAGGCGACCCGACCCTTTGACCAATTCGGCATATGGATCTGACATACCTCGTCAAAGTAAAGATTGTCCGAGTGAATCATGGCATTTAAAATTTCCGGTATTCGCCAGGAACCGTTTTTAAACTGATCTTTGAGAATTAGCTTGTGCTGATCATGGTTTTTGTAATCCCAGTGCAGTTTAGCGGATCGGAAGGCAAGCAAAACGTGCAGCGTATTTTTAAACGGATATAATGCAGCCATTTTCCCCGGCTCCTGATAAATTGTGGTGCCTGATCCCGGCCTGTCTGGTCTCAAATCCGGTGCCGCCGCGAAGGCGAAGTAGGCACCGAAGAATTGCGAATAATTCCGCTCATCGCCAAAGACCAAGTCTCTCACGGCCGAATGAGTGCCGTCGGCGCCAAATACAAAATCAAAATTTCTGGGTTCACCCCTTCTAAAAGATACGGTTGCCCCATCCTTATGCTGGACGATCTGTGTAATCCTGTTATCGAAAAGGAACTCCACTTCGTTAGCCGGTATATTTTCATAAAGAATATCGACAAGGTCGTCGCGATGGATTTCAATATCTCCTGCATATTCTGCCTGAGCATTGATGGAAAAAGTCACCAGCGTTTCATTTCTGGCATTGACTATGCGGTCAGTATGGACGAATTCTCTGGCTTTAATATTTTCCATGATACCCATTTGCTTAGCCACATTTAAAGCGTCCCCCCGCACATCTATGGGAGAGCCTCCTTTCCTCAATCCCGTTGAAATTTCAATCACGGTTACTTTATATCCGTATCGATTTAACCAGTACGCTAGTGTCAATCCTGCAATACTTGCTCCGGAAATCAAAACCTGATGCTTCATTTTGTCTTCATTTGCTGATCAAGATGCAAAAGTAAATGTACCTTTAAGGATAAAATAGCTTAATAACTACTAAAAATAGTCGCAAAAGTTATGAAGGAAGCGCACGACAATCAAAACTTTATTCATTTTGTCGATAAAATCGGATACGATATCGGCCAGGATATGGTGAAGAATATAGATGTGATATTTCAAAAAAGCTTCGATTTTCTGCCGGACTTTGGTATGTTCATTGCTTCGTATGTGGTGAAGCATTCCTTTACACGGCAAACAACCGCACCTTCCTCCATCCAAGACTGTATTTGCTTTTTTTTCAAAAACGTATTCCACGACGAATCCCGGAACCGAAAAAATAAAACGCGTATAATTCAAGAAAAACCGGTAGTGAGGGTGTTCCCGTCAACCCATACCCACATTAGCTACTTCAAAAAAGGCTCTTGCAGACAAATTGTCTCCGTCTTTATCAACGCCACATACTTAAAATCGTTCCTGAAAGAGGATGCCGTACAATTCCAATTCCTATTTGACAAGGATAATATCTTCCTGATTGAGGAAATTATGACCGATGATATTTTACGCATCGTGAATGACCTTGCAACCCGTAAAGAGCCAGCCATATTAAAGGACTACCACTACAAGCTAAAAACCCTGGAACTGCTCTTTTATTTATTCCAAAGTTTGAGTAACCGGTCGCAATCTGTTCGTCAAAAATTAAACGAACAAGACATACGGTCCATCTATAAGATGCGGGACCAGCTTGTTTCATCCTTACAAAAGCCCATTCCCATTGCAAAATTGAAACAGATTGCCGGAATGAATGAACTTAAGATGCGTAAGTTATTTGTGCAAATCTTTGGTATGGGCATATACGACTATTTTCAACACTTTAGGATGAAAGAAGCGGCCCGGCTCCTACGGGAAGAGGGGTTATCAGTATCAGAAGCCGGGTATCAAATGGGGTTCGAAAATCTCAGTCATTTTTCACGGGTGTTTGCCAAGCACATTGGAAAGACGCCCAAAAGGTACAGCACCGAACTGTGACCCAGCGATATTAATAAAGTGGCAAGATCCAGCAGGTCAATTCGTGGAAATGAGTCCATCAGATTTATTGCCAACCGATATGGCATGAATCCGAAATCTTTCAAACAATATATTCCAATCTTTAAATTGCTTTTGTGAGAATCGGGGTCTCTCAAATTTTACGGGATGCTATCAGGGAACTTAAGGAAGAGGTCTTTGTGGGAAAAATGGATGATAAAGAAGTTGATTTCATCGGGACTAAGAACGGAGATCAATTGTATGTACAAGTTTGTCTTACGCTAGACAATGATGAAACGACTGCTCAGCGTGAATTTGGTAATCTCCTTAAAATTGAAGACAACTATCCAAAATATGTAGTCTCCTTAAATGATATTT
>Ga0164242_10002101_pt1 | contig 23157 bp, 19 predicted proteins | sample OricomgcompostMG_FD_108783 | JGI IMG/M metagenome (GOLD analysis project Ga0164242, IMG submission 108783) | Miracle-Growth compost microbial communities from Emeryville, California, USA - Original compost - Miracle growth compost (MG) ... | reverse complement strand
TCAACGCCTGGCACGAGAAGGAGAAGAAGATCGTCGACATCCTGACGCACTTCTCCCAGTCGATCGGCGCGACCAACCAGACCACCACCCAGGTCGACGACGAGCAGCAGGCGAACTTCAACAAGATCGCCGGCCGGCTCGGCTGACCCGGAACCAGAAGGAGCAGAACCATGGGATCCAACGGAACCATCAAGGTCACGGGCGCCGATCTCGAGCAGATGGCGACCGACATGAAGAGCGCCAACGACTCCATCAAGACGCGCCTCGACGACCTGCACACCAAGCTGATGAACACCTTCGGCGCCACCTGGTCCGGTGCGGCCCGTGAGGCCTATGACACGGCGAAGGCGCAGTGGGACACGCAGATCGCCGAGATGAACCAGATCATGACCGACGCCCACAACAACGTGATCAGCTCCCAGGAGCAGTACGCCGCCGGCGACAAGCGGGCCGCGGGCTTCTTCTGATCCTGATCTCCCTCCCTTCTTAGATGACTCAAGCACCTGCGGCCTCTTCCGGACTGGTCCGCGTCACGGTTGCCTCTGGCACGCGCCGGGTAGATCTCGTTCTACCCGGCGCTGTGCCCGTTGCGGAGCTCGTTCCCGAGCTGGCCCGCAGCGTCGGCCTGCTCGACGCCGCCACCGTCTACGGTGGCTACCGGCTGGTCCTGCCCGATGGCCGCCGACTCGCGCTCGACTCGGGCCTGATCAGCCAGGGCATCGAGGACGGCGGCGTCCTCACCCTCAGCGCCGGCGTCGACGAGCCCTCCCCGCGGGTGTACGACGACGTGGTCGAGGCGATGACCGATGTCGTAGAGCGTGAGCTCAGGCCGTGGCAGCCCGAGCAGGGTCGTGCGACCGCGCTGGTCGCGAGCATGCTTTTCCTGCTGCTGGGAGCGGTGGCGCTGCTGGTGCAGCACGAGTCCCGTCTGGCAGGCGTCGCGGCCGGCGTGGTCGCGTTGGTACTGATCGGCGGGGCGGTGGTGCTCTCCCGCGCCGAGCGCGAGGCCGAGGCATCGGTCGCTGTCGCCTGGCTGGCATGCATCTACGCCGCGGTCAGCGGCCTGGTCCTCGCCTGGAGGGCCGGTGGGGCTGGGGTCGAGGTGCTGGGTCTGCCCCTCGCCGCCGCCGGTGGCGCGATGCTCGTGGTCGGCTTCGTCGGCCTGGTCGGCCTCGCCGTCGAGGGCCGGACGCTGCTGCTGCCGGCCGCCGTCGTCGGGGCCATCCTGCTGGCTGTCGGCCTGGTCGTGCGAGCGACCGACTGGAGAGCGGCCGTCGTGCTGACGGTCGTCCTCGTCGTCGTGGTGCTCGCCGGCAGCGTCTTCCCGTGGCTGGCTCTCGGCATGACGTCCACCGATGTCGATCGGCTCTACTCCCCGCAGGACATCACCGCCGACCCGTCCGCGATCGACCCGCGCCGGATCGCCGCCGATGCCAGGATCGCCCACGAGATCCTGATCGGCATCTCCGCGACGGTCGGCGTGCTGCTGGTGCTGGTGGCGCCGTTCGCGGTCAGCCTGGGCCTGTGGGGCACCCTGCTCGCCGTCGCCGCTTGCGCCGCGATCATGCTCCGGACTCGTCAGTACCGCACCGGTAGCGAGGTCCTGGTCGGCCTCGTCCTCGGCGTACTCGCGCTGGCAGTCAGCGGCGTGGCCCTGCTGTGGCTGCACGCGTCCTGGCGTCCCACCACGGCGGTGGTCCTGGCGGCGATCGGCGCGATCGTGCTGGCTGCCACGATGCTGCCCGCGACGCCCTCGGTCCGTCGCGGCCGTCTGGGTGATATCGCCGAGTCGGCCTCGCTGATCTTGTTGCTCCCCCTGCTGGTGCTCGCCAGCGGCGTCTTCTCGGCCGTCTCGATCTAGGCGGCGCCGAGACATGACGACGAAGAAGGACCTGGTCGAGGCGCATGCCTTCAGCCGCCGCCGGCTGGTGACGGCGTTCCTCTCGGGTGCTCCCGGTGGCCGCGAGGTGGAGCCGTCGCGTCCGGGGCGCACCATCGTCGGCGGTGCCGCGCTCGCGTTGCTGCTGGTCGCCGGAGCGGCGATCGCCTCGGTGCTCGCCCCGCGCACCCAGACCGACTGGGACAAGCCCGGCCTGGTCATCTCCAAGGAGACCGGCGAGCGCTACGTCATCACCTCGCAGGGCGCGCCGCTGCGACCGGTCATCAACGTCACCTCCGCCCAGCTCATCCTGGGTGCGAAGCTGACGCCGACGATCGTGTCACAGAAGACCCTGCACGGCCGTACGCCAGGTGACGACATCGGCATCCTCGGGGCGCCCCAGCAGCTACCCGACCCGAGTGCGTTCGTCGAGACCGGCTGGACGGCCTGTACGGCGAACCATGCCGGCCTCTCGGTCGCCATCGCCCGCCATCCCGGCGTGACATCTGCTGCCGGAGCGGGCGTGACGGTGACCGCCGATGGCAAGAGCTACTGGGTGATCGCCGAAGGCGCCGACCATCGCGCCTGGCGTTATCCGGTGCCGTCGACGGCCGGAGAGGACAACCTCCTCGAGGCCGTCGGCTTGCCGCAGGAGGCGCAGGCGGTGCACGTCTCCGACACCTGGCTCGCGCTGTTCCCTGCGGGCGGCGACCTCGGCTTCGACAGCTTCGGGCTCGGCTCCACGGTGGGACAGAAGGCGCCCTACGCCGGGCAGAGCGGTATCAAGCCGGATGCCCGGATCGGCGACTTCGCCATCGTGGCCAGCACAGGGCGGGTCTTCCTGCTGACCCCGGACGGCCCCGCGCCGCTCGATCCGTTCGCGGCGGCGATCTACACCACCAGCGCCGAGCTGGTCCGTGGCAACAACGGTCCGCGTTCGGCGGGCACCGGCCAGCTCCCGGGCGTCGGCCAGGCCGCACCGACGTGGTCGGGAGCGCACTGGCCGACGGCCACCCTGCGGTCGATCGACGGTCCGGTCTGTGGCGAGCTGGACGCCAAGGCGGGCTCGGCGCCGTACGTGCGACTGGCAGACGCGCCGCACGGCATCGCGTGGTCCTCTCCGGCGGCCGGCAAGCGCGACCCGGTCGCCGAGCCGGGCACAGGCGCTCTGGTGCGAAGCGGCGACTGGGGGCAGACCACGAGCAGCAGCGCGTGGATCGTCGACGACCGGGCGAAGGCCTATCCCGTCCAGGACCAGAAGACCCTCCAGACGCTCGGCTTCGACAGCTACCACGCGCCGCTCGTCCCGGATGCCTGGATCAAGGTGCTCGGCGCCGGGGTACCGCTCTCGACCGGACTGGCACTGTGCGCCCCTGGCACGCCACCGACGTCCGCGACCGGGGCCGGCTCGTGTTCCTGAGGGCTCCCGGGGCGCGGGTAGCCGTTGTCAGCGTCGTGCTGGCCACGCTGACGACAGCGATCGCCGCGGTGCCGCAGGCCGCGCACGCGGCGCAGCGGCTGCCGGAGTGCAGCGGCGTCGCGGCGCAGCAGCCCAAGGGCAGCCAGCTCGTCGACGTACCGTCTGATGACCCGCTCACCGACATCGGCGTCCCGAAGGCACAACAGTGGCTGCGTGACCACGGCCTGCAACCGGGCGCCGGCGTGACGGTCGCCGTCGTCGACTCCGGCGTAGGCCCGGGCGTGCCGAAGGCAGCCGGCAGTGCCGGGGTCGCACCCAGCTACTACCACGGCAGCGCCGTCGCGGGGATCATCGCCGGCCCATCCGGCATCGCTCCGAGGGCCCGCATCCTCGACCTACCCGTCTACGCCGGCTCCGACTCCTCGACCGGCCCGCAGGTGTCGGCGGCCGACGTGACGGCCGCCTTCAACGCGCTCGCCGCCCACTACCGCCAGTGGCACGTCTCGATCGTCAACGCTTCGCTCGAGGTTGGTGACAACGCGCAGCTGCGGGCCGATGTCGCTCAGCTTCAGCGCCACGGCGTCATCGTCGTGGCCTCGACCGGGAACCGGCTGCAGGCCTCCGGTGTGCCCTCGACCTACGTCGGCGGCGAGGACTTCGCGGACCGCTACTTCCCGGCCGGGTACGACGGGGTCGTCGGGGTCAGCGCGGTGGCACCGTCGGGCTCGGACTCGGCGGCCTCGGTGCTGGCCAACTCCGCGACCGACGTCAGCGCGCCGACCGTCGGCCTGCGCACGCTCAGCATGCTCGGCACGACCTGCCTTCTGGACGACGTGGCGACCTCGTGGTCGACGGCCGAGGTGAGCGGCGTCCTCGCGCTGTTGCGCTCGCGCTACCCGAAGGCCAGTGCCGACGAGCTCATCGCCCGGTTGGAGGACACCGCGTCGGGTCGCCCCGACGTACGCACCGACTTCGCCGGCGCAGGTGTCGTGCAGGCCGACCAGGCGCTGACCCGGCCATTGACGCTCGCGCCTGGGGGAAAGCAGTCGACCGACGCGCTGCCCGCACCCGACGACCGCGCCTTTGCGCCGCCACCCGCCCGCGACGTACTCGCGGGCACCCGGCACCTGTCGGTGTGGTGGGGGCTGCTCGGTGGGGGAGCGCTGCTGCTCGCCCTGGTGCTACGACCGGTGCTCTCCCGGCGGAGATCCGGCGGAGCGTCGTCGGGCCGCGGCGTTTCGCGCTGATTCCGGACGGTTTCGTGCTCGGGGTGAGTGCCCGCCGCGGCGTAAGGGTGGCGTAACGGAGCAGAAACCCGGTGGGCCGGCCCGCTCGCTCACAGTGACTGCAGTCGGCCGAGGGTGCCGAGCGAAGCGAGGTCGCTGTGCCGAACCGTCCTTGGGGTCACCTCCGTGCCCCGTCCGCCGCCGAGGTCCAGGGCTACGCCGAGAGACTCGGCTGGACCCTCACCGCCGAGGAGCTCGGCCTGTTCACCGGTGCGATCGCCGGCTCCCTCACCATGCTGGACAGCGTCGAGGACATCCCCGACGAGGTGCCCGCGCTGAAGCACCACCACCGGGACCCGGGCCACCGGCCGCTGCCGGGGGAGGACCCCTACAACGCGGTGATCCAGTTCTGCGAGGTCCGCGGCGCGGCCGATGGCCCACTCGCGGGCCGGACGCTCGGCGTGAAGGACTGCATCGCCGTCGCGGGCGTGCCGATGACCAACGGTGGCCGGCGTCAGCCCGTCCTGGTCCCCACCGAGGACGCGGTGGTGATCGAGCGGCTCCTCGACGCCGGCGTCACGATCACCGCCAAGACCAACCTCGAGGACCTCGGCTTCGGTCTCGGCGAGGGCTCGGCATTCGGGCCTGCGCTCAACCCGCTCGACCCGACCCGATCGACAGGTGGCTCCTCGTCCGGCTCGGGCGCCGGCGTCGCGTCGGGGCTGTTCGACCTGGCCCTCGGCGCCGACGAGGCCGGTAGCGTCCGGATCCCGGCAGCCTGGTGCGGTCTGGTCGGGATGAAGGCAACGCACGGGCTGGTGCCGTCGTACGGCATGAGCTACATGAACCACACCCTCGACCACATCGGGCCGATGACGCGGACGGTCGCTGACAACGCGCTGATGCTCGAGATCATGGCCGGCCCGGACGTACGCGACCCGCAGTGGACCCGCGATCTCCCGGCCGGACCTGATCTCTACACCTCCGTCGCGGACACCGGCGTGGCTGGTCTCCGGATCGGCATCCTCACCGACGCGCTCGGCCCCGCTGGGGTGACCGAGGACGTCCGGATGGCCTTCGACATCGCGACCAAGCGGCTCGAGGCGCTCGGTGCCTCCGTCTCCGAGGTGTCGGTGCCGCTGTGGGCGGCGGCCAGCGAGCTGTCGATGGCGACCATGCCCGCCGGGATCGGCGCAATGGTCCGCTCCACTGGCACCGGCTCCTTCCAGCACCTCGGCCGGATCGACCCGCAGACCGTGGCCGTGCTCGCCGCTCAGGGTCGCTCGGGCGGGGACGACCTGCCGCCGTTGCTGCGGATGATGATGCTCACCGAGGCGCACGTGCAAGCGGCGTACGACGGGCTGCCCTTCGTGAAGGGCCACAACCTCCGGCTGGCCCTGCGCCGGCAGGTGGACGCCGCCCTGGGCGTGTACGACGTGCTGGTCACTCCGACCACGCCCACGGTGGCTCACGAGCTCTTCACCGACCGGGTGACGCTGACCGAGTTCATGGGCCGCAGCGTGACCGCAACCCGCAACACCGGGCCGCTCGACCAGACCGGCCACCCCGCGTTGACGGTGCCGTGCGGCACCGGCGAGGGCGGCCTGCCGGTCGGTCTCCAGATCATCGGCCCGAGGTACGGCGAAAAGCTCTGCTACCAGGTCGGCTACGCCTTCGAAGGAGCGAACTGACATGAGCAAGCCCCGCATCGCGGTCTTCTCCGGACCGACCGCCACCATCGCCAACAGCGCACCGCTCGTCACCTCGAACGCCGCGCGCCGCCGCCACGGACTCCCGCTCCTCACCGGTGCCGACGGGGAGCCCATCGCCGTCGACGTCCTGCGTCCCCAGCGGCTCGCCGCGCCCATCACGGTGTACGTCGAGGCCTACACCGCGCACCCGCTCGAGGTAGACGCGACCGAGCTCTATGCCGCACCGGACGGCTGGCTCGACGAGGCCGGCACATTCAGCGAGACCGAGCCGGCCGGGGCCGCGACTCCGGTCTTCGTCGTCGAGCTGCGGCCCGAGGACGGGCTGGTGCCGTTGCCCTACCTGGCCCGACAGGCGGACGGGTCGGCCTGGGAGGACACGACGGCGTACCCCTTCGCTCCGCAGGAGCAGGCCCGGCAGACCTTCTACCCCGACGCCAGCCGGATCTTCGAGGAGATCGAGCGGCTCGGGATCGGCGGCGATGGCCGGCCGGTCGCGCTCACGAGCGTCGCCGACTTCGACTTCGTCCGCGCCATCCCGCCGGGCGGCTGGAAGCACGGCCGGGCCGAGAAGCTCCGCTCCGACCTCGGCCAGGGCGACATCGAGCCCGAGGTGATCGGCGAGGACTTCTTCGGCTACTACCCGCACCACCTCCACCGCGAGCCGACGTTGCGCAACCTGGCGCGGGCCACCAACCTCGTCCAACGCACTCTCGACACCGGCGACTACGTCGGGGCGCAGTGGTTGGAGGGCAGCCCGACGACCGAGGAGACGATGTACTGGCTCAACCTGCTCATCGACACCCGCGTGCCCCTCGTCGGGCACAGCGCCCAGCGGCCGCACGGGACGGTGAGCGCCGACGGTGATCGCAACATCATCGACGGCGTCGGCTACCTCGTCGCCGGCCTGGCCCTGGACGCCGCGGGCAACGACCGGGTCGGCGCGGTGATGATCGTCGACGAGATGGCCTACTCGGCGCGCGACATCACCAAGACCGATGCCCGCCCCGGTGGCTATCAGGTCACCGGCGGTCACGGTGGCGTGGTCGCCGACCTCGGTGGCGGCGGCGCCCAGTTGACCTATCTGCCCGACCGGCGTCACACCGCCACGAGCGCCGTGCGGCTCAGCGAGCTGCCGACGTCGGTCACTGGCGTGACGGGCGCCGTCGGGAGCATCACCACGGTGGAAGTGAGGGTCAAGGACGACACCGGTGACCTGCTCGCCGAGGCGATGCCGCAGGTGACCTTCACCAAGTTCGGTCGCTATCTGCCCAGCGGCGGGATCGACCCCGACACCGAGGTCGAGGTGCTCACCCGGATCGAGGCGAACCTCGCCGGGGCGCCGCTGAGCGGATTCGTCGCCGAGGGCATGTCGCCGTACGGGACGACGGGTCCGGCCAACATGGCGGCGCTGCACCGGGCCGTCTTCTCCGGCATGCCGGTGGTCCGGGTCGGTCGCGGCAACACGGGAGGCAAGGCCTACGACGGTGACCCGCTCACCATCCCCGGCAACAACCTCACCGCCACCAAGGCGCGCATCCTGCTGATGGCCTGCCTGCTGAGGCTGGGTGCGCTGCCGGTCGCGGCGGACCCGGCGAACCCGACCGACGAGGATCGTGCCGCCACCATGGCAGCGTTGGAGTCCTACCGCGAGATCTTCGCGACGCACTGACCTGGTGGGTGTGCGCATCGTCTCCGCAACCAGCGGGAAACGCGACCGTGATCTGCGCGTCGTGTTGCGGCCGGATCATGGGGCCATGGTCCCTCCCCAGACGCCGCGGCGTACCGAGGACCTGACGCGGCGCATCCGCGATCTGCTGCGCGCGGACATCATCGCCGAGGCGTTCCCCGGCAACGTTCTCCCCACCGAGGAGGAGTTGCGGGTGGAGTTCGACGCGCCCCGCGCGTGCGTCCGCGATGCCCTCGCGTTGCTGCAGGATGAGGGCCTCGTCACGCGCGTGCGCGGCCAGGGCACCTTCGTGACCCGTGGCCGGATCTGGCAGTCGCTGCGCGAGACCCATGGCGTGGAGGAGCCGGCCGACGGCAGCATCTGGGGCGGCCGGATGACGACCCGGGTCACCGACTGGAGCGATGTACCGGCGACGCCGCCCGTCGCGCGGATGCTCCGGATCGACGTCGGTACGCCGGTCCTACGGATCGACTACACCGCCTATCTCGGCGACACGGTCATCGGGCAGGCGACCAACCACCTCACCTACCCCGAGGCGGGTCGGGTGACCCCGGACATGATGCGGATCGACTTCTACGCGATGCTCCGCAGCGGCGGAGTCCGGGCCGGCGAGAGCATCGTGCTCCTCGAGACCGGTGTCGCCGACGAGCACGACGCCGCGCTGCTCGGCATTGACGTAGGCGATGCCGTCCTGGTCATGGAGCAGACCATCCTCGATCGGGACGGCCGGCCGATCGACGCGGCGTTCATCCGCGGCTCGGCCGCCAGTTCCACGTTCTTCTCCCGTGCCGGCGGGACGGCGGCGGAGCGCGGCGGATCCTGACCGGATTTCGGCGTTATGACCCCGATCCGGCCGCATCCACGCTGGGAAAGCGGTCGGGGCCCGGCGAAACTACGGCGTTACGTCGCACGTCAGACAGCCGAAACCAAGCCTCGACAGGCTTCCGGCCATGACGACAGCACCCCTCCCGACGCGGCGGGACACCCGGCGGCACCCGGCCCGTTGGCTCCGTGACCAGCTCCGTGCCGAGGTGATGCGCGGTGGCTTCGTCGGTGGACTGTTGCCGAGCGAGGCCCAGCTGATGATGACCTACGCCGCGCCGCGTGCCGTCGTTCGTGAGGCACTGGACCTACTCCGCCGCGACGGCCTGGTCGAGCGGATCCAGGGCACGGGCACTCTCGCTGTCCAACAGCGCCGCGCCGCCCGACTGATCGAGATGCACGGTGTCGAGGCGGGCGAGACCACCTTCGCCGGGATGTCGCCGCGCGTACTGGCGGTCGAGGTCGTCCCGATGCCGCGGGTGGTCGCCCGCAACCTGGACGAGCAGCCCGGGAGCGACTGCCTCCTGTACGAGTACATCGGCTATCTCTACGGACAGACGCTCGGCGTCTACACGAACCATCTCCGCTTCCCCGAGGCGGAGAAGGTGATGGCGGCCCCGTTCACGAGCGACTGGTACTCGCTGCTCCGGGCCGCCGACGTCGCCATCGGCGAGACCGACTTCCTGATCGAGATCCTGCCCGCCGACGAGTCGGTCGCAGCGCTGCTGGACATGCCGGTCGGCCAGCCCCTGTTCGGCATGTCCCAGGTCATCCGCGACGAGGCGGGTCGGCCCTATGACTACGCGGTCCTTCGCAGTCGCGGAGACCGCATCTCCCTGATGTCGCGGGCGATCAGCCCGAACATCGCCATCCCCCAGGAGGGCCACTCATGACCCGTTTCCTCGCACGCCGGCTGCTCTACGACGTACCCGTGCTGCTCGGCGTCTCGGTGATCGTCTTCGGCACCGTGAAGATCATTCCGGGCGACCCGGTCGCCCTGCTCGCCGGCGTCAACTCCACGCCCGCGCAGAAGGCGGCGTTGCGGCACAGCCTCGGCCTGGACAGCAACGTCGCCGTCCAGTTCTGGACGTGGCTGAGCCACGCGCTTCACGGCGACCTGGGCACCAGCATCGCCCAGCAGCGACCGGCCGCCGGCCTGGTGATGTCGGCGTTCGGCAACACCATGATCCTGGCGGCGTACGCGATGGTCCTTGCGCTCCTGCTGGGGATCCTGCTCGGCGGGGTGGCGGCCCTGCGACCACGCAGCGTCGCGGGCCGGATCTGCTCGGCGATCAGCTCCGTCTCGGTCTCGGCGCCGCAGTACTCGGTCGCGCTGCTGTTCATCATCTTCATCTCGCTGGACACCGGCGCCTTCCCGGTCTCGGGCATGCACGGCACTACCGGAGGCGGCTTCGGCGACCTGCTCTGGCACGGCTTCCTCCCGGCGCTCACGTCGGCGCTCGTGCCGGCCGGCATGATCGGCCGGGTCTTCCGGGCCAGCCTGCTGGACGCCCTGGGCATGGACTTCGTCGAGGCGCTCCGAGCACGCGGACTCTCACCCCGCCGGGTGCTCACCCACGCCGTGCACAACACCCTGCCGTCCCTGCTCACCATGGCCGGGCTGCAGGTCGGCTACCTGCTCGGCGGCGTGGTCTTCGTCGAGACGATCTTCAGCTGGCCGGGGCTCGGACAGCTGCTGTTCAGCTCCATCTCCACCCGCGATCTGCCGGTCACCCAGGCCGGAGTCCTCGTCAGCGCAGCGGCCTTCGTGCTGGTCAACATCGTCGTCGACAGCGCCCACGCCCTCATCGACTCCCGAGTGAGGAACACATGAGCACGATCACCACGACGGACCTCTCCGTCGAGACCCCGGCGGCGCCACGCTCGCGGCGCCGTAACAGGACCCGTCGGCAGATCCCGGCCGGCATGTACGTCTACGGCACCCTGGCCCTCCTGCTCGTCGTCCTCGGCGTGATCGGGCCATGGATCGCAGGGAACGTCACCACGGAGAATCTCGGCCAGCGCCTCCTCGGCATGGGATCGGGCGGTCACCTCCTCGGCACCGACGGCCAGGGCCGCGACGTCCTCGCCCGGCTCGTCGCAGGAGCCCGGCCGAGCATGATCTCGGCGCTGCTGCCGGTCATCATCAGCACCGCCGTCGGCTCCCTGCTCGGCATCGCCGCCGGGATGGCGCCGAGCTGGTTGCACTCGCTGGTGATGCGCATCCTCGACGTCTTCTATGCCTTCCCGGCCGTGCTGCTGGCGATCGCCATCGCGGCCGCTCTCGGCCCCGGCACCAGTACGACGGTCATCTCGCTCTCCGTCGTCCTCGTCCCGCCGATCGCCCGTGTCGCGGAGACCGAGACGATGCGGTTGCACGGCGCCGACTTCATGGAGGCCGCCCAGGCCAGCGGCGCCGGCCGCGCCAGCATCGCCGCCCGACAGGTGCTGCCCAACGTGATGCCCACGCTGCTCGTCTACGCCACCAGCCTCGTCGGTCTCGCCTTGGTCTTCGCCGGCGGGATGAGCTTCCTCGGCCTCGGCGTCGCGCCGCCCCACCCCGAATGGGGGCAGATGATCAACGAACAGCGGCAGTACATGTACACCTCGCCGATGACCGCCCTCATCCCCGCGATCGTCATCTTCGGAGCCTCGCTGGTCTTCAACCAGCTCGGCGACGCGCTCCGCGACCTGCTCGATATCAGGAGGACCGGTCGATGAACGACCCCATTCGAATGCTCGCTCCCCTCCGCTCCGAACGGGGGCCCCGATGAGTAGCCACCTCAAGGTCACTGACCTGCACACCACGTTCGGCTCCGGAGAGCGGGCGGTCAACGCCGTCCGCGGCGTCGACCTCGAGATCGAGCCTGGCGGCACCTACGTCCTGCTCGGCGAGTCCGGCAGCGGCAAGTCCGTCACCGCCCGCTCGATCCTTCGCCTCTACCAGAGCGGTACGACGATCACCGGATCCGTCCGGCTCGGCGACGAGGAGCTCACCGCCCTGCCGGAGCGGCGGATGAGGCAGCTGCGCGGACTCCGCATCGGCATGGTCCCGCAGGACCCCACCGGAGCACTCGATCCGCTGCGCAGCATCGGCTCACAGCTGATGGAGGTGTTGCGCGTGCACCAGATCGCCCCGGACCGCGCTAGCGCCCGCAAGCGTGCGGTGGAACTGCTCGACCGGGTCGGCATCGCCGATCCGCAGCGGGTCATCAAGGCCCGGCCGCACATGCTCTCGGGTGGCATGCGGCAGCGCGCGGTGATCGCGATCGCGATCGCCTGCAACCCGGACGTGCTCATCGCCGACGAGCCGACGACAGCCCTCGACGTGACGGTTCAGGCAGCGGTGATCGAGCTCTTCCGCGAGCTCCAGCAGCAGTCCGAGATGTCACTCCTGATGGTCACCCACGACGTGGGCGTGGCCGAGGAGCTCGGCGGCAACGTCGGCGTGATGTACGCCGGGCGGCTGCTGGAGACCGGCCCGATCCGGGAGGTGCTGTCGGCGCCGAAGCACCCCTACACCCAGGGCCTGCTCGCCTCGCTCCCGATGCCCGGAGTCGCCCGTGGCCACCTGCAGGTCATCCCGGGCCGGCCGCCACTGACCGGCGAGACGTCGACCGGCTGCGCCTTCGCCGACCGGTGTGCGCTCGCCCAGGAAAGCTGCCGCACCGCCCCTCCGCCGCTGGTCGAGGTCGGCACCGGCCGGCAGGCCGCCTGCCCGGTGGTCAACGGGACCCCCGTCGGCCGCACTGCCACCAGTGAGGAGCTCAGCGCATGAACGTCGTGCTCGCCGAAGTGCCGGCGCTGCCGCCGGAGGCACCCGCCGTACGCCCGCTGCTGGACGCGCAGGGGCTGGTCAAGGTGTTCGGGACAGGGGTCCGTGCCGTCTCCAACGTCAGCCTCACCCTGCAGGCCGGTCAGACCCTCGGCATCGTCGGCGAGTCCGGTTGCGGGAAGTCGACGACGGCCAAGATGCTGCTCCGGCTGCTGGCCCCCGACGAGGGGCGGGTCTTCTTCGACGGGGAGGACATCCACCAGATGCGGGGTCGCAGGCTCACCGAGTTGCGCCGCCGCCTCCAGGTCGTGCCGCAGAACCCGCAGACGAGTCTCAACCCGAGGTTGACGCTCGAGCAGTCGATCGCGTTCAACATGCGCGCACACGGGTACGGCGCGGCCGAGCGCAAGCGCCGGATCCCGGAGCTGCTGGACCGGGTGGGACTGGATCCCTCCTACGCGGCCCGGTATCCGCACCAGATGTCCGGCGGCCAGCTGCAGCGCGCGGCGATCGCACGCGCTCTGGCGACGGAGCCGGAGGTGGTGGTCTGCGACGAGGCGGTCAGCGCACTCGACAAGAGCGTCCAGGCCCAGGTGCTCAACCTGCTCTCCGAGCTGCAGCAGGAGCTGGGACTGGCCTATTTGTTCATCAGCCACGACCTGGCCGTGGTCGAGCACATCTCCGACCGCGTCGCGGTGATGTACCTCGGTCGCGTCGTCGAGGAGGGCCCGGCCGACCAGGTCTGGAACGACCCGCGCCACCCCTACACCGCCACCCTGCTCTCCTCCACGCCCGGGGTCGACCGCAACCGCATCGTCCTCGGCGGCGAGCTGCCCAACCCGGCGAACCCGCCGAGCGGCTGCGGATTCCGCACCCGCTGCCCCCTCGCTACCGCGGAATGCAGTGAGACCTGGCCCAACCTCACCGTCCGCACCCCCGACCACTACGCCTCCTGCGTGCACGATGAGCCGGCATCGCTGATGCCGATGCCGGCCACCGCTTGAACCCCCCGGCCTGAACCCACCGCCCGAACTCTCGGGGCAAGCACCACCGACCACCCGGTCGACCTTTCAGCGGCAGCGTCGCCGCCACCTCACCCATCCCTGCGCGAACCGTCCGCTCCCTCGGTCGGTCTGCTCGCCACGCCCGAAAGGCCCACCATGAAGCTCCTGCGTCGCCGTACTCCGGGACGGCCGCTTCCCATCAAGCCGGTCCTCGCCGCGACCGCCCTGCTCGGCATCCTGCCGTTCGCCACCGCCGGCTGCGGTGCGGGCGCCGCGGCCGCCCCGAGCGCCGCCGGCGTCCTCACCGTCGCGATGACCGCCTCCGACATCCCCAACCTCGACACCGTGCTCTGCAGCGAGCAGGGCTACGAGGGCTACCGGTTCGTGGGCAACTCGCTCTACGACGCACTCACCAAGTTCGACCTCAAGCAGGGCACGTCGACCCCCAAGATCATCCCCGGCCTGGCGAGCTCCTGGGATGTGAGCAAGGACCACCTGACCTGGACCTTCCACCTGCGCCCGGGCGTGAAGTTCACCGACGGCACGCCGTTCAACGCGGACGCGGTCATCTACAACTTCGATCGCTACATGAACCCCAAGTCCCCGCAGTACGACGGCACCGTCGCGGGCAGCGCGGGCGAAGGCACGGCCGATATCGCGTCGTACAAGAAGATCGACGAGAACACCGTCTCGATCACCACCAAGGGCTCGGACTCCCACCTCGATTCCGACATCGTCTTCCTCTACATGGCCAGCCCGACGGCGCTGCAGAAGTACGGCAAGAACTTCGCCGACCACCCGGTCGGCACCGGCCCCTTCGAGTACAAGTCCGAGACCCGTGGCCAGGAGGTCACCTTCGACGCCAACCCGGACTACTGGGGTGGCGCGCCGAAGCTCAAGGAGCTCGTGCTCAAGCCGATGCCCGACGTGTCCGCCCGTCTGGCGGCGTTGCGCTCGGGAGAGGTCAACTGGGCCGAGGCCCCCAACCCAGACGACATCGCCGGCCTGAAGAAGGACGGCTACCAGATCGAGCTGAACTCCTACGACCACGTCTGGCCGTGGATCTTCGACCTGAGCAAGAAGCCGCTGAACAACCCGAAGGTCCGCGAGGCGCTCAACCTCGCGATCGACCGCGACACGATGTCCAACGACCTGCTCAAGGGCACCGCCGAGCCGGCCAACCAGCTGGCACCGCGCGCCAACGGCGCCTACAACCCGGCCAACGACGTCTACTCCTACAACCCGACCAAGGCCAAGCAGCTGCTGACCGAGGCGGGCTATCCCAACGGGTTCTCGATGACGCTGTCCTACCCGACCTCCGGCTCGGGCAACATGCAGCCCGGTCCGATGAACCAGGAACTGCAGAGCGACCTGGCCAAGATCGGCGTCAAGGTCGTCCTCAAGCCGATCGAGTGGGCCGCGATGCTGAGCTCCTTCATCGGCGGCAAGATCCCGGACGGCGCCGACGCGATCAACATCTCGCTGGCCTTCATCCAGGAGAGCTCGTGGGCCGAGTTCTTCTCCAGCAAGAGCCCGACCAACGTCGGCCACTACAGCGACCCGAAGGTCGACCAGCTGCTGGCCAAGGCGCAGGACACCTTCGACCTCAAGAAGCGCGACGCCCTGTACGCCGATCTGGTCAAGGACGTCGACGCCGACAACCCATGGCTGCTCGTGGTCAACGACCGCAATCCGCGCGTGCTCGCCCCCGACGTACACGGCTTCATCCAGCCGAAGTCCTGGTTCGTCGACCTGACCACCGTCTCGGTCAGCTGACCGCACTCGTCCGAACCCGCCCGACCCACCCGAAAGAAGGACCACCATGCCTGAGACCGCACCCACCGACCGCCAGATCGTCGACGCCCTGCTCACCCTCCACGGCATCACGCCGAGCGAGGACGAGGTCGCCAAGCTCGTCGAGGCCTACCCGGCCACGCGTGCCGCCGTCGCGACGCTCTACACGATGGAGGGGGTCCGTTACGAGGAGCCCGCCGTCACCTTCGACCCGCGGATCTGACGCCATGACCGCCACCACGGAACCTACGATCACCGAGATCGCCCGCACGATCGCCGACTCGGCAGCCGCGCTCCGGGCCGGAGAGACGACCAGCGTCGCCCTCGTCCGGGAGGCCCTGGCAGTCGCCGACGAGTACGACGCCCCGGTCGGCGTCTTCATCGACCGCTACCGCGACAGCGCGCTCGAGGCCGCGGCCGAGGCGGACGCGGTCCTGGCCTCCGGCGCACCGGTCGGCCCGCTGCACGGGATCCCGCTCGGGATCAAGGACATCATCAGCACGGTCGAGGGACCGACCACGTGCCAGTCGCTGGTGCACGATCCCGCTGCCAGCGTCGGCGATGCGGTTGTGGTGCAGCGGCTCCGAGCGGCCGGCGGCATCGTGATGGGGAAGCTCAGCACCTGCGAGTTCGCCATCGGCGCCCCCGACGCCAGCAAGCCGTTCCCGATCCCGCGGACGCCGTGGTCGCTCGGCCACTGGGCCGGCGGGTCGTCCTCGGGGTCGGGCTCCTCGGTCGCCTTGGGTGCCGTCCAGGGAGCTCTCGGCACCGACACCGGTGGCTCGATCCGCATCCCGGCCGCCTACTGCGGCATCACCGGCCTGATGCCGACCTTCGGACGGGTGCCGAAGTCCGGTTGTGCTCCGCTCGGCTACAGCCTCGACCACATCGGACCCATGGCGCGTACGGCGAGGGACTGCGCCGTGATGTTCGACGTACTGGCCGGACCGGACGGCTCCGACCCGACCACGCTGGACGTGCCGGTACCGGTCTACACCGATGCGCTCACCGGCGACCTGGCCGGTGTCCGGATCGGCGTCGACTCGCTCAGCCGGATCGGCGGCGAGCTGCAGGATCCGGCGCTGATGCCGGCATTCGAGGCGGCGGTGACCGCCCTTGCCGAGCGCGGAGCCGAGATCGTCGAGGTCGAGCTGCCGTTCTACGACGAGATGTCGCTCGCGGACTGGGTGATCATGCTCGGCGAGGCGGCGGCGTACCACCTGCCCGACCTCCAGCAGAAGTGGGAGCTGTACGGCGCCCCGACGCGGGCGACCCTCGTGAGCGGGCTGCTCTACTCGGCTGCCGACTACGTCCAGGCCCAGCGTGCCCGGCGGGTGGGCCAGAAGGCGATCGCGAAGGTCTACGAGCGGGTCGACCTGATCGCCACGCCCACGTGTGCGACCGGTGCGCCGTCCTTCGCCCACCTCGACGAGGTCGGTGTCGCCGCCGACTTCTTCCGCACCATCTACACCGGCTACTGGGACACCACCGGCAATCCGGTGCTCAGTCTGCCGATGGGCTTCACCGACGAGGGGCTCCCGCTCGGCCTGCAGCTGGCCGGCCGGCCCTTCGAGGAGGCGCTCGTCCTCCGCGCCGGCGATGCCTACCAACAGCTCACCGACTGGCACCTGCGCGTGCCCCGACCCGTACTGGAGGCGTCCGCATGACCGCCACGCCCATGGCACCCACCACCACGTCCGTCACCGCTGCCCGCACCCTGACCGAGGCCGCCGCCGCGGTTGCGACGGGCGAGACGACCAGCGTCGCGCTGGTCCAGGAGGCGATCGCCGTCGCCGACACCTATGACGCCGCGGTCGGGATCTTCATCGATCGCTACGCCGACGGCGCCCTCGAGGCCGCCGAGATGGCCGATGCCGCCCGGTCCGCCGGCGAGCCGGTCGGCCCGCTGGCCGGAGTCCCGCTGGGGATCAAGGACATCATCACCACCGCCGACGGCCCGACCACTGCTCAGTCGGTGGTGCACGACCCCGCGTCGTTCACCGGCGACGCGGTGGTCGTGCAACGACTCAAGGCCGCCGGCGGCATCGTGATGGGCAAGCTCACCACGATGGAGTTCGCCATCGGCGCTCCCGACGACACCAAGCCGTTCCCGATCCCGCGCAACGCGTGGTCGCTCGACCACTGGGCGGGCGGGTCCTCCTCGGGCTCGGGCTCCTCGGTCGCGCTCGGCGCTGTCTACGGCGCTCTCGGCACCGACACCGGCGGCTCGATCCGCATCCCGGCGGCTTTCAACGGCATCACCGGCCTGATGCCGACCTACGGCCGGGTGCCCAAGTCCGGTTGCGTTCCGCTCGGATTCTCGCTGGACCACATCGGCCCGATGGCGCGATCAGCAGCCGACTGCGCGCTGCTGTTCGACGTGCTCGCCGGGCCGGACGCCTCCGACCCGACCACGCTCGACGTGCCGGTCGACAGCTGTGCCGCGGCCCTCACCGGAGACCTGAGCGGCGTGCGGATCGGCGTCGACCGGCTCGCCCGCGTCGCCGGCGACAGGGAGGACCCGGCGCTGGCTGGCGCCTGGGAGGCAGCGCTCGCCGTCCTCGAGGCTCGCGGAGCCGAGATTGTGGAGATCGAGCTGCCGTTCTACGCCGAGATGACCACCGCCGACTTCGTGATCATGCTGGGTGAGGCGCTCGCCTACCATCTCCCGGATCTCCAGGCGCGATGGGACGACTTCGGTGCGCCGACGCGGCAGATCGTGAGCACCGCGGTGATGTACGGCGCGAGCGACTACGTCCAGGCGCAGCGGGCGAGGCGGGTCGGCCAGAAGGCACTCGCGAAGGTGTACGAGCGGGTCGACCTGATCGCGACGCCGACCTCCGGTGCCGGGGCGATCTCGTTCGAGCAGCTCCGGCAGGGCGTGCTGAGCGCGTTCTCCCCGATCTACACCGGCTATTGGGACACCACCGGCAACCCGGTGCTGAGCCTGCCGATGGGCTTCACCGGTGAGGGCCTTCCGCTGAGCCTGCAGCTGGCGGGGCGGCCCTTCGAGGAGGCGCTGGTGCTGCGGGCCGGCGACGCCTTCCAACGGGCGACCGACTTCCACCGCCAGGTGCCGGACCCGTTGGGGACGACGCGATGAGCGCGCCGTTGACGATCACCACCGCGGCTGCAGCGCTGCGCGCCGGCTCGCTGACGGCGGTCGAGCTCGCCGAGTCGTCCATCGCCGTCGCCGAGAGACTGGACGAGGCGGTCGGCGTCTACATCGCACGGTACGACGAGCAGCTGCTCGAGGCCGCCGCCGCGGCGGACGCCGACCTGGCGGCCGGCCGCGCGGTGGGTCCGTTGCACGGAATCCCGCTGGGGATCAAGGACATCATCACCACGACCGAAGGAGAGACCACCGGTCAGTCGCTGGTGCTCGACCGGTCCTGGGCCAGCGGCGACGCCGTCGTCGTCCAGCGGCTGCGCGAGGCCGGCGGCCTGATCGCGGGGAAGCTGACCACGATGGAGTTCGCGAGCGGTGCGCCGGACCCCGAGAAGCCGTTCCCGATCTGCCGGAACCCGTGGAACCTCGACCATTGGCCGGGCGGCTCCTCCTCGGGCACCGGCTCGGGCCTGGCGACCGGGATGTTCCTCGGTGGCCTCGGCACCGACACCGGCGGCTCGATCCGGATGCCGGCGGTGTGGTGCGGCATCACCGGCCTCATGCCGACGTTCGGTCGGGTGCCGAAATCGGGCTGCGTTCCGCTGGGCTACTCGCTCGATCACATCGGGCCGATGGCCCGCTCGGCCGCCGACTGCGCGCTGATGCTGCAGTGCCTCGCCGGGTACGACGCCAGCGACCTGACCAGCCTCGATGTCCCTGTTCCGGACTACGTCGGCGCCCTCACCGGCGATCTGGCCGGCATGACCATCGGTGTCGACCGGACCAGCGGCCGCGACCGGGCCGAGCACGTCGACGAGCATCTCGATGCTCTGCTCGATGCGGCGGTGCTCGAGCTGACCCGGCTGGGGGCGACGGTGGTGGAGGTGACGCTGCCCCACTACGAGACCACGCTCGCCGCCGCCGGGGCGATCGGCTCGGGGGAGCGGCAGGCCTACCACCTGCCCGACGTCCAGACCCGGCTGCTCGACTACTCCGCCTCGCTGCGGGTCCGGGCCGGGGCGGCCACCCACTACAGCGCCGCCGACTACGTCCAGGGCCAACGCGTCCGCCGAGTGGTGCAGCGGGCGGTGGCCACGCTGTTCGAGGACGTCGACCTTGTCCTGACGCCGACCTCCTTCCAGGTCGCGCCGACCCTCGACCAGGTGATGTCGCAGCAGGGCTGGTTCCGCTCCCTGTGCACCCAGTACTGGGACGTGACCGGGCACCCGGTGATCAGCCTCCCAGTGGGCTTCGGCGAGGGCGGTCTGCCACTCGCGATGCAGCTGGTGGGGCGTCCCTTCGAGGAGACGACGGTCCTGCGAGCGGCCGAGGCCTTCCAGCGCGACACCACTCATCACCTGCACGTGCCGACCCTCGTCACCGAACCCACGGAGGCAGCAGCATGACCCTCATCGAAGAGCCCGTCGCGGCGGCGACGGACCACCCCCTCACCATCGCCGACGCCGCAGCTGCCCTCCGGGACGGCTCCTTGACGGCCGTGCAGCTCGCGGAGCGGTCCATCGCCGCCGCGGACCGGCTGGACGAGGCGGTCGGTGTCTACATCGCGAGGTACGACGAGCAGCTGCTCGCAGCCGCCGCCTCCGCTGACGCCGACCTGGCTGCCGGCCGCGCGGTCGGCCCGCTGCACGGGATCCCACTCGGCATCAAGGACATCATCACCACCCGCGAGGGCGAGACCACGGCGCAATCGCTGGTCCTCGACCGGTCCTGGGGCCAGGGCGACGCCGTCGTCGTCCAGCGGCTGCGCGACGCGGGTGGGCTGATCACCGGCAAGTTGACCACGATGGAGTATGCCTGCGGCGTACCCGATCCGGAGAAGCCGTTCCCGATCTGCCGCAATCCGTGGGACCTCGACCACTGGGCCGGAGGCTCCTCCTCGGGGACCGGGTCCGGCATCGCCTCGGGGATGTTCCTCGGCGGCCTCGGCACCGACACCGGTGGCTCCATCCGGATCCCCGCGATGTTCTGCGGCGTCACCGGCCTCATGCCCACAGCCGGCCGAGTGCCGAAGTCCGGGTGCGTCCCGCTGGGCTACTCGCTCGACCATATCGGGCCGCTGGCCCGCTCGGCACGCGACTGCGCTTCGATGCTGCAGGTGCTCGCCGGGTACGACGCCAGCGACGCCACCGCGATCGACGTCCCCATCCCGGACTACGTCGGCGCACTCACCGGCGACCTCACCGGGGTGACGATCGGCGTCGACCTGGCCAGCGGCAAGGCCCAGGCGCCGTACGTCGACCCGCGTCTCGAGCCGTTGCTCCAGGACGCGATCGCGGAGCTCACCCGGCGGGGCGCGACGATCGTCGAGCTGACCCTGCCGCTCTATGAGGAGGGCATCGGCTGCCTCTGGCCGATCAACGCGGGGGAATCCGGCGCCTACCACCTGCCGGACGCGCAGACCCGGCTCGCCGACTACTCCTTCGGGGTCCGTGCTGGCCTGGCCTCGGCGGCGTTCTACTCCGCCGCAGACTATGTGCAGGCGCAGCGGGCGCGGCGGGTCGTGCAGAAGGCGGTCCGAGACGAGGTTTTCTCCAAGGTCGACCTGGTCCTCACGCCCGCCGCTTTCCAGGGTGCCCTCTCGCTCGCCGACCTCAACGGCGACATGGGCCAATGGTTCCGGGCGGTGAACACGGCGTTCTGGGACCTGACCGGGCACCCGGTCGCCAGCGTGCCGGTCGGCTTCACCGACGCGGGTCTGCCACTGGCGATGCAGCTGGCCGGGCGGCCCTTCGACGAGGCCACCGTCCTGCGGGCCGCCGACGCGTTCCAGCGCAGCACCACGTGGCATCTCGGCGTACCCGAGATCGCCGCCTGATCCACCACCCATCATCGGAGAAGGAGACAGACATGACCACCGCGATCCTCGTCATCGACATGCAGAACGGCTTCATCCACGAGAACGGCTCGTTGCCCAGCCAGGGCGTCGGACTGCCCCATGTCCCGGAGGTGATCGCCGAGAACGCCGAGCTGCTCTCCGCGGCGCGCGGGCTGGGACTGCCGATCATCTACACCCGGCACGTCTTCCGGCCGGACTTCGTCGAGGTGCCGCCGGCGATGCTGGCCAAGCTGCCGATGGACCCGCCGCCGTTGGTCCGAGGCAGCTGGGACGCCGAGATCCATGACGACCTGGCTGCGGAGCCGGGTGACAAGATCATCGACAAGTCCCGCTACGACGCGTTCCTCTACACCGATCTGGAGACGGTGCTACGCGGTCTCGGCGTCACCCGGCTGCTGGTGACGGGCGTCGTCACCTCGATCTGCGTCGAGTCCACGGTCCGCTCGGGACAGCAGCGCGACTTCGAGATGCTGGTCGCCTCGGACTGCTGCTCGGCGCCCGAGCAGTTTCACCAGCCCGCGCTCGAGGTGATGGCGGCGACCTTCGCCGAGGTCGCGACCTGGCGCGAGCTGATGGAGCGTCACCTGACCCCGACCGCGGAGGTGGTTCAGGCGGTGTGACAGCAGTAGCCGAGAACGGCGAGCAGCTGTTCCGCGACGACATCCAGAGGCCCGGAGCGAGCCAGGAGGCGGTCACGCGTCGCTTCGCTCGTCCTCGGCACGGATGACGGCAGGTGCATCGGACGTCAGGTGCCCCGGGTCGTGGCGCTGCCTGCGGCATACGGAAACCAGCGCGGAGGCGCCGAGCCCGATCACTGCCAGGCCGAGTAGGACAGCTCCGGCCGGGAGCGCACCCTCGGGCACGATCGAGGGAGTGGCGGGGAGGGTGTCGGCCGGCTGGGCCGAACCGGCGGGCAGGGCCGCGACGGCGTCGACGACGTACCGGCCGCGCAGGTCGTAGGACGTGGAGAGCAAGGTGAGGTAGCGCTTGCCGTCCTGCGGCTGCTGCAGCATCGCAGAGCTGTCGTCGCCGACCCGATGGCCGCCCGTCACGACGTACGGCACCTGGTGCCGGGTCGAGTCGGTCACGTACACGACGTCTCCGGCGCGCAGCTGGTCGATGCGGGTGAAGTAGAGGTTGCCCCACGCGTGGTGGCCGGCGAGGACCACGTTGCCTGGCTGGTTGAGACCGGGCCCGGCGTAGTGGGTGACTCCGATGTCGAAGGTGTACGCCGCGACGTAGTCGACGACCGGGTAGTGGACGCCGAGCCGAGGGATGTCGACGGCGCCCACGACACTGGTGTTCTCCACCTTCATCGTCGTACGCGCGTTCGTCTTCTCGTACCGCTGCGCGAAGCTCGCCGAGCGGGAAACGATGAAGTCCTGCTTCTTGTCGAGATAGAACCCGTACGACAGCGCCACCGAGGCCAGCAGGCAGAACGCGACCGTGACGCGTACGGCGGCGCGGCCGGTCGCGGTGCGCTGGCCACGGACGAGGTAACCCCCGCCCAGCCAGAGCAGCACGATGACGGCTGCCGGCAGCACGACGATCCGCAGGACGCCGTACGGCGCGTGGTACTCCGCCTTCACCCAGGAGGTGAAGTTCGTGTGCAGCACGACCGTGCCGAGGTAGTCGGAGGGCAGCACGGCCGCGCCGTCGGGATGCTCGTTGTTGTCGCCCTTGACGATGAGCCCGACCGGTTGGCCGTTGTTCATCTGCACCCGGATGACGCGGTGCAGCGCCACCTGTCCGCCGATCGCGGCCGCCCGGAAGGCGACCACATCGCCCTCCTTGACCTGGTCGAAGGGGCGGTCGTGGGTGAGGACGAAGGCGTTGACGTCGAAGGCGGGCGCCATCGAGCCGGTCTCGACG
>Ga0164242_10002100_pt1 | contig 23160 bp, 13 predicted proteins | sample OricomgcompostMG_FD_108783 | JGI IMG/M metagenome (GOLD analysis project Ga0164242, IMG submission 108783) | Miracle-Growth compost microbial communities from Emeryville, California, USA - Original compost - Miracle growth compost (MG) ... | reverse complement strand
TGTGTGTGTGTGTGTGTGTGTGCATGTGGGGTCGGCCATGCTTCCGGCATGTTTTTTCTTTGTTCGGTATTCCCCGGCCGAAATAAAACCACCTCCGAAAGCCAGCAGGTTCAAGTGCCGTTCCCCATTGTAGTGCAGTTCGCAGAGCGCAGCGTGGGTTGTGGATTGGTGGGACCCCTCGGCTTGAACCACATTCCCGGCAATTCCCCTCAAAAGAGCGTGAGGAATGAGGACTGAGGCCTTGGGGACTGAAGACTGGGGTGTGAGAGACAAGAGGGACTAGGCAAATGGGCTGGCAGATAGGCTGGCAAACTACGGAACAGACTGGCGAATGGGCTGGCGAATGGAGAAACTGCGGAGTTCGGGGACCCTGCCCCTGTTGCCCGCGCGCCTGTGCGCCCGTGCCTTTGGGGGTTATCTCACCTCATTCTCCAACTCGACTTGATGACAGCTTACGGCCTCGCCAAATTTTTGCCGGCTTTTCTCACACCTTCCGACTGTTTCTTTCCGCTACCACCCCCATTTTCCGCTGTCATTCCGGGTGGTCGTCGTGAATCTCACGCCGCCAGGCCTTCATTCTTCTTTTTCCTCTTCCCAACTGCCTTTCTGGCTCCTAACAGCTTGCATCTTCGCAGAGCTGTTCCCCGTCCCTTCGCATCCTTAAATTCTTAATCCACGCACCCCCTTTGCCGAGGAAGTTTTGCCCGGCTATCCCACTCCCTCCGGTTTCCCTCCGGTTTCTCTCGGGTCCCGCTCGCACCGCTCTGCACCGGGCGCTTGCATCTCAGCTACTACTACTGCCTGGCAAATAACGCAGAAGGGGTCAATAGAAATCCGTAGTCATGGCTGAGCTCGACACGCTGGACATTGTCGTCCTGGTTTCCCTCCTCCTGGGCACCATCGCCTACTTCACCAAGGGGAAACTATGGGGGATTACGAAAGATCCGTATGCGAACTCCTTCGCCAATGCCAATGGTGCCCGCGCCGGCAAGACAAGAAACATCATTGAGAAGATGGACGAGAGCGGGAAAAACTGCATCATCTTCTACGGATCCCAAACCGGCACAGCAGAGGACTACGCCTCGAGGCTCGCAAAGGAAGGCAAAAGCCGCTTCGGACTCGAGACCATGGTTGCCGACCTCGAGGACTACGACTATGAGAACCTCGACGCCATCCCCAACGACAAGGTTGTGATGTTCGTCCTTGCCACCTACGGCGAGGGCGAACCCACCGACAACGCCGTAGACTTCTACGAGTTCATCAGCGGCGAGGACGTGTCCTTCTCCGAGAGCAACGACCCTCCCCTACAGAACCTCAACTACGTCGCCTTCGGCCTCGGCAACAATACCTACGAGCACTACAACTCCATGGTTCGCAACGTCAACGCCGCACTGGAGAAGTATGGCGCCCACAGGATCGGCGAGGCAGGCGAGGGCGACGACGGCGCCGGCACAATGGAAGAAGACTTCCTGGCTTGGAAGGACCCCATGTGGGCTGCCCTGGCCAAGAAGATGGGCCTTGACGAGCGCGAGGCCGTCTACGAACCCATTTTCGGCATCGTCGAGCGCGAGGAGCTCACCGCCGAGTCCGACGAGGTATACCTGGGAGAGCCCAATAAGATGCATCTCGAGGGTTCCTCGAAAGGCCCCTTCAACGCCCACAACCCCTACATCGCACCCATCGCCGAGTCCCGGGAAGTGTTCACCGACAAGGAGAGGAACTGCCTGCACATGGAGGTTGACATTAGCGGCTCGAACTTGTCGTACGTCACCGGCGACCACATCGCCGTCTGGCCCACCAACCCCGGCGAGGAAGTTGACCGTTTCATGGACGTCCTCGACCTCAAGAGCAAGCGCGGAAACGTCGTGAGCGTCAAAGCCCTGGAGCCAACTGCCAAGGTCCCCTTCCCCACGCCTACCACCTTCGATGCCATTGTCCGTTACCACATGGAAATCTGCGCCCCGGTCTCCCGTCAATTCCTGGCTACCCTGGCTGCCTTCGCGCCCAACGAGGAAGCCAAGGCCGAGATGACCAAACTCGGTGGTGACAAGGACTACTTCGCCGAGAAGATCAGCAACCACCACCTCAACATCGCCAGGGTCTTGAGCATCGTCAGCAAAGGAGAGAAGTGGACCAACATCCCCTTCTCCGCCATGATTGAGGGCGTCACCAAGCTACAGCCGCGTTACTACTCCATCTCGTCCTCCTCATTAGTCCAGCCCAAGAAGATCTCCATCACCGCCGTGGTAGAGTCCCAAATGATCACCGGTCGGGAAGACCCCTTCCGGGGTGTCGCCACCAACTACCTGCTCGCACTAAAGGAGAAGCAAAACGGCGACCCGAACCCCACGCCCTTCGGCCTTAGCTACGAGATCACGGGACCAAGGAACAGGTACGACGGCATCCACGTCCCCGTGCACGTGCGCCACTCCAACTTCAAGCTTCCCTCCGACCCGACCAAGCCCGTCATCATGGTCGGCCCCGGCACTGGTGTTGCGCCATTCCGCGGCTTCATCCAAGAGAGGGCGAGGATGGCCGAGAACGGCGAGGAGGTTGGGAAGACGATCCTGTTCTTCGGGTGCCGGAGACGCACCGAGGACTTCCTCTACGAGAAAGAATGGGCTGTAAGTCACTTCCCTGCCCTGAAGACTTCTTTGATACCCCTTGCACCATATTAACAGCTCCCTAGCAATACCAGAAATCTCTGGGGGACAAGTTCGAGATGGTATTGGCTTTCTCAAGAGACGGGCCGAAGAAGGTCTACGTCCAGCACCGCCTAAAGGAGCAAGAGAAGCAGATCAACGAACTATTAGAAAAGAAGGCCTACTTCTACGTCTGCGGTGACGCCGCCAACATGGCCCGCGAGGTCAGCGCCGTTCTAGCCCAAATTATCGCCAACCAACGCAACATCCCCGAGGCGAAAGCAGAGGAAATCGTCAAGGGCATGAGAGCAGCCAACCAATATCAGGTACGTTATCCCCCTTTGGGGAACGGTGGATGGTGACACGCCACCATCTAATCCAAACCCCGATCCATGGTGCCGGGAAACCCTCGGAACGGACATCCTTGAATTCGGTGTCCCCCACCCACCCACTTTTTGCCGTTCTTTTCAAAATTAATACTAACATTCATCTGTAGGAGGACGTCTGGTCGTAGAGCATGAACCCCGCTAATGAAAGACGCCGCGGAGAAGCGGCGGAGAAAGCCTGAGGCTTTTGGCGTGCATGCATGAAATGGGAATAGAGGAGTCGTCGGATCAACTTCTTAACCGTTTTTTTTTTCTCTTATGGGCCCAGGCTCTCGGCCTCTGTTTCTATCCAGGGAGTCTCTGTTGAACATAGCTATTTATATAGTTCGTTATCCTGATGAAATACGAATAGACAACAGCTTTATGCTAGACCTATGTCCCCTCCCGCGCTTGCAACAGCTCCATCAGAGAGACTGGATCTTTGTGTGCGTGGAATAACCCTAAAATAACAATGATAAACTTCAGGGTTACTGTCTACGGACACTTGTCTTGAGTGCCATTTTTACCCCGGATACGCAACCCCACAAACCCATCAGATATCGCCGAAACCCCGCGGACGCTTAGTTTCCAAATTATCCCGACCGGTATCCACCCCGAAAACAGTCCTAGGGTGATATCCATCTCCGACGACCCGGCAGCACCTCCAACCCCCATGTGCCAAGTTTGGTGTTACTGCAATCCACAACAGAATCAGCCAATGCCGCCCTGGTCAAAAATAGGCCGAAGTTGGTGCCGTGGGGGATATGGCAGGCTCTGATTCCAACTGTTCGATTGAGCCGTCGAAAACAGCTTCCAAGACTAGGAGAGTCAAGGCAAACCAGGTAGGTACACTGGGTAGCGGGGTTTTCCTTCGAGATCAAAGTATCAATGAAGGGTTCGCGGTTGACGATTTGCCGCAGGGAAATAAAGCAATTGCTATCACTATATAGATTGGCAATGCCAATCTCAGGGGAGTGATGTCTTGGCTGGACGCGGAGAATGTACTCTACAAGCAGGACCGTCTTAGACAAGGCTGCGTTTAGGGGGTGTACCCACTTGTCAGCTCTCGGAGCTGGGAATACAAAATGGCCTGGCGGGTCGCGGCTCTTCGAGGCATGTCACCGTCCACCCAAGCTGCTTATCGCAGCAGATGGCCGCTTGTCTGCGGCCCTCGAGGGATGCACATTGCCAGTCCATCTACCCTTTTGAGATGGCAGGCACGGCCCTGAGAATTCCCAAAGCACCGGAAGGCGGTATCATGCATGTTGCCTCATGCCCAGTATGTGCCTCCCTGCCCATGACGCACTCGATCGCTTAACGTAGTTGCTACTATTGTACCCAACAAAGTCTCTAGAGGGCTCCAAGTAGGTACCAATACGCAGATTTGAGGTGTTGGGGTAAGAGCAAGTCTCTGGATGTCATCTCTCAGCTCCGTGATATGGCCGCTGTTCCGGTTGCGCTTTCTCGGGTTGGCTATGGCGTCGTGCAAGTGCTCGGCAGCTGTGCAAGTGGTTCAAGGTATGATGATAAGGGGTTTTCGATTCTGCTGCTGACACCCTGTCCGTCGGCCGGCAGTCGAACTCGTCGACAGCCAGAGAGCTCCAGCCACGAATTTGTTGCCGTCGAAGCAAATGTTCAGCACAGTGTGTTGGCGGTCAAAAGGGGGCGCGGCTGCAGCTGTTGCTTGGTTTCCTGATTCTATGTGGCTCGACGGTTCGACGCAATCAACCCGTCAGCTTTCCCCGTTTACCTACTCGGGGCAGGCACCTAGGGAGGTACCTAAGGGTTAGTTGTTGGCAATAGCGACTCAAACGCCTCGGGCTGTCTTTGAGTTGACGGCCGCTTCCCTTTCGTGGACCCGTAGTTTGGGAGATCGGCCAAGGCTACACCAGAACGTTGAGACCAAGTCACCACCGAGGGATTCTCGTCTAGCCGGGTGGTTGTTCCCCAACCTAGCTATTTACGGAGAGCAGAAACCGACAAGAGCGTCTGGGCGGGGGCTTCTCGAGATGGTCGACAGTTCCAGTGCTGTTCCCGGATCCAAGTTGGACCTTTGGGATGTAGGCATAGTGTTTGGGCACAGACGCCGAGGGTTGCGAGATCACCGCGCTTGCCGCATCGTGACTTCCTCTTCGGCAAAGCCCAACAGGGTCGTCCGCATTACGGGTCCGCCAATTTCAAGGTGCCTTCTTCTTCCATCTTAATTTCCTATCTCATTACGCGTGTTTATCTACCCGTTTCCATTTGGTATCTACTGCCGAAACCGGGCGGCCGGCGCTGCCTGCTCTACGTTTATTGATACGCCCACACGTCTTAGCCCCTTCGCAACCCCCGACAGGAAGAGAATATGGCGGCGACAAGACTCGATGCCGACCCCCAATCCGATTGGACTCCGTTATATCTTTCTTCGGGAGAATCGACTTTGCTGCACCTCGGAGAAGACAGGAGCTAGAAGCGCGGTACAGCCCTCGTCACTAGACAGACGGCACCTCGTCGTTTCTGTCAAACCTTATCCCCCTTAGCTGTACGTATTTAAATTTCCATACCTGCCTGGACAGGTACATTAACTGCCCAGTATAAGATTTGGTAGGTGGACCCGAGTATTTTACTCAGTCCCCTTCCTCCTCTCCTGCCTCTTTCCATCCTGTTTCCCCTTCTCCTCTCATATCTCCTCCTTCCTCTTCCCATCTCCTTTGTCCTCAACATTCTATACCTGCAGACACGACCCGCCCAAGGCCGTGGCCAGACTTTTGATACAGGCAGTCCTTCGACACAGCCCTCCTTCCTTGGTTTGCAAGCCCGTTGCAGCTGCCTCCTCTCCGCCTGTCCCCGCGGCTGCAACGCCCGCCAAACTCAAACTTCTTGATAGTCCTGGCCAACTTTCTCTTCCCATCCGTCATAGCATCAACACGCATCCCGACAAGCCATCACAGTCTCTTCCAGCTTCATCTCGCTCGATAGCCTGATCTATCTTCTTACTCCCCCCGCACTCGCTTGTATCACAAAACTTTGGTCTCAATATTGCCCAAACCTCGAGCTCCCAGACTCCCTGTCCCATCGCCGTCTCTGGAATCTCGTAGACGCTGTAAATCAACTCCCCTTTATCTTCAAGGTGAGTAGAGAGTCCATGGATTTGCATAGCCCTCGGGGTATCGTACCTAAACCTAAACCCGCACATTCTCACGCTATACACCTCTTCCTCCCACTGTATGTCTTGTGTGTCTGCGCGCCCTTCTTCCTCCCAACTCCCATCCTTGTATATTATTGTATCTATTATTCCCCCTGTTCGAAGCATCAATTTCCACTTGCTCAGGTCCACCGACCGTATGGTACTGACTCGGCACTGCATCACAGGATCACCACTCCAGCTCGAATCTCCAAAGCAGGTATGCCCATTCATCTGTCCCCTCTCCTCACTTTACTCTGCCACGATTATACTGACACTTGGCTGGGTTAGACGTGCAGATGGCAACCCGAACTTATCACGCCAGCTCCACAGCGGCCGAGATGGCTGACAACCATCGCCGTAACTACCATTACATCAACGGAACGGCCCCAGCACAGAGTGATGTATTGCACCACCATATCAACCACCAAGCGGGCCACTCGGACAACATGGCCTCCATGGTGAACCAATTCTCAGGCCTGTCTGTCCCCGCCCACATCCCATCTGGACCTGGTGCCGCTCAGATGCAGGTATCCCCCCAGTATCTGGCTGCACAGGAGGGAACACTTGCCTACGCCCCGGGCTATGGAGTTCCCTTTCACCTGGGCAACATGTCTCAGGTGCCCGAGAGCTACCCATCGACTGCTTATGCACCTCACTACCCGGTCCACGGAATCCACGGAGCGTACGCCCCTTACCCTGTGCCTTATCCGGTCGTGCCCTACACTCCTGGGCGCAATGTTTCCTACCGTGGCCACAACGACGTCCCTGCCCTTGAGAAACGCCGTGGGTCGTACTCTGCGACTGAATCCGCCCCGGCCACCCCCTTTGTCGGCGGTGCTTCCGACCGCGGCAGCGCAGCCCGGGTCGCTATCATGCGTTCAACACATAATACCCCTTCCCCAGACCATGCTCGGGTGGTCGGAGGTTTTGATCGCCCTGTCGTCACCAAGAGCCCAGCCATTTCGGACGCGGATTTGACGGCACTCCTTCTCCAGGCCCCGGCCATCCCAGAAGCCGTCCCAGCAGTCTTCACGATTCCACAACACACAAAGACTCTGGAGCAGTGCCTGGAGAACCGCATCGTCGGCAACCGCAATGTCTACATTCGCGGACTTCACCCAACCACGGACGACGAGCTACTTCTCAAGTATGCCCAGCGCTTCGGCGAGGTGGAGCAGTCCAAGGCCATCATTGACACGAACACCGGCGCCTGCAAGGGGTATGTACCTATCCCTATCCCGCGATCTGATGTGTAACTTACCTGTCCATAGCTTTGGCTTTGCCAAATTCGCCAACGTCCGTGACTCGGAGAACTGCATCCGAGGCTTCTTCCAACTCCGCTACGAAGTAGGTTTTGCGAGAGTAGGTCCCCTCCTGTCAGGAACACCGGTACTGACTAGCTTTTGAGGTTCACTTTGCAAAGGAGAGTTTCAATGCTCGTCTAAAGGCAGAGGGTGACGAAAATAGCACAAACCTTTACCTCTCCAATCTGCCGAAGCAGTTAACCGAGAATGTATGTCCGCTCACATCACCCACTTTTCCCCAGCTTCCCGCGTGATGCTGACCAAGGCGTAAGGATCTGAATGGCATATTCGATGGGTATAACATCATCTCGAGCAAGATCCTCCGGGACAGCATGGGAAACAGCCGCGGTGTTGGCTTTGCTCGGTAACCTTGCCCTTCTTCCTCCCTCATTCCTCCCTCATACCATATCCGCCTCTGAATGCCGCTAACATGTAATCCAGCTTTGCCACTCGAGATGAGTGTGAGCATATCATCGGAAAGTACCACGGTATTGCGGTTGGAGACGAGGCCATGCTCATGCAGGTCCGATATGCCGACACTCCGGCTCAGAAGGAGCTGAAGCGCATCACTGCCGAACGCCGTCAGTTCCGCACCAACGAGTACAATATTAGGGCTTACGGTACTTCTGAAGTTGGTGCCCATCCGACCATCTACTCCCAGGCTTCCTGGAATCGGCGCCAAATCTCCGCGCCTAGCAAGTAAGTACAAGGCTCTTGCCGCCTCCCTTTTTTTTCTTTTGGCGACGTGAACACTTCTAACCGACCGATTACTAGCCTCTCGGTTCAACGCACTCCAGAGCCTACCTTGCATGCATCGACGGTTACTTCCGAGGCAGCACAGCCAGGCGAAAGGTATGGTTGCTTCATGCAGTCCCCCCACCCCCTGCCACGCCCTTCTCTAACTCGGCGGTCAAGCACCAAAGAGGGCGCAACGGTGCTGGGCACTGAAACTCCTGCCAATGGCTCGGATGACGAGAGTGTTAGCGTCGCTGACTCCCACACTGTCGCCCGTACTGTTATCCGCAGCCGGTCGTCACCGCACTGAATGTCATACGTTGCCCCGCTGTTCCAATTATATCTCCCTACCCCCATTTTTAGGACCTAGGCCTCGTCCAAGTCCTCAATTTTGATGTCCTGCATTCTCATTTTGCCATTACGCTTATGCGGAGGAAACCAGGTACCTTGGGAGGAGACGATTCCGTTTGCTGTATCTTGACTTTTTGGCTCCATATCGCATCACACTCACACCCTGCGGCGGGATATGTTAGGATGCCCAGGCAACTACGAAGGCAGCAGTAGGTAGAGTGGCGGGATTTCCTCTTTGTATGCACCTTCATCACCATGTACACTGGGGGCTTGTACTTTACTCTCATCTAGGAGGAAAGTCAGGTGGATCAGTACTAGTTGAATGAGAGGTCTTTACAGATTACTGTGCCAGTCTCCGCCTGTGACATGAGAGCGGAAGGCACCGACGTGTTACGTTTAAGAGCCAATGACTGAACAGAGCTAGAGGGTGAGCGGCGCTGAAGGGAGGACGCCACAAGGAATAAATCCTGCCGAAGTGGAAGAAGAGACGAGGCTGCCATTAGTAGCATGCTCGGAGCTTCTATCGACAGAATGCTGGAGTTGTTACCCATTCTCATACCACGAGTATCCATCGAAGCGCAATATGTCAGACAAGCAAGGCTAATAATTCTATGTACCGCTAATACTTAGCTTGTCTAGTTCTCTTGCCTCAAGTCCCAAGTCTTGTTCAATATCATCAGGGACATGGTCTTCCCCGAGTAATGGAACTGGCCGATCATATTCCTCTGATTGTCCAGTCTCCAGCTCCCCATCCTCATCTTCCTCAGACTCTTCCTCTTCTTCAGAATCGTCAGATAGGCCCTCGGCGCCGTTTTCTTTTAATGTAGCCCGCTCCCGGATTGCGGCTTCCAAGTCCTTCGCCATCTTCTTGGTAAACCCGGATGCATGGGCTACGGCATCGAGGCGTGTCGCCCCGTCTTTTCCCATTGCCTTCTTCGCATCCTTGAAGAAGGGGCCCGGTTGTGTGCTGACGAAATGGAAGCGCCTCTCGAAGAATCTCTTGATGCAGTTGACGTCTCGGTCGAAGTACATTTCGGCATTTGTATGGTCCATTGAGACCATCTGTGGGAAGTCGATGACTATTGGGGTGAGCACGGTGACATCTCCAGCTGCCGTTGCATCTGCAACCTTGTCGTCGGTCCCTTCTTCTGCACTCGCCTTCTTCTCTTCCTTAACGAGGATGTTGAACTCGTTAAAGTCTCCGTGTATAAGCCCGTGTTTTGCTAGTCTGAGGATCAGATCCATAAGCTCAGCATAGAGGCTAGGGGGGTCGGGCACAGCAGAGATCTGCCGTAGCGGGAAAGCGTCGATGAGGGCCATGACGATGGTGTGTCTCGACTGGGCGATGGGCTCGGGCACCGGGAACCCCTCGGCCTGCAGCGCCTTCATGAAGGTAAACTCCTTCATGGCGGCCAGCCGGGAGAGGTACATCCACGAGCCGCCGGCGCGGTTCTTCAGGTAGTCGCGGTTGGACTTGACGGAGCGGAAGGAGATGCGTCCGAGCCGGTGGATCTTGAGGACCTTCTGCTTGCCGGACTGGTCGGCCACCACCATGATGTCGCTCTCCTTGCCGACGCCGATGCGGTTCCCCACGCTGTAGACGTCCTTCTTGGAGGCGTGCGTGTGCAGCGCCAGGTAGTCGAGCCCGCCGTAGGTCAGGCGGTAGCCGTCGTACTTGGCCTCCTTGACGCGCGCGATGAGGCCGACCTTGGCGAGCGCGGATATGCTCTTGTGCACGCTGTTGTTGCCGCCTCGGAGCCGCGCCATTCGTTCGATTAGGGGCGTCGGTACGATTTCGTGGTTCTTACTGCCCATCTCTACCTGTTTTCGCCGTAACACGTTAACTTTCTGAGAGGAGTACATGGTCATGGCGGGGGGTCACCAACAGCTGTGAGGACTCTCCAGTCCTCTGCGGTGAGGTACCGCATGGCCCTAGTGTCCAACTTCATGGTGAAGCGAGTATAATGGCTCTCAAACCCTGGAGATAGAGGTATGAAGAGGAGTATTGTATTATCCTGGGATACTAGGTACGTAAATAGTAAAGGAAAGCGGTCGCTGTTAATGCTTCAAACACACCCCACCATTGATACAGCGACTTTTTAAGGTCCTTATCGATAAGAACCGGCCTGGTGGGGCCTACCTCCACGCGGGGCCCGGGCTGGGCTCCGGACTTTAGTAGTGCCGGAGGCGGCCCGTCGGTCCAGGTCTGTCGGAAGGGTTCCGTCCATCGGCCCGGGTCACGGTCCATGCATCTCACCCAAGAGAGGTACTCCGAGAAACATATGAGTACTCTCCTCCTAACTCTCAAGTGATATCGGGGCGTCTATCAGGTCTTTCGGCGGGGAATGAGTAGTGTAGATCTTGCAGTCTGTGTGCCTGGGGCGGTTTGGGAGAGAGCGAAGAGACCGGATGGGGGAATGATGGGATTGTCCTGTCTGGAGAACTATTATGAGACATAATATGGGGGACGTGATGAAGACCATGATAGGTGATGTCGAGGAGGACCAGGGCAAGGTTTGATCCGAGGATTACAGGGCCGGGAGAGGGAGCGTGATAGTTAAGCACAAGCAGACTTCAATTGAGTTTCCCACGATTCTTCCTACTGCGGATGCGTACAAATATAGAGCCCACGACGTTGGAGCCAGGTTATCCACTTACTTCAATGCCGTACGACAGGTTTACTTGGTCTCAATATGTGAGTTGCAGAGAATAATACTTGATGACTAAGGGTACTTTCAGATATAGGGATACTGCCAGCTGTTACCGCTTGCCAAACTCAGCGGCGAATTCCTCCAAACCTCATTCGGTATAGCGCGCGCTTGCTCTCCCAGGCGGCAAAGCCTCGCGTCACTGTGGAAGCTGCCAGTCCAGAGTTTACAAAGCTCGGATCGCACCCGACACTGCAACAACAAACCGCCATCTCATATTCCGCCCTGCTTGCGCATAAGCTAGTAATATCGACATCTGCAGCTGTACCCTTGGACGGCTTCCTCATACTAGGTCTATTGTTCATTCAGTAGCAAACCACCCGCCTATCCGCGCCTTTCCCGCCTTCGCGAACTTGTCATCCGCAGCTCGTCTTCACCTTGCCCGGCCACTCCAATAACCATGGCTGGGGACAGCGACTCGTCGAAGCCGGCTGACAAGGGCAAAGGCAAGGCTGTAGATGGCAGCCAAAAGGCTGAGGAACAGAAGAAGGGCAAGGATGAAAGCCTCCCAATTAATGGCAAGAAGGACGACGAAAAGCCCGAGGGTGTGTTTCCTTAAACCAACCCCCGTCGCTGCAGGATTTCTTGCTGACCTGTGTAGCTGCCGAGGAGCTTAGCGAAGAGGACCAACAACTAAAGAACGAGCTTGATATGATCGTGGAGCGTCTAACCGTAAGTCGGTGCTTGGTGCTAGCTACTTGATGTTTCTTAGGCCCTCGGGTGTTAATCGCATGTGTATAGGAATCCGATGCCACACTTTACAAGCCCGCCCTCGAGTCGATGAAGACCTTCATCAAGACGTCGACATCATCCATGACAGCTGTTCCGAAACCTCTGAAATTCCTCCGACCCCATTATGAAACGATGAAACAGCTTTACGAGGATTGGCCAAGTGGCGACGACAAGACCTCTCTAGCAGACGTCCTTTCCGTCATCGGCATGACATACTCGGACGAAGACTGCCAAGACACGCTGAAATATCGGCTTCTCGCTCCGACCGAAGACATCAGCTCTTGGGGTCACGAGTATGTGCGACACCTAGCCCTCGAGCTTGGCGTCGTGTATGGGAAGCGCATTGGGACCGAGGAGCCCGCCACGGACCTGGTCAACCTCGCCCTTGTCCTCGTGCCCTTGTTCCTTAAGAGCAATGCAGAGGCCGATGCTGTTGACTTGATGAGTGAGCTTGAGATCATCGAGGAACTGCCCAAGTTCGTCGACCAGGACACCTACGCGAGGGTCTGCTTGTATATGGTCTCGATGGTCAACCTCCTCACCTACCCGGACAACGAGCACTTCCTTCGCGTGGCACACGATATCTACAAGACGTACGGACAGCATACACAGGCTATGGTCCTCGCCATCCGTCTCAACGATCTACATCTGATGAAGGTGGGGCTCAACGAGGCGAACGATCCTGCCCTGAGAAGGCAGCTGGCGTTCCTCATCGCCCGCCAGAGGATATGGCTGGACCCCATGACGAAAGATCGTGAGGAGGATGAAGAGATCCAAGACTGCCTCAACAACGTCAAGCTATCTGAGCACTTCAAATCTCTCGGGAAGGAGCTCAATATCCTCGAGCCCAAGACCACCGAGGATATTTACAAGAGCCATCTTGAGAGCAGCCGCGTTGCGGGTATGACCAATTTCGATTCCGCCCGACATAACCTTGCAGCTGCGTTCGTCAACGCATTCGTCAACGCCGGCTTTGGCGACGATAAGATGATGCTTGTCGAGACCGATAGAAGCTGGGTGTGGAAGACGAAAGACGAAGGAATGATGTCGTCGGTTGCTTCTATGGGAACTCTCCTGATGTGGGATATTGAGAATGGGCTGGATAGAATCGACAGATACACCTACGCGGACGAGGAGCTCATCCAGGCTGGTGCATGCCTAGCCATCGGTATCATGAACTCAGGCGTTCGACTCGACTCAGACCCCGCCCTGGCTCTGCTTGGAGATTCGGACAAGTTGAACCACAAGAACCCCCTCGTTCGCGTTGCGAGTATTATGGGTCTAGGTCTATCATACTCTGGCTCTGACAACCCCAACTTGCCAGATCTCCTGCTGCCCATCATCACCGACACCACGCAAGACATGCAGATATCTGCCATGGCTGCGCTCTCATGTGGCCTTGCCTTCGTGGGATCTGCTCACCCAGACGTCAGCGAAGCCATAGTGACGACCTTGTTAGACGATGAGCGGAGGGACCAGCTCACTGACAAATGGACTCGGTTCCTAGCCCTTGGCCTTGGCCTTCTGTACTTTGGCCGACAGGAGGAGGTGGATGTCATCCTGGAGACGTTGAAGGCGGTTGAACACCCTATGGCTAAGCCCACTGCTGTCCTCGCCGAGATTTGTGCCTGGGCCGGGACGGGCGCTGTCCTCAAGATCCAGGAGCTGCTCCACATCTGCAACGAGCACTTAGAGGAGCCTGAGGAGAAGAAGGGCGACGAACTATTGCAGTCATATGCTGTTCTCGGCATTGGTCTGATCGCCATGGGCGAGGATGTGGGCCAGGAGATGGTCCTCCGACAGTTTGGCCATCTCATGCACTATGGCGAGCCCAATATCCGTCGCGCAGTGCCTTTGGCGATGGGCCTTGTCAGCCCCAGCAACCCCCAGATGAAGGTTTACGACACGCTTTCGCGATATAGTCACGACACTGACAATGAGGTGGCCGTCAATGCCATCTTCGCCATGGGTCTGCTGGGCGCGGGAACGAACAACGCCAGATTAGCGCAACTGCTGCGACAACTCGCTAGCTACTACCATCGCGACCAAGAGACGCTGTTCATGGTACGGATAGCGCAGGGTCTGCTGCACATGGGCAAGGGTACCATGACCATCAACCCCTTCCACACCGACCGCCAGATCCTCTCGCGAGTATCTACCGCCGGCCTGCTCGCGGTTCTGGTCGCCATGATCGACGCCAAGCAGTTCATCACCTCGTCCTCCCACTACCTGCTCTACTTCCTCGTCACCGCCATGCACCCGCGCTTCCTCGTCACTCTAGACGAGAACCTCAAGCCCCTGACGGTGAACGTCCGTGTCGGTCAGGCTGTCGACGTCGTCGGCCAGGCTGGACGACCGAAGACGATCACCGGCTGGCAGACGCAGAGCACCCCCGTGCTGCTGGCGTACGGCGAGCGAGCCGAGCTTGAAGATGAGGAGTACATCAGCCTGAGCCACACTCTTGAGGGACTCGTCATTCTCCGCAAGGTAGGTCCTACGAAACCTGGAAACTAATTTGCCAATTTACCTTACTAACGTGCGTTTTCCGTTCTAGAACCCCGATTGGGAGGGCGGCAAATAGAAGCGTCTTATCCGCAGCTTTCTAGAAGGAGGAGAACGGATGGGCGGTGGGTGCAAAGGTTGATCAGCTTTTATGTATTGTAACAATAAATCCTTGCACGGGACCAAAGAAATTTAACCTCGCTGAAGAGGTTTTGGGGCTTGGCACCTTGTCCAAAAGTAGGAGATAGACGAAATGAGGAAGACTGGATGCACTATCGCGATGGCCGAACTCGATGGCTTTAGGCCGACCTTGCTTAGCCCTTCCGCCGCAGGGATAAAGGTGGTAGACACAACGTGATGGTTGTAGTAGTAGTAGTAGTAGATTTCTCTAGGATCCGGCCCTTGTCTCGAAAATGCTATCTAATTAACAGTGAAAGATCCTTGGCTCCATCCTAACGCCTTGCTCGCCATCCACGCCCCGTTTCCCCAACAACGAATCAGTCGATGGCGCGCGCCGCCCCTCCTGTAACTACGGCATCCCATCCTCTCTCCTTGCCCCTATCCACCGTTAAGCGTATTTCTTGGGTGTCTATTTCTTGAGACCGAAGATGTTTCGCTTCTTTTTATGATCCCTATCCTTCTCGAGCTTGTTGGGGCCGGAGGACGGGGCAGCGGAGGGCGACGAGTCCGGGTGCACGGCACCGCCATTCAAGGGCCGCGACGATCCGCTGTTGAGGGTCATGTTGCCCAGCGCTTTCGAAGGCGGCCTCGGTCCGCCGGGTATACCCACGGCGCCGCCCGGTGCAGGGCCGCGATGCGGTCTCGGCCCGCCCGATGCGATTCCCAGGCCCGGCGCGGCGGAGACCGGAGCCATAGTCGGGGCCGGGGCGCTCGCCATGGGCGGAGGCGCGGATCGCTCGAAAAGGTGGGCGGGGGCTTTGGGTTTTGGGCGCTCCATGGGGAGGTCGAGCTTCCGCTTGTCGACGGAGAGGTCGCCGACCTGGCGCACGAAGAGCTGGGGGACAAGCATATGGCTGCTAACGAGGAAGACGTCCTTGCCCTTGCTGGCGGAGACCTCGTAGCACGAGCGGGCCTCGCTGTAGGTGGCGCCGCCGGCCATGAAGACGATGACGCGCTGCCTGTTCTCGACCTGGCGGCGCCCCGCGCCGGCCCAGCGGGGGGCGGCGGCGCGGAGGGACCCCTGAGCGGCGAGGGCGTCCTCGTTGGCGTCCATGGGCGGCTTCACGTAGGGGAAGGTGATTTGGTCGAGGGCGCCGCGGCTGAGTTCGTCGAGGAGGCGCCTGAGGGTAGGCTGGAAGCGGGAGAGCGCGTATTCTTCGTTCTGGACGGCGTTGCTGGGAGCACGAGGGAATACGGGCGGCAGAGCGGTGCGGGCTTCTTTGAGGTCGCGGAGCGGACGCGCTCCGAGTAGCTCTAGGTTGGTAACGACCTCGGCGTCGGAAGGTGGGAGCGATGCGTGGGCCAGGAGTCTCTTGATGTCCTCCAAAATGACGCCGTCCCGGTATATGAGGTAGACCATGATTAGCCGGAGCCTATCGGACGGGATGATAGCCTCGTCGTCAAGGAGACGAGCAACCTGTTCCAAGATGTTCTTGGGCTTCTTAGAGTCCTCGTCCAACCCGGTGGCTAGAGTCTGTTCGACGGAAGCAATATCGGGCAATCTCTGGTTCTGGAAAACGTTCATACACTCTTGAGCCATTGTCAAGTGCAGGGAATAGGCCTCCTTCATCTCCTGAAACTGTGGTAAGCCCGCCAACATATCCTTGATAGCGTTCAGGCTTGTGGTATCCTGATTTTCGTTGGTAAAATTGGGGTTCTGTTCAAGGAACTTTTGGAAATCGCCCATCAGCTTCTCGATTGTGTCTTTCATGTGACGGTGGCGGTTGTCGACCCAGACTTTGTCCTTCTCTTGAAGCTCCATGTCTTTGTCCTCGGCACCTTCCTCCCCTTCGTTGATGGTCATGTGGTAGGTAACTTTATCGCCATCCTTGAGACGCAGAAGATCGTGTGCCATCGCCTGATATGTGAACTCGTGTATGAGCGGCGACATGAGGTCCATGCTCCTGTCTGTTATGACTAGAATACCCTGAGGCCGAGAGGTCTGAGGAGGGAAGTTCGGGTTCCACTGGGCGTACTCGTCTAGTTCCTCTTGGACAAAACGGGCCAAGTGGGAGCATAAAACACTGGCTTCATGGGTAGGGGTTTTGGGCCGGTAGTATCGAACCTTGGGATATTCGCCTAATGTTACGCAGATGCCGGTGATCTAGAAGGAAGCCTCGGATTAGCTACGGAGGAGAGAGCGCGGTTCGTTGCAACCGCGTCGCTTACCTTTTGTGCTAGTATTTGCATGTGTTCACGAACGAGGTTGTTGCAAGCCGGGTGGTACAGAACCGGGAAGCTCCACGGGTCTCGAAACGTGACTAGATGCGACTCGCGGGGAAAGAAGTCGATGGTTAGCGTTTCGAAGCCTGTGCGGAAATTCTTAGTACAATAAAACCGGCTTCTCGGCGTGGATGGACCCTCACCTGCTAGTTGTTGCTGGGCAAGCTGGGAGGAGTCGAGACGGCGTCGGAGTTGGGGATCTAGTACTGTGGTCCAGACTAGATATGCCTTCCTATACCGCTGTCTCTCGAAGTCGGCCAAAAGGCAGTCCACGATGTGCGGTTGGGGGGACAGGATGTAGATGGCATCCATAGTAGGATTCATCTCTCGCCGCTCTTCGATTTGCTCGATATCTGGCTACTATTCAGCATTTGGTTGAAGCTATAAGGTCTGGGGTGGATGGGAGAGCCGTACTGGCGACATTCTGGTTAAGGATATCATCCTCCTTCACAACATTGTCGATGACTTTTTTTGAGTGTTCATCTACCACCAGGACTTTCCACTATATTTGGGAAATAGTAGAGAGTAATCAGCAGTGCTTCGAGCTTCGTGGGGTCGAGGGCGCGCGTTGTTGGAGGGGTCTTACGTCGCCTCGAGTGATGTTCCTGATAGTGTCGATGATGACTGTGGACAGCAATCAGCATCCTAGTGTTACCGCCATTCAGTATATAACAAGGCCGGCAGCAGGTCATACTGTCATGCTGTTCTTGTATCACAGAGACGCTCATCTTGGCGATGGGACGTCACAGAGCCGGAGAGCGGCGGCAATTGGCGGGGAGGCAGATGGGAGGGCGGGCAGTAGGTTCTCATGGGCGGAGAATGGCGCGCGCGCGGTCTGCGAGGGTGCGCCGGGTTTATGCTAAAGTAATACACCTAGGTAAGCTGTCGAGAACGAGGTAGCGTCTTCCGGGTGATGGTGTTGTTCGCGCGATACGTGCAGTGAGCTGCTTGGTGGGCTTCGGTTTTGGTGTCCCCTCCTGAAGCTTGACGTGGAGAGTGTACCGAACTTGGAAAGGCGTGACTTTGAAAGTGGAGCTTGGAGGGGTTTCAAAAGCGAACAGCCTCGCATGCTTGGGTTTAGCGTGGTATTGGGGACACTCCCGGGCGTGTCACAAGTCACCCTAAAAGGAAGCTTCGTGCCGAGGTACCTACGAGGTCATCCTCCACCTTACAACCTGTGAGATCTTGACATATATATATATCTACCTTGGAGGAACCCCTACCAACATCATTGCAAATCTCGCTCTCAATCCTAATAGAAATTCAACAATAAGATGTTGCGAGAGCCTCATCAACTATACCTTTACTCAGCCCTTAGAACATAAAACTCGTTTGGTTTGACGAAGCGTCTCACTGCCGGTGGCGTATGCCTCGACCGATGGCTTGTTGCACAAAGTTGTGGTGCTCCTGCTATACTGCTACATTATCGAGATATATGAATGCAGTGACGTCTTGGGCGGGAACCGGCATTGCCGGAATGTTTATTGGGGATAAACCTGGTTACATGGCTGCGCGGTGCATGCATCAGTCCGGTTTAGGTAGTCGATGGTTTCTTAAACGCGTCTGGATCACATATCTGACGAACTCACGCGAGTTTAAGCGGCCCTTATACTCGAGTGAGTAGGGAGCTAACCTACCTACCCGGGAGTGTGTATATTCTGCTCGCCTCACTCTAGGGCCAGACGCGGATATGCAATACAAATGAAAATAAGGAGGTGGCCATGACCCAGCTCGGCCAAGATCGTCGCGGATCTAATTATTTCGGGCAAGGTCGAAAGCTGGTGGGTGCTTTATCTTCAAAGGATCCTTCGCCCCATGGTTTATTGCAGTGGGCTGGTTGGAATGTCACTCGCTGGCACACGTCTCCCACGGGCTGTTTTGCCCAGGACACAGAGTATATCAATCCACGGTGATGACGCATCTCCAACATACACAGCAGCTTCCCTTGGACCATCATCCTTCCCGTGGTTCGCTACCTCTCCCGCGAGAGGACTAGGGCTATTCCAGTTACCGCTCTGCAACAGATCGATGGAACCTATGTTGTTGGTGGCAAGATTGACCATGGAATCGCTGGACTATAGTGGTATACTCCTTAGTGTCCAGCGATCATGAGGTCTTTTTCCGACCTTGTCTCGGTAGACCGGAAGACTCGAATCTAGATGAACCACATGAGGCGAGCGAGCGAGAGTTCTTTCCATCAGTCCTCTACGGGATTCGGCGGCGAGCAAGTGGTTCATTACAGAGACGAGGCTGTGGCGCTAGATCAGGGATTCACAGGTACTCCGTAACAATCGGCACCTTAGCTTAGATGCTGACGTGCTAGTGTAAATGAGACGGTGTCGTTGGCGCTAGATAGAAGCTGTGCTGGAGAGGGGATACCCCTGAATACCCTCCAAGCTCAAAGCCTTGCTCCGCAGGCTTACCCTCGAAAACCGACCGTGACTCATAGCCCCTGAATAACACACAGGTATCCTACGCTATCTGAGCAGGTGTGTGACCTGCCCATTAAAGATCTCCTTGAAGTCGTGTCTCTGAGTTTGCCCCGAATTGCCGCGCATGTCCAGGAAACAGCGTCTGAAGAGCATGGGATTCCTCACCACAGGCAAACGAAGAGAAGTGGGTGTTGCGTGAGTCGGTGGTAAAATCCCGGCTGCAGGCACACCGTCTCCCCGGCACCAACCCGTCCAGACTACTGCAGCAACCAACCCCCAAGCCGTTGGCCCCCGGCGCCTAGATAGTGCACTCCAGCCTCCAAGGGAGAGCATCCCGCAAGGGATGGTGGAGAGCCCCCCCACCCGCCATGACGGCGGAAGGGAGACCGGTGTGAGCCAAATGGTCCGGGATGACCCTCTGGGTGGCCAATCGTCGGCCTTTTTTTACTCAGTTACCCCGGTCCGGTCCGTGCATGCTGCAACCCACAATGCCGGCTGCGTGCGCCCTTCAAACCATTTCGCTCTCTTGACGAGTCCACACCTACCCTGCAGGGTGTGCCGACATATACATATCGCAGGGAGTGTGTAGGTGCGCGTGCGGCGCGCATCTGATCATCTATCATATAATACCTATCTTACCCTTCCCCCTCCTTCTGCTGATGGTTTGCGAGAGAATCCAAACCATTCTCTGAACCGGCGTGACCGGTTTTTGCTCTGTTGTGTGTGTAGCAAAAATGAGTTCTTCACGCGCCTCAGAGGACGGGGAGATGGTCGCCGACACCCCAGATGTCGAAAAGCAGGAGCGGCAAGAGCCCGCAAAGAAGAGGGATCTGAAGAGCCGCATAGTCGACTTTTTCACGCTTGCAGAAGGCGAGGTCTACCGGGCTCATTCGGAGAAGAACCCCAAGTGGTACCAGAGACTCCTGGATGCTGGCGCCGAGGAAAATGGCGTCAAGCCCGTGCCGGTGGACCAGCGGACGAGCACCAAGTACAACAACATGTTCACGATATTCTTTACTGCTCTGCTTTGCTTGCTGCCGTATGTCTTGGGCCTAAACCAGTACTCGGCTGGTCTCTTTGCTGTCGCCGTTTGCTAAACGAAACCTCCTAGTCTTCCCACTGGTTTGCTGGCAACCCTCGAGTTCGGCTTGAGCCTTCGAGACGCGTCCCTCGTCATCATATTCTTCTCATTGCTCACCTGCATCCCACCTGCCTTCATGTCCATGGGAGGGTCTCAGACCGGACTGAGACAAGTTGTGCAGGCGAGATACTCGTTCGGGTAAGGAATTGTCTTACTTACCTACTTCGTGCTTTGCGACTGCCGTGGTGCTGACGTGATACCCACGATAGATTATACCTCGTCACAATCCCGCTTCTTCTAAACGCCGCCACTATCACGGGGTTCACCCTCATCTCGGCCATTGTCGGCGGGCAGACCATCGCCGCTCTAAATCCCGAGAAAGTTAGCGTCAGCGTTGGTATCGCGGTTGTGTCCATAGTGGCCTTTGTCGCGTCCATCCTGGGCTACCGCACTTTGCACTGGGTAGAGCGTTGGACCTGGATCCCCAACTTTATTGCTCTTCTCATTGCCGTCGGCTGCGGCGGCAAGTATCTCCACCTGCAGAGTGTAGTTCCGCCTCCTTCCGCTTCCCAGGTTTTGACTTATGGCGGTTTGATTGCTGGTTATTTCCTCACATTCGGCGGAACTGTCTCGGATTACTCCATCTATCATAACCCAGAGTCATCCAAGTACGTAGTTCCCCGGAGCGATTAATACTCTTACCCCTCCCTCTCCCTACTTGTAGCTCGGCTCACAGTTTGCGCAGGTGGAAGATTGCCGCATACACATACTTTGGCCTCCTCACCCCCTCCGTCCCACTCCTCATCCTCGGCGCCGCAATCGGCGGTGCCGTCCCTAATGTGGACTCGTGGGCGGCCGCGTACGAGATCTCGGGCATCGGCGGAGTCATGCTCGAGATGCTAGCGCCCGCCGGCGGTTTCGGCAAGTTCATCATGGTTCTGCTGGCCCTCAGCGTCATCGGCAACGTCGCGATAAGCATGTACAGCATCTCCCTGAACCTCCAAATGCTGCTCCCCTTCTTCGCCAAGATCCCCCGCTTCTTCTTTACCGTCGTCACCATGGCCGTCATGATCCCTATCGCCATCCGCGCGGCCCAGGATTGGGAGACTAGCTTGGAGAACTTCCTCGCTCTGATCGGGTACTGGGCCGGCTGCTTCGACGCGGTGCTGATTGAGGAGCTTGTCATCTTCCGCAAGTTCGATTTTACGACCTACGACCATGCCATCTGGAACGTCGGCCGGAAGCTTCCTAGCGGCCTCGCCGCCTTGATGGCGTCTTTGATCAGTATGGCCCTCGTGGTCCCGGGAATGGCCGAGGTGTGGTACACAGGGCCTATCGCTAAGACGACGGGTGATATCGGTTTCGAAATGGCCTTTGTGGTAACAGGCATTTTCTATATTCCACTTAGATGGCTTGAGATCAAGTGGCGTGGCCACCTTTGAATGAGCGCTGGATTCCCTAGTTTTTAATGCCCTTTGGACACTGATAGGAGCGTTTCCATATTAGCGTTTAGATGGAACGATGATATTATGTCAAAAGACCTCAGATGAGGTGAATCACATTATCAGAGTAATTTCCCACACATGACAACATCCTCTCCCAATGGATGCCATGATACATTAGTTAGTCGAGCCGCGGCAGCCGACTTATCAGTCCGGTCGGGCGAGACCACAACGCCGCCCTTCCCCAGCCACGTCGGCGCGATAGTAACGATGACCGAGTCAACGAGCTCCTTGTTCGCCCCTACAAGCAGCGAGTTGATGACATGTCCTCCACCTTCGACCATGATGCTATCCAGACCCTCCCGCTTCACCGCCCGGAGGACATCCGGCCAGGCAAACCGACCACTCTCCGCCGTCTCCAGGAAGATGTACTTCCCGCCATGCCTCTCCAGCGCCTCCCTTCGCGGCGCCCGCACACCCCCGTCCCGCAACTCCGCGCCGACGACGACAAACGGCGCGAGACCGAGCCCCTCGCTCGCCAGCCGCAGCACCTTGCTCGCGTCGCTGACGTCCCACCTCCCGCGCGGATCGAGCACGATCGGGCGCGGCTGGCGGATCTCGCCGCGCGCTGGCGCGGCGATCCTGCAGTTGAGGCCCGGGTCGTCGGCGACCGCGGTGCCGGCGCCGATGAGGATCGCGGCGTGCCGGCTGCGGAGGAAGTGGGTCATGGCCTTGGATTGCGGGCCCGAGAGGGCGGTGCGGACGCCGGGGGCGAGCGAGAGGGAGGAGTCCAGGGATGTGGCGAACGTGAGTGTTAGGAAGGGGAGGCCATCCTTGTCCTGGGGTGGGCCGTTGCCGGCGACGGTGGAGCGGGGAGGAGGTAGATGGGGCTCGAGCTTGAGAGCCTCTTCGGGAGGAAAGTGGAGTTCCTCGGACATGACGCGAGATCGTTGCGGGCCGGCCTCCGGTGCCTGTAGGGCTTCACAGGACTACTTTTCGGGTCGGGGCTATTCCGGGATCGAGCAACAGAGGTGGTTATTACGGGGGAGTGCCGTTTAGACAATCACATGCCGGTGATTGGAATTCCTCATACCTGTGCCCATTACCATAAAAAGGATGTTGGAGGTGAGTCTATTACGTCTGTCTCGCCGCAGGTGTTAGGTGCCGGGTCAGATTGTCACAGCTGGATGCCATTGTGGCGCTCATCGCTAGGTCAGATCCCGCTCACATTTGGTCCAGCAGCGTCCTAAAACCTGGTATCAAAGGGTTCTAACTTGCAACGATCGCACGGGGG
>Ga0164242_10002099_pt1 | contig 23167 bp, 18 predicted proteins | sample OricomgcompostMG_FD_108783 | JGI IMG/M metagenome (GOLD analysis project Ga0164242, IMG submission 108783) | Miracle-Growth compost microbial communities from Emeryville, California, USA - Original compost - Miracle growth compost (MG) ... | reverse complement strand
GAAGCCGACCTCCCGCGCGCCCAGCAGCGTGGCCTGCAGCGGCGACATGCCTTTCTCGATGTGGCGCATCACGTTCTCCAGCACCACGATCGCGTCGTCGACCACGAAGCCGGTGGAGATCGTCAGCGCCATCAGCGAGAAATTGTTCAGGCTGAAGCCCAGCAGGTACATCACGCCGAAGGTGCCCAGCAGCGAGATCGGCACCGCCACGCTGGGAATCAGGCTGGCGCGCGCGTTGCGCAGAAACAGGAACACCACCATGATCACCAGTGCGATCGCGATCAGCAGGGTTTCCTCGACGTTGTGCAGCGAGGCGCGGATGGTGATGGTCTGGTCCAGCACCACGTTCATGTTGATGGCAGCGGGAATCGCGGCGCGCAGGCTGGGCAGCAGCGCGCGCACGCGATCGACGGTCTCGATGATGTTGGCGTTGGGCTGCCGGTTCATGATCAGCAGCACCGACGGCTTGCCGTTGGCCATGCCGGCGTTGCGCAGGTCCTCGACCGAGTCGGTCACCTGCGCCACGTTGGCGAGCTGCACCGGCGAGCCGTCGTGCCAGGCGACGATCAGCGGACGGTACTGGTCTGCGGTCTTGGCCTGGTCGTCGGTGGCGACCTGCCAGCGCCGGTCGCCCTGCTCGACGAAGCCCTTGGGCCGGTTGGCGTTGGTGCCCTGCAGCGCGGTGCGCACGTCCTCCAGCGACACGCCGTACTTGTTCAGCGCCTTCGGGTTCAGCTCGACGCGCACGGCGGGCAGCGAACTGCCGCCGACCGTCACCTGGCCGATGCCTTCCACCTGCGACAGTTTCTGTTCCAGCACGGTGGAGGCGGCGTCGTACATCTGGCCGCGCGTCATCGTATCCGAGGTCAGCGCGATGATCATGATCGGCGCGTCGGCCGGATTGACCTTGCGGTAGGTCGGGTTGCTGCGCAGCGTGGTCGGCAGGTCCACGCGCGCGGCGTTGATCGCCGCCTGCACGTCGCGCGCGGCGCCGTCGATGTCGCGGTTCAGGTCGAACTGCAGAATGATGCTGGTGGAGCCGAGCGCGCTGTTCGACGTCATCTCGGTGATGCCGGCGATGCGGCCGAGCGAGCGCTCCAGCGGCGTCGCCACCGTCGACGCCATCGTCTCGGGACTGGCGCCGGGCAGCTTGGCCGACACCAGGATGGTCGGGAAATCGACCTGCGGCAGCGGCGACACCGGCAGTAGGCCGAACGACATGATGCCGGCCAGCGCCACGCCCAGCGTCAGCAGCGTGGTGGCGACGGCGCGGTAGATGAAGGGGGCGGACAGGTTCATGGCGGATTCATCGCCGATTCGCCGGAAACGTCCGGACCGCCTGGCCCCTCAGGCGCGGGCTTGCGCTTGCGGCCGAAGCGGTCGGCCAGCCGGTCGAAGGCCAGGTAGATCACGGGCGTAGTGAACAGCGTCAGCACCTGGCTGACGATCAGGCCGCCGACGATCGAGATGCCCAGCGGCCGGCGCAGCTCGGAGCCGACGCCGGTGCCCAGCATCAGCGGCAGCGCGCCCAGCAGCGCGGCCATGGTCGTCATCATGATCGGGCGGAAGCGCAGCAGGCAGGCCTGGTAAATCGCGTCGCGTGGACTGAGGCCGCCCTTGCGCTCGGCCTCTAGCGCGAAGTCGATCATCATGATCGCGTTCTTCTTGACGATGCCGATCAGCAGGATGATGCCGATCACCGACACGATGCCGAGATCGGCGTGGAACAGCATCAGCGCCAGCAGCGCGCCCATGCCGGCCGACGGCAGCGTGGACAGGATCGTGATCGGGTGGACGTAGCTTTCGTACAGCACGCCGAGCACGATGTACACCGTCACGATGGCGGCCAGGATCAGCAGCAGCTCGTTGGCCAGCGACGCCTTGAAGGCCAGCGCCGCGCCCTGGAAGCTGATCTGCATGCTGGCCGGCATGCCGATCTCGTTCTTCGCCTGCCCGATCGCGTCTACCGCCGCGCCCAGCGAGGCGCCCGGCGCGAGGTTGAACGAGATCGTGGTGGCGGGGAACTGGCCGACGTGGTTTACCACCAGCGGCGTGGTGTGCTGCTCCAGCGTGGTGATCGCCGACAGCGGCACCTGCACGCCGCCAGTGCCGGTGACGTAGAGGTGCTTGAGCGCATCGAGTCCCGCGCGGAATTTCGGCTGCACTTCCAGGATTACGCGGTACTGGTTGGTCTGCGTGAAGATGGTCGAGACGATGCGCTGGCCGAACGCGCTGTACAGCGTGCTGTCGATCGCGGATGCGGTGATGCCCAGGCGCGAGGCAGTGTTGCGGTCGATCACCAGTTCGGCCTGCAGGCCGTCATCCTGCAGGTCGCTGGCGACGTCCTGCAATTGCGGCAGCGTGTTGAGCTTGGCCACCAGCTTCGGCGCCCAGGTGCTGAGCACCTGCGGATCGGTGTCCTGCAGTGTGAACTGGTATTGCGTGCGCGACACGTGCGTGTCGATCGTCAGATCCTGCACCGGCTGCATGTACAGCGTGATGCCCGGCACGTCGGCGGCCAGCTTCTGCTGCAGCCGCGCGATGACGTCGGAGGCGCTGTCGCTGCGCTGGTCGAAGGGCTTCAGGTTGATCTGGATGCGGCCGCTGTTCAAGGTGGTGTTGGTGCCGTCCACGCCGATGAAGGAGGACAGGCTCTGCACGTCGGGATCCTGCAGGATCACCTTGGCCAATGCCTGCTGGCGGTCCGCCATCGCGGAGAACGAGATCGACTGCGGCGCTTCCGAGATGCCCTGGATCACGCCGGTGTCCTGCACCGGGAAGAAGCCTTTCGGGATGAGGATGTACAGCAGCACGGTCAGAATCAGCGTGGCGGCTGCCACTAGCAGCGTCGCCGTCTGGCGCTCCAGCACCCAGTTCAGCCAGGCGCCGTAGCGCGCGATCATGCGGTCGAAGAAGGCGCCGGAAGCATGGTAGAAGCGGCTCTGCCTGTCTTCCGGCGTGTGGCGCAGCAGCTTGGCGCACATCATCGGCGTCAGCGTCAGCGACACGATGGCCGAGATGACGATGGTCACCGACAGCGTGATCGCGAACTCGCGGAACAACCGTCCCACCACGTCGCCCATGAACAGCAGCGGAATCAGCACCGCGATCAGCGAGATGGTCAGCGACAGGATGGTGAAGCCGATCTGCGCCGAGCCCTTCAGCGCCGCCTGCAGCGGCGACTCGCCTTCCTCGATGTAGCGCGAGATGTTCTCGATCATCACGATGGCATCGTCCACCACGAAGCCGGTGGAAATCGTCAGCGCCATCAGCGACAGGTTGTCCAGGCTGAAGCCGGCCAGGTACATGATGCCGAAGCTGCCGATCAGCGACAGCGGTACCGCCACGCTGGGAATCACGGTGGCCGGCACGTTGCGCAGGAACAGGAAGATCACCAGCACCACCAGCGCCACCGCCAGCACCAGTTCGAACTGCACGTCCTTGACCGAGGCGCGGATGGTGGTGGTGCGGTCGCTCAGGACCGCGACCTGGACCGACGGTGGCAGCGAGGACTGCAACTGCGGCAGCAGCTGCTTGATCTGGTCCACCACCTGGATCACGTTGGCGCCCGGCTGGCGCTGGATGTTCATGATGATGCCAGGCTGCGTATCGACCCAGGCGGCCTGGCGTACGTCTTCCGCGGCGTCGATCACGTCGGCGACGTCGGTCAGCCGGATCGGCGCGCCGTTCTTGTAGGCGACGATGATGTTGCGGTACTCGTCGGCCGAGCGCAGCTGGTCGTTGGCGTCGATCGTGTAGGCGCGCGAGGGGCCGTCGAAGCTGCCCTTGGCCTGGTTGACGTTGGCCGCGCCGATCGCGGTGCGGATGTCCTCGATGTTCAGGCCGTAGGCGGCCAGCGCGGTCGGATTGGCCTGGATGCGCACGGCCGGCCGCTGCCCGCCGGACAGCGTGACCAGGCCAACGCCGCTGACCTGCGAGATCTTCTGCGCCAGCCGCGTGTCGGCCAGCGCCTGCACTTGCGTCAGCGGCAGTGTCTTGGACGTGAGCGCCAGCGTCAGCACCGGCGTGTCGGCCGGGTTGACCTTGCTGTAGATCGGCGGCGCCGGCAGGTCGGCCGGCAGCAGGTTGCCACTGGCGTTGATGGCAGCCTGCACTTCCTGTTCGGCCACGTCCAGGCTCAGGTCCAGGCTGAACTGCAGCGTGATGACCGAGGCGCCGCCGGAACTGGTTGAGGACATCTCGTTCAGGCCCGGCATCTCGCCGAACTGGCGTTCCAGCGGCGCGGTGACGGACGAGGTCATCACGTCGGGGCTGGCGCCCGGGTACAGCGTGACGACCTGGATCGTCGGGTAATCGACTTCCGGCAGCGCCGACAGCGGCAGCATGCGGTAAGCGAGCAGGCCGGCCAGCAGGATCGCGACCATCAGCAGCGAGGTCGCTACCGGCCGCAGGATGAAGGGGCGGGAAAGACTCATGGATGCGCGCCCTTGGCCGCCGCACCCGGCGCGGTCTCGGCCGCCGCGTTGGCCTGGGCCGCGGCGGGCGCGCCCGGATGCACATCCTCACCGTTGCTGCTGCTGCCGCCGCTGCCATGCCGGCGCCGGCCCGCGTGGGTCTGCGCGCCCTGCTGCGGCGCGACCGTCTTGCCGTCTATCGTCGCGACGTCGACCTTCTCGCCTTCGCGCAGCTTGTCGGCGCCGTCCACCACGATCACGTCGCCGGCCTGCAGGCCGGACAGGATCTCGGTGTTGTCGCCCTGCGTGACGCCGGTCTTCACCGTGCGCACCGCGACCGTGTGGTCGGCGTTGACCACGTATACGAAGGTGCCCTGCGTGCCGGTCTGGATGCCGGCGGACGGCGCGATGATCGCGTTCTTGTGGACGTCCACCAGCAGGCGCGTGTTGACGAACTGGTTGGCGAACATGGCGTTGTCGCTGTTGGCGAACTGCGCCTTCAGCTTGACGGTGCCGGTGGTCGGGTCGATCTGGTTGTCCACCGTGACCAGCGTGCCGGTGCCGAGCTTGTTCTGCTGCGCGCGGTCATAGGCATCCACCTTCAGCTTGGCGCCGGTCTGCAATCTTTTCATCACCTGCGGGATGTCGTCCTCCGGCAGCGTGAAGATCACGCTGATTGGCTGCAGCTGCGTGATGACGACGATGCCGTTGGTGTCGCTGGTGGAGACGATGTTGCCCGGATCGACCTGGCGCAGGCCGACGCGGCCGCTGATCGGCGCCGTGATGTTGGCATAGGTTAGTTGCAGTTTGGCCGCGTCGATCTGGCCCTGGTCGACCTTCACCGCGCCTTCGTACTGGCGCACCAGCGAAGCCTGCGTGTCCACCTGCTGCTTGGCGATCGAGTCCTGCGCGAACAGCGTGCGGTAGCGTTCCAGGTCGAGCTGCGCGTTCTTCAGCAGCGCCTGGTCGCGCGCCATCTGGCCCTGCGCCTGGATCAGCTGCACCTGGTAGGGCCGCGGATCGACCTGCGCCAGCAACTGGCCGGCCTTGACCATCTGGCCTTCGCGGAACAGCACCTTCATCAACTGGCCGTTGACCTGGGTGTGCACGGTGACGGCGTTGAGCGGCACGGCGGAACCGAGGCCGTCCAGGTAGACGTCCATGTCGCCGGTCCGCACCGTCGCCGCCACCACCGGCATCGCGTGGCCCGCCGCGCCGGCGCCGCGCCCGAACATGCCGTGGCGCCCGCCCGCGCCGCCCTGCTGCGCCGCTTTTCTCTGTGCGATCACGTGGGCGAGGCCGGCCGCCAGCGCGAGCAGGATGAGTATCCAGATCAGCCTTTTTATCCAGCGGCGGCGCGGCTTGCCGTTCGGTGCGGGGACGTTTTTGTCGGGGGTGGTCAGATCGTTCATTGGCATGGGGGTGCGGAAAAGGATCGGGGAATGGTGGATGAGATGTGTAGGGCTTTTATGTAGTTTTGTGAATTTTCATGAACTTGCCTTGGGCAGCGTCAGGATAGCCGACAGGCCGCCGCCGTCGCGCGCGGCCAGCACCAGCTCGCCGCCGTGCGCGCGCGCGATGGCGCGCGCGATCGCCAGGCCCAGGCCGCTGCCGCCGGTGTGCCGGGCGCGCGAGGACTCGAGTCGGACATACGGTTCGAACACGCGTTCCATTTCAGACGACGGCATGCCGGCGCCGCGGTCCTCGATGCGGATTTCCAGCAGGTCCGGCGTTTCCGCCACCGACATGTCGATGTCGGCGCTGCCGTAGCGGCGCGCGTTTTCCAGCAGGTTGACCAGGCAGCGGCGCAGCGCCTGCGGGCGCGCCGGGACCGGCTCGGACACCTGTCCGGCGAGCCGCACGTTGGCGCCCACCGCGAGCATATCTTCATTCACGCTTTCGAGGAACGCGTTGATGTCCAGCCGCACCGGCCTTTCCTGGCTCGAACCGGCGCGCAGGAAGTCCAGCGTGCTGCCGATCATCTCGTCCATTTCGAGCAGGTCGTGCTCCATCTGCGATTTCAGCATGCCGTCGCCCAGCTTTTCCATGCGCAGGCGCAGGCGCGTGATCGGCAGGCGCAGGTCGTGCGACACCGCCGCCAGCGCCTGCGCGCGGGTTTCGACGTAGCGCTTCAGGTCGCGCTGCATGGTGTTGAAGGCGCGCGCGGCGCGGGCCACTTCCAGCGGGCCGGCTTCCGGCAGCGGCGGCTGTTCCAGGTTGCGCGCCAGGCCGGAGGCGGCATCGGCCAGCGAGGCCAGCGGCCGCGTCAGGCGCCGCACCGCCCAGCCGGACAGCAGCGCGACCGACACCACCAGCACCAGCAGCAGCCCACCCAAGCGCAGCGGCCAATCCATGTTCGGCTGCGGAATCGTGTGGCGGAAGGTCAGCACCGCGCCGTCGGACAGGCGCGCCTGTCCGATCAGGAACACGATCGGCGGTCCGGGGTATTCGTGGTCGCCAATCGGGGGCGGCGGCATGTCGAACAGCGGCGGCATGTCGCGCGGATGCGGCGGCCGGTCGAAGTGGATCTCATGGCGCAGGCGGTCCCGGTCGTTGTGCCTGATCGACAGCACCTGGATCGGCAGCGGATGAGGCAGTTCCTTTTCGATGTGTGCGACGAAGGCGTCGGTATCGACGGTGTGGAGTGCGCCCGAGGCGTGCCAGGGTTCATCGAGCATCAGCGAGGTGGGCGGGATGCTCAGCGCGTGCAGCAGCCGGCCGCGCTCGACGGCGTCGGCATGGTCGAGGATCGAGATGAAGCCCGCCACGCGCTGCGCGGTATAGGCGCCGCGCAGGCGTTCGCCCAGGCGCACGCGGTCGTCCAGCATCAGCCAGAAGCCGACCGCCTGGGCCGCGATCAGGCCTGCCAGCAGCGCCAGCAGGATCTGTCCGAACAGCGTGCGTGGAAACAGCTTCACACGCGCCGCTCCACGTCGGTGGCCAGCATGTAGCCTTCGTTGCGCACGGTCTTGATCAGCGGCTCGCCGCCGTCCTCGCCGAGGCGGCGGCGCAGCCGGCTGATCATCACGTCGATGGTGCGGTCGAACGGCCCCGCCTCGCGGCCGGAGAACACTTCCAGCAACTGGTCGCGCGACAGCACGCGGTGCGGATGGTCGGCCAGCGTCCTCAGCAGGCGGAATTCGCCGGACGACAGCGACACCACCACGCCGGCCTGGTCGATCAGGTGGCGCGCGTTCAGGTCCAGGACCCAATTGGCGAAGTGCAATTCCTTGACCGGCGTCGCGGTGCCGCCGGTCTCGCCGGAACGGCGCAGGATGTTCTTGACGCGCGCCAGCAGTTCGCGCGGGATGAAGGGCTTGTGGATGTAGTCGTCCGCCCCCATTTCGAGGCCGATGATGCGGTTGACTTCGTCGCCGCTGGCGGTCAGCATCAGGATGGGCAGCGCGGATTTGGCGCGCAACCCGCGGCACAGCGCCAGGCCGTCCTCGCCGGGCAGCATCAGGTCGAGGATGACCATGTCGACCTGGTTGCGGTCGAGCTGTTCCTGCATTTGCACGCCGTCGCTGGCGAGCAGCACGCCGTAGCCCCAGCCGCCGAGGTATTCATGCAGCAGCTGCCGCAGTTCGGGGTCGTCGTCGACCACCAATATCTTCTTCTCCATCGAAACGTCCTCGTTCTCGCAGCGTGAAGAATAGCCGTACTGCGCTGGCGACGGCGGTTTGTGACATTATTTCTCGCCAATATTTACGTTGCATTTACAAAAAGGGTCCGCACGGTAATATTGCATTTACATCCGGACGGTTTAATGACTCCCGTCAATGCTTCTGAACAGGATGCCAATATGAAGAATATGAAGAAAAACCAGATTTTTTCGCTGCGGCTGCTGACCGCGGCAGCCGCCAGCGCCATTCTCACCATCGGCGCTGCCCCGTCCGCTTCCGCTGCGCCGGATACCGCTGCCGAAGCGGCCCCGAAACCCGAACGCAACTGGGAACAGCACCGCGAGGAATGGATGAAGGCGCGCCTGGACAAGGCCGCCAGGCGCCTGGACATCCAGCCTGCGCAGCAGTCCGCCTGGGACGCCTATGCGCACGCGCTGGAAGCGCCTCCCGGCAAGATGAAGAAGCTGCCGCGTGATGCCGACGCTGCCACCATCGCGCGCCACCGCGCCGACATGGCGGCCGACCATACCGCCCGCCTGATGACGATCGCCGACGCGACCGCCAACCTGCAGGCCGTGCTGACGCCGGAACAGCGCACGACCTTCAACCACATGGTGCGTTTTGCGCAACCGCACGGCCACATGGCGTGGATGATGCATCATCGCGGCGAGCCCCATCATCCGCCTGAGCATGGCGGGCCGCATCATCCGCCGGAACATGGCGGCCCCGGTCATGACGACGGACCGCCTCCTGCGCCGCCAGCTCAATGATCCTGTCGGAATGTACTGACGCTTCGTATTCGGACAAACACATCATGAAACTACTCAAACCCCTTCTTGTCGCGGCGCTGCTGACGGGCGCCGTCGCCAGCAACGCGGTGTGGGCACACGGCTACTATCACGGCGGCCACGTCGGCGTGGTGATCGGCGTGCCGGGACCGGGATACTGGCGCTACCCGGATCCCTATTTCTACGGACCCTACCCGTATCCCTACGCCTATCCGCCGGTGGTCGTGAATCCGCCGCCGACGACCTACATCGAACAGGCGCCGGCCCAGCCGCAGCAGCAGTCTAGCGACTGGTACTACTGCCACAAGCCGGAAGGATATTACCCTTACGTCAAGCAATGCCCCGACGGCTGGGAGCGCGTCGCTCCGCAACCGCCGGCTCAACCCTGATCGGAAAGAGACCCTATGTCCCACATGAAAAAAACCACCGGCACCATCGCCGTTCTCGCCGGCGTGCTGACCCTGTCGGCCTGCACCACGATGCCGACCGGTCCCAGCGTGCTGGTGCTGCCGGGCAGCGGCAAGAGCTTCGACCAGTTCCGCGCGGACGACATGGAATGCCGCCAGTATGCGCAGTACCAGATAGGCGGCCAGACCGCGCAGTCGAACGCGATTGACGCCGGCGTGCGCAGCGCCGCCGTCGGCACAGCGGTCGGCGCGCTGGCCGGCGCCGCAATCGGCGGCAGCCGCGGCGCGGGCGTCGGCGCCGGCGTGGGCCTGCTGACCGGCAGCGCGGCCGGTTCCAACGCGGCCGAGGCCTCCGGCTACGGTGCGCAACGCCGTTACGACTTCGCCTATCAGCAATGCATGTATGCGAAGGGCAACCACATCCCGGTCCAGGGCCGCTTCGCGCCTTCGCCCTATCAGGAACCGCAGCAGCAGTACTCGGCTCCGCCGCCCAACCAGCCGCCTCCGCCACCCGGATACGTCTATCCGCGTTGACGGCCCAGCCGGCACGTACGTCTCCCTCTCCCCATTTTCCCAATGGGGCTTTACCCGCGCGACACCCGTCGCGCGGTTTTTTGCGTCTGGGGCTTGTCACCCACGCAATTGCCTTGGGGCGTGCAAAACCGTTTAAAATCTGCGCCTGTTCCTTCCGTCCGGCGTCCGGACTGCTCCGCCGGCCTCGCGCACCATCATCCCGGTCGCCAGCGCCGCGGCCCGTCGCCCCAACCATGTCCAATTCCCGCTCGGTCGCCGTCTACTTCGTCGCATCGCCGCTGCAATACCTGGCAGCCAGGCGCATCGCCGACACCTTCGAGGCCGGCGCGCGCCAGGTGCTGGTGTGGTACAAGCCGGGCCTGAAAGCGGTGGTGGCGCCGGAGGAATGGGATGCCTGCGCCTACATGCCGTGGCCGCGATGGGAACCGCTGCCCGGCCTGTTCGGCCGCCATCGCCGGCTGCGCGCCAACATCCGCATGGTGGCCGGCCTGGTCGGCCGCTGTGACCGGCTGGTGCTGCACAGCGCCGTGTTCGATACCGAAGCCGTCAACTATTTTATTCATGCGCTCCCGGCCGCCAGCGGCGCGCGCGACGTCCATGCGCGTATCCTGCCGGACGGCCTGATCAGCATCCGCCGCTATCCGCTGAACGCGCGCAAGCGCCTGGCGCAGCAGGCGCGCAGGCTGCGCCGCCTGTTTGCGCCGGAATTGGTGTACCGCACCTTCGACGGCGACCGCATCGGTTCCGACGCGGCATTCGTCGATCGCATCTACGTGCTGCCCGGCCTGCCGCATGAATATCCGGCCGCGAAGACCGTCGCGTTGCCGCCGCTGGTGGCGCCCGCCGCGGACAGCGCAACCATGACGGGCCGGCGCGCGCTGGTGGTGGGACAGCCGCTGGTCGGCGCCGGCCTGCTGGCGGCCAGGGACCTGGCGCCGCTGACGATGGAGATCCACGCCTGGCTGGCCGCGCACGGCTTTGCCGAGGTCGACTACAAGGCGCACCCGAAGGATCCGCGGCAGGAACTGCGCTGCGACGACTATCGCGTGATCGAACCGGCCGGTGCGCTGGAATCCTACCTGGCCGCCACGCACTATGATGCGGTAGTCGGCGTGCGCTCGTCCGCGCTGCTGTTCGCCCGCCAGATCTATCCGCCCTCGGTCGAGGTGCGGGCGTTCGGATGGGATCGCGTTCAATTCAAATCCAGGGAAGAGAAGGAAGACATGAGAAAAGCGTTTGTTGCATGCGGGGTGAGCTTCGAATGAACAGCATCGCCTTGAAGTTGTTTCCAGATATGGTGTCTTCTGATGACCGTGCCAGAATCTTCATGACTGCGGTGGTCGTAGGCAGCTTGCCGTTGCTGATGATTTTTCCCACTTCGGCCGGCTGGCTTGCTGGTGTGTTGACGGTGATCGGCTTCGTGGCGCTTTTGCGGCGGCGGGATTTCAATCGAATGAACATGCATTTCGCAATTCTTTGCTTGATCTTTCCTGTGGCGCAGCTATGGAATATGGCGGTTATGGGCTGGGCGCCGGGTTATCTGTTCAGACCCACCCATTTGTTGTGGGGCCTGATGATCTACTTTTTGATCGGCTACTACGGAATTCATCGGAATGCGCTGTTCTACAGTTCCTGCTTGGCTTCCTTCGTCGCTTTTGGCATTGCCATTTTTGAAGCGCTCTATCTGGGCCATACGCGTGTTTTCGGGCTGGGAGAGAGATGGAATGCGGTGCCATTCGGGAATTTCTCCATGCTGTTCGGGTTTTTCTCGCTGTGCGGAGCGTTTACGTCTTCCAAGCGTCAGCTTTCAGGCCGGCTGGTATTGGGCGTGGCGGGATTCGCCTGCGGCTTTCTCGCCTCCGTCTTGTCCGGTACGCGGGGAGGCTGGCTGGCCATTCCCTTTTTGCTCGTACTTTGTTTCTTTTTCAATGACCGGCTGAGCAAACGTTGGCGCAGCATCGCGATAATCGCCATTGCCTTATCCATTGCGCTTGTCTTTGCCGGATCGCAACGCATCCGCGACCGAATCGACACGGCAGTGCATCATGTTTCAAGTTATCTTGCCCATCCATCCAACGTCGCGGCGGAGAGCACGTCCACCGGCCTGCGCCTTTCGATGTGGCATTGGGGGATCGAGAAGTTTCGCGAGCATCCGTTTACCGGAATAGGACTTGCCGCTTATAAAGACGAAAAGAAGGCTGCGGTGGAGGCTGGCGAGGTGCCGGCGCCGTTCGAAGGCTTCGCGAACCTGCACAATGAATTCATTACCTCCCTAGCCCTGGGCGGAATACCGGCCGCAGGGGCGTTGATTGCGTTCTGGATCATGGGGTGGCGCTTTTTCTCATCGAGACTGAAAAGCATGGACGACGACCAGCATTACTTCGCGTTGTGCGGACTTGTCACTATCCTGGGAACAGGACTTTTCTCTATGACCGAAAGCCTGTTTGGAACAAGTCCCGGTACGAAAGCAATCATGCTCGCCCTTGCCTTGCCCGCCGGAGCTTTGCGCTATGTGATCGTCAAGAGGAATGTTCCCGCGTGACGCAAATTCGACAACTATTTCCGACGGGCGTTCCCTCCATGTCCGAGCAAAAAACGCTTGTCGTCCATCATCGCAGCGGCATTGGCGACCTTGTCTGGCATTTGCCCTATATTCGTGCGGTCGCCGCGACCAGCGCAGGCGGCAAGGTTGTCGTCATGGCGCGTCCTTCATGTCGGGCCGAAGATATTCTGTCCGGCGAGCCTTGCGTCGAGCGCGTCATTGAATATGACCGCCGGCCTCGCAACAAGTCGCGCAGGGGCAAGCACGACAGCATTTGGGGGCAGATACAGATCTGCATGCAGCTTCGCAGGGAAGGCTTCGACCGTATCGTCATATTTTCCGGTCGTCCACGATATGGCGTGCTGGCCTGGTTGGCAGGCATTCCGGTAAGAGCTGGATTCGGTTTCGACATTGCACAAAGGCTCTTTCTCAACCAGCCGCCCTACATTCATCGTTTCACCGGCGCAGGAAGCTGGGTTTATCCGGAAGCGACGGATTTTGCGATTGCACAGGGATTTGTCGGAAAGGCCGTCGTTCCCAAGATGCTTGTTCCATCGACGCTGGTCGGCAAGCTGGGACTACAACTGGAAGGATTGCGCCGGCCACGATTCGCTTTTGCCATTGGCTCTTCGGTTCCGGAAAAAAGTTGGAAGAACGAGAATTTCGTCGCATTGGCAAAAACCTTGGTCGAGCACGGCTGTGGCGTCCTGATACTTGGGGGGCCGGGCGAGAAGGCAATGGCCGAACGATTGTTCGCACCGTCGCTCGCCCATCCGGATCGGCTGCAGGTCATGTGCCAGCCTTCGGTGCTGCAATCGGCAGCGGCCTTGAAGAACTGCGATTTCTGCATAGGGAACGATACCGGCATTCTCAATGTCGCCGTGGCGGTTGATGTGCCGGCGCTGGGTCTGTTCGGGACCACCCGTCCCTTGACGCACGACCCGTTGATGCATGGCGTTTCCGCTGCAAGCATGGACGACATTTCCGTCGAGACGGTGATGATGCATCTGACGAAAATCGGGGCCTTGAAAGCCGCGGCATCGAGCAGCATGTCGGGACACCGGTGAAAAACGTCCTCATCATCCGCCCCTCCGCCATCGGCGACGTCGTCTTCGCGTCGCCGATGGCCGCCGCGCTGAAGCGTACCTGGCCGCAGGCGCACGTCGCCTGGCTGGTCGAACCCGGCATCGACATGCTGCTGCGGCCGAATCCGCACATCGACGAACGCATCCTGTGGCCCAAGGCCGAATGGAAATCCCTGTGGCGGGACGGCCGCCGGCTGGAATGCCTGCGCCGCATGCGCGCCTTCCGCGCCATGCTGCGCGAGCGGCAGTTCGACGTCGCCATCGATTTGCAGGGTTTGCTGAAAAGCGGCGTGCTGGCGTGGTTCACCGGTGCGCCGCGCCGCATCGGGCTCGGCTCGCGCGAAGGCAGCGGCTGGCTGATGACGGAGGTCGTGCCGCGCGGCGGGGACGCCGCGCGCATCAGCTCGGAATACCTGTATCTCGCGCAGCAGCTGGGACTGGACGCCGGCGATTTCATGCCGCATCTGTATCTTGATCCGACCGCCGAGGCGCGCGCGCTGGAACGGCTCGCGGCCAAGGGACTGGCGCCGGGCAAATACGCGGTGTTCGCTGCCTTCACGACGCGGCCGCAGAAGCACTGGTTTCCGGAGTCGTGGCGGGCGCTGGCGCGACAGCTGCCCGAGCAGACCGGGCTGAAGCCGGTGCTGCTCGGCGGTCCGGCCGACCGCGTGGCGGCCGCCGACATCGCGGACGGCGTGCGGGGACTGGTCGACTTGACGGGGCAGACCAGCCTGGCCGAGACGGCCGCCATCGTCCGCCATGCCGGCGCCGTGGTCGGCGTCGATACCGGGCTGACGCACATGGGCATCGCCTTTGCGCGGCCGACGGTCGCGATCTTCGGTTCCACCTTGCCGTACAGCCAGACCTGCCGCGGCAATGCGCGCGTGATCTGGCTCGGCCTGTCGTGCTCGCCGTGCAGGCGCAATCCGACCTGCGGCGGCGCGTGGACCTGCCTGCGCGACATCCGCCCCGAACACGTGCTGCACGAACTGCAGGCCGTCCTCCGCGCGGCGCCATGAAGATCCTGCACGTCGAGGCCGGCAAGCACTATTACGGCGGCGCGCGCCAGGTCGTCTACATCATCGAAGGCCTGGCGCGGCGCGGCGTGGACAACGTGCTGGCCTGCGCGCCGGATGCGGAGATCGGCAAGGCCGTCGACGGCGTGGCGCAGGTGCGGCGCATCGCGATGGGCGGCGATGCCGACGTCGGCATGGCCTGGCGCCTGGCGCGGCTGATCCGCACCGTGCGCCCCGACCTCGTGCACCTGCACAGCCGCCGCGGCGCGGATCTGTGGGGCGGCATCGCCGCGCGCCTGACCGGCACGCCGTGCGTGCTGTCGCGCCGCGTCGACAATCCGGAAGCGCGCTGGCAGGTGGCGTTGAAATACCGGTTGTACGACCACGTGATCACGATTTCGGAAGGCATCCGGCGCGTGCTGCTGGACGAAGGCGTGCCGCCGTCACGGGTGACCTGCGTGCGCAGCGCGGTCGATGCCGCGCCCTACCTGGCCGCCGTCGACCGCCATGCCTTCCTGCGCGCATTCGATCTGCCGCCCGACGCCGTCATCGTCGGCATGGTGGCGCAGCTGATCCCGCGCAAGGGCCATCGCTACCTGATCGATGCGGTCGAGGCGCTGCATCGCGATCATCCGCAGCTGCGCGTGCTGCTGTTCGGCCAGGGGCCGCTGCAGGCCGAGCTGGAAGCCGACATCGCGCGGCGCGGCCTGCGCGACGCGATCCGGCTGGCCGGTTTCCGGCACGATCTGCCGCAATGGCTGGGCGGGCTCGACATCCTCGCGCATCCGGCCGACATGGAAGGCCTGGGCGTGTCGCTGCTGCAGGCGTCGGCCGCTGCCGTGCCCATCGTCGCCACGCGCGCCGGCGGCCTGCCGGAAGCGGTCGAAGACGGCGCAACCGGCCTGCTGGTTGCGCCCGGCGACGTGGCCGGGTTGACCGCCGCGCTGCGCCGGTTGCTCGACGATCCGGCCTTGCGCCGGCAACTCGGCGAGGCGGGCCACCGCCGCATCCTGTCGGCCTTTTCGATCGATGCGATGGTGGACGGCAATCTGGCCGTCTATCGCGAGGTGCTGGCCGGGCGACACCGGACGGCCGACCGTTGATCCGACCGGGTATCATCTCGGTCATTACCAAAGACGTACGAATATTCCTCCCCCCTATGAACGACAACACCGAATTCCTGCGCAAGGCGCTGGCCGACCATCAAAGCGTGATGACGCAACTGGAAGCATTGCTGCCGGAGATCGCGCGCGTCGGCGCGGCGATGCGCGCCTGTCTGCAGCGCGGCAACAAGATCCTGTTGATGGGCAATGGCGGCAGCGCGGCCGATTCGCAGCACATCGCCGCCGAGATCGTCGGCCGCTACAAGCGCGAGCGGCGCGGCCTGCCGGCGATCGCGCTGACCACCGACACCTCCATCCTGACCGCAGTCGGCAACGACTACGGTTTCGACCAGGTGTTCTCGCGCCAGGTCGAGGCGCTGTGCGAGCCGCAGGACGTGGTGGTCGGCATCTCGACCTCCGGCAACAGCGTCAACGTGGTGAAGGCGATCGAAGCCGCGAAGGCGGTGGGCGCGGTCACCGTGCTGCTGTCCGGCGGCAGCGGCGGCAAACTGGCCGGCATGTGCGACTACAAGCTGGTGATGCCGGCGCAGGAAACCGCGCGCATCCAGGAGGCGCACCTGTTCGTCGCGCACAGCCTGTGCGAAATCATGGACGCGGAGTAGGTATGCAGACGCGTTTGCTCGATGTGGTGCGCAACAACTTCGGCGCCGATGCGTGGGCGCTGGTGATCGGCGACCTGATGCTGGACCGCTACCTGATCGGCGAAGTCGAACGCATCTCGCCCGAGGCGCCGGTGCCGGTGGTGCTGCTGCATCGCCAGTATGACCGCGTCGGCGGCGCGGCGAATGTCGCGGCCAATCTTGCGAAGCTCGGCGTCGCCACCCGCATCGCCGGCGTGATCGGCGACGATGCCGACGGCAGGACGTTGATCGGCATGATGGCCGAGATCGGCATCGCCTCGTCCGGCGTGCTGCAATCGACGCAACGCCTGACCACGACCAAGACGCGCGTGCTCGGCGGCCATCAGCAGATGATGCGGCTGGACCAGGAAAGCCGCGCGCCGATCGGCGCGGACGAAACGCAACAGCTGCTGGCGCGGGTGATGCATGAGCTCGACCAGCGTCCGGCGGTCGTCGTGCTGTCCGATTACGCGAAGGGCGTGCTGAGCCCGGCCTTGTGCGCAGCGGTCATCGCGCGTTGCCGCGCAGCCGGCATCACCGTGCTGGTCGATCCGAAGGGACTGGACTACGGCAAGTACCGCGGCGCCACCGCGCTCACGCCGAACAAGCGCGAGACCGCCGACGCCTGCAAGGTCGATGCGCGCGACACGCCCGCGCTGCTCGATGCGGCAGCGCAGCTGCGCGACAGCCTGCAGCTGCAATTCCTGGCGATGACGCGCGGCGAGGAAGGCATTTCCGTCATCGACGCGGCGCGCACGCAGCATCTCGCCGCTACCGCGAAGCAGGTGTTCGACGTCTCCGGCGCCGGCGATACGGTGATCGCGACGCTCGCCGCCGGCCTGATCGGCGGCCTGCCGTACACGGACGCGCTGCAGCTGGCCAACATCGCTGCCGGCATCGTGGTCGGCAAGGTCGGCACCGTGCCGATTGCGCGCGAAGAATTGCTGCACGAGCTGCTGGCGCAGGATTCCGCCGCGCAGGTCAACAAGATCCACGATCTCGCCAGCCTGAAAACGCAACTTGCCGCCTGGCGCGCCGCCGGGCAGAAGATCGTGTTCACCAACGGTTGCTTCGACCTGCTGCACGCGGGCCACGTGACCTACCTGGAAGCGGCACGCCGCATGGGCGACCGCCTGGTGCTTGGCCTGAACACCGACCAGTCGGTGCGCAAGCTGAAGGGACCGACGCGGCCCGTGATCCACGAGGACGACCGCGCACGCGTGCTGGCGGGGCTGGAGGCGGTGGATGCCGTGATCCTGTTCGGCGAGGACACGCCGCTGGAACTGATCAAGGCGGTCAGGCCCGACGTGCTGGTCAAGGGCAGCGACTACCGCGAGGATCAGGTGGTCGGCGGCGCCGAAGTGAAATCCTGGGGCGGCCGCGTGGCATTGGTCGACGTGGTGCCGGGGCGCAGCACCAGCGGCATCATCGAAAAGCTCGCGCAGTAGTAGCGACCACTGGAAAGAAAAAGGCGGCACAACATGCCGCCTTTTTTCGTCATGCCCTGGCCTGCCCTCAGGCTTCGTTCTTGTCCTTGTAGATGCCGCAGCCGACGATCAGGTCCTCGTGGCGCTCCAGGTACATCGACTTCTCTTCCATCTGCTTGGAGATCGGGTTCAGGAACAGGTAGTCCTGCCAGCCGCCGCCGTGCGCCTGGATGATGGCGATGCGCTCGCGCACGTAGAGATTGCCGGCGCCGTCCTTGGCGTCGATCATGTCCTTGCCGATGTTGGCCGGGTTGGCGCCGTGCGCCAGGTTGCGGCCGTTCATGTCGTAGATCACGACGTACAGGTCGCGATCGCAGAACGGGCCGAGCTTGTTGCTGATCTCGGCGAAGGTTTCCTCGCGGCCGCTGTCTTCCAGCGCCTCGACCGCGCGCTTCACCATTTCGATCGCTTCTTCGCGCGTGCCGTGCTTGGCGGTCTTCAGCTTGAAGATGCCGACGATGTTGTTGAGTTCGGTGGTCTGGCTGCGCAGCGATTCGGCAGCCGCCGCTGCCTGCTCGACCAGCGCGGCGTTCTGCTGCGTGTTCTGGTCCATCTGCAGCATGGCTTCGTTAACCTGCTCGATGCCGACGCTCTGCTCGTGGCTGGCGGTGCTGATCTCGCCCATGATGTCGTGCACGCGCTTGATGCTGGTGACGACTTCCTCCATCGTGCTGCCGGCCTCTTCCACCAGCTTGCTGCCTTCCTGCACGTTCTGCGCGGAGGCTTCGATCAGCGTCTTGATCTCGCGCGCAGCGGCGGAGCTGCGCTGCGCCAGGTTGCGCACTTCGGTCGCCACCACTGCGAAGCCGCGGCCCTGTTCGCCGGCGCGCGCCGCTTCGACCGCGGCGTTCAGCGCGAGGATGTTGGTCTGGAAGGCGATGCCGTCGATCACGCTGATGATGTCGACGATCTTGCGCGAGGACTGGTCGATGGAGGTCATCGTCTGCACCACCTGCGATACCACGTTGCCGCCCTTGATCGCGATTTCCGACGCGTCGCGCGCGAGCTGGTTGGCCTGGTTGGCGTTGTCCGCATTTTCCTTCACGGTCGACGTCATCTGTTCCATCGAGGCCGCGGTCTTTTCCAGCGAACCAGCCTGCTGCTCGGTACGCACCGACAGGTCCTGGTTGCCGGCGGCGATCTCGTTGGTGGCCGAATACAGCGTCTCGGTGCCGTGGCGGATGTTCCAGATCACGTTGGCCAGGCCCTGGCCGATGCTGTTGATGGCCGATATCAGGTGGCCGATCTCGTCGGCGCGGTGCGAGTCGACGTGCGTGGTGAGGTCGCCGGTGGACAGCCGTGCGGCCGCCTCGGTCGCCGCCGCCAGCGGCCGGCTCACCATGTTGCGGATAACGGCGTACAGGATGCCGGCCAACACCAGCAGCACGACCAGCGCGGCCAGCGCGGCTTCGTTGCGCAGCTGCGTCGCCTCGCCAGTGAATTCGTCGGTGTAGGTTTCGCCGACCACCAGCCAGTTGCGATCGCGCAGCGTGGTGAAGGCGGCCAGGCGCATGCGCGACGTGTTGTCGGTGGCCGAGTCGTAGCGGAGCATGCCTTCCTTGCGTTCGAGCATCTGCTTGACGTATTCGGTGCCGTCCGCGCTCTTGTCGTTCAGGACGTTCTGTCCTTCCCTGCCGGTGCCGATGATCACCTTGCCGAAGTCGGGGCCGGGATTGGCGTCGATCACGTAATAGCCGCCGCTGCTGCCGACGTTCAGCGCGAGGATGCGGTCGCGCAGCCTGGCCGCGTCGGCGCCCGACGTGGCGGCCACCGTCTTGGCGCGCTCGATGATCTGATCCGCCGCGCGTTTTTCCAGCATGCCGGTCGTGGCATGGCCGACCACCCACACGAAAATCCCGAACACCAAGGCGATCATGACAAAGGAAAGGGTGGCCAGTTTCGTTCCGACTTCCAGCCTGGAGAAGCGACGCTTGAGACTATTCATGTGTTGCCTTCGTTCTGTCTTGAGGGAATGCTCTGCGGAAACATCATAACTGCTATCGACGGGGTTTTCCTGACAGCGGCGCGGGGTTCTGTTGTGCCCTGACATCAATTACGGCGGCAAACGCCGAGAATGAAGCGCGAATTGTGAAATTGTGTGGCCTTGCCGCTCAGAAGCGATAGCCGATCGACAAGAAGCTGACCACCGGATCGAGCGTGAGCCGGGTGCTGGAGCGGCTGACGACGGTGTCGCCCACCCGGCCGGTGATGTCGGCGTCAGTCTTCAGCGGCAGGTACGAAACGGAAAAGCCGATCGACCAGTTCTTGTCGAGCGCGTAGGTGAAGCCGAGATCGGCGACCGGCGCCCACGAGGAGGAGAGGTCGGCCGACGCGGCCCCGCCCGGCGCGCCGCCCGTCACCTCGCCGGCCAGCGACGGCGACAGCGTGACGTTGTCATACCAGACATAGGCCGCGCCCACGCCGGCGAACGGGCGCAGCCGGTCGTTCGCCTCGCCGAAGAACCATTTCGCCACCAGTGCCGGACTCCACTGCTGCGCCGAGCCGAGATGGCCCAGCGGCGCCAGCGTGCCGCTGCCGTTGAGGTTGAACTTGGGTGGCGCGCCGACGTCCAGCGCCAGCGCGAAATGGTTGGTGAAGAAGTGGGTGTAGGACAGGCCGCCGGTATTGGCGTCGCCGACCGATGCGCCGCTGCCCGGCACCGCGCCCAGTGACGGCTGCGAGAAGGACAGCGGGCTGCTGCTGTCGCGCATGCCGAAATGGAACCAACCGAGACTCAACACGTTGCTGCCGGCGCTTTGCGCGCCGGCATGGCAGGCGGCCGTCGCCAGCAACGCGAGGGTGGCCAGTCTCGAAACGGCCGACAGGGCATGCGGGCGCTTTTTCATGTCTGTCCTCGTTGTCATGCGATGCGATGGCCCGCGACGCGTTCGGCACATTCTTCGGCATGCGGCGCCGGCCGGCCCATCCGTCTTCGTCGAGGAATGATATCGGGATTCGGTCCGGCACGGCCGCTTCGGTGAGGCGATTGGCGCGTATGCAACACGGCCGGTTTTTCCATGTCCTTGAATGGAAAAGGAAAACCGGGAAGCAACGAAGAAAAGCCGACGGAAAGGCGGCTTTTTCCACATTTGCCGCGATGCTGCGGGGCGGGCAAGCTGGCTGATTACCTCGGCCAATGCCGAGGCCGGCTCCATAGAGGGATGGTCGGTACCCCTTCGATCGCGTGTGCGAAGCCGGTGACCTGCGATGTTCAGCACGCGTTGCTGCGTCGGAGCGCGCACGAAGCCATCGCCGCGCGCTGCTCGCGCTCGCGTCTGTCGTTACGGTGCTATCGGACGTGGCGCGCGGCTTCGAACGCGCGCAGCGCTTCGCGCATTTCCGCCACCGGCGCGCGCCAGTCGCCGGCGATCTTCTGCCGAAACAGTCGCATGCCCTGCGGGTACCACGGCGTGTCGTCGCGCTGCGCCAGCCAGCGGCAGTCGGTCATGTGGTGCGGCAGCATGACCCAGCACGGCTTGCCCATGGCGCCGGCCAGGTGGGCCAGCGAGGTGTCGACGGTGATGACCAGGTCGAGATGGGCGAGGGCGGCGGCCGTGTCGGCAAAATCGTCGATGTGCGGCGCCAGGTTCTCGATCGCGAACGGGCGTTCCGGCGCTGACGCCAGGCGCTCGGCATGGCCTTTCTGCAGACTGAAGAAGCGCGTGCCGGGCAGCTCGGCCAGCGGTGCCAAGGTCGCCAGCGAGGGCAGCGAACGGTCGGCGTCGTTCGGATGCTGCGGATCGCCGCGCCATGCTAGGCCGATGCGCAACGCGTCGTCGCCGGGGCCGAGACGGCGCGCCCAGCGCGCAGTCTGTTCCGGTTCGGCGGACAGGTAGGGAATGTCGGCCGGGATGGTGTCGAGACGGGTGCGGCACAGGAAGGGCAGGCTCAGCGGCAGCGTCCAGCAATCCCAGCCGGCGACCGGCAGCGATACGCCGAAATCGAAGACTTCGTCGACGTCGCGCAGGCGCGCGAACAGCCGTTTCAGCGGCGGATGGCAGACCAGCCCGATGCGGCCGGCACCGCGCTGCTTCAGCAGGCTGGCGTAGCGGCAGAACTGGATCATGTCGCCGTAGCCCGCTTCGTAGGCGATCAGCAGCGAGCGGCCGTCCAGCGCGTCGCCGCGCCACCGCGGAAAACTGAAGGTGCGTGCGAAGCGTGCGTTGGCGTCGCGCACTTCCAGCCGCGCCCAGCCTTCCTCGTAGCGTCCCTGGCGCAGCAGCAGGTAGGCGAGGTTGAACTGCGTTCTGCGGTCGCCGGGTTCCTTTTCCAGCACCGCGCGATAGCAGCGTTCGGCTTCGTCCTCGCGTCCCATGTGCGACAGCGCGACGGCGAGGTTGGCGAGGGGGGCTGGCGAGCGCGGATCGAGCGCGGCGGCGTAGCGGAAATGCAGTTCCGCCTCGGCCAGCTGCTTGCGCCCCAGCAGCAGCGTGCCGAGGTTCAGGCGCGTCTGCGGCCGCAGCGGATCGAGTTCCAGCGCGCGGCGGTAGTGCGTTTCTGCCTCCTGCAGGCGTTGCCGGGCTTCCATCAGCCAGCCGAGGTTGACGTGCGCTTCCGGCAAGTCGGGGTCGAGCGCCAAGGCTTGGCGGAAGGCCTGTTCGGCTTCGGCGGCCTTGCCTTCCTGCAGAAGACGGGTGCCGCGATGGAAGTGATCCGCGGCGAAAACGGGAGGAGCGTTCATGGCGGGAGCGAGAATGCATGATGCCGCTGGTTGCCGGCTGTCATCTGGCCGGCTCAATGTAAGCGAGGAGAATTAACCTTGGCTTAAGCGGCACGCATAGTGTATTGCATGCTGGCCATGTTGCCGATGCCGAATCGACATGGCGTGGACGCGCGCGTATAGTGAATCGACGATGTCTGCCGCCCGCAAAGCAATGCGTTGTTGCTCCGCTTGCCTGCGAACGAAAGGGATAGCCATGGATACCTTGCACTATGCGCCGTTGCTGGATTGCACGATCCAGACGTCTCATCATGAGAACTACAAGGGATGGAAGATCCTGGTCGAGATATCGGGCCGTTCCTGCATGGAGGAAGGCGATCCGCTGCGCTGCCGCTATCTGCCGCGCATTGTCGCGACCGAGCAGTTGTCGATCGGCTTCCGGGAAGTCGAAGTGCCGAGCGAGCAGGATTATCCGACGCCGGAAGGGTGCATACGCGGCGGCATTCTGGCGGCGCGGCGGTTTGTCGATGGCCGATGATTTTTGTCGGATGGCTGAAGGTGCGCTTTGCGGAAATGTGACGCGCTACTGGATTCGTGCTGCAGCGCGCCTCGGCGCCTGCAGGTGCCGACCGTTACGCAGGCGACGGGCATGTCAGTCGAATTTCCCGCTTCCCTGGCGCGGAACGACGACAGAGGTGTTTCCATGCGGGAGGCAGGATGTATTGTTCAGACTGTACTTCCCACGTCATTCCCTATACGTTCAAATTTCATGAGCGTTAAGATTCCCGAGGACGCTTGGGAGAGAGACGGCATGCTGGGTCATTCCCGAGGCAAGCAGCCTGCAGCGCAGATAAGCAGCCGTCTCT
>Ga0164242_10002098_pt1 | contig 23174 bp, 20 predicted proteins | sample OricomgcompostMG_FD_108783 | JGI IMG/M metagenome (GOLD analysis project Ga0164242, IMG submission 108783) | Miracle-Growth compost microbial communities from Emeryville, California, USA - Original compost - Miracle growth compost (MG) ... | reverse complement strand
GGCAAATCTTCTTCGTCGTCATCCCAGAATTTTTTTGCCACATTGACCCCCAATTGCCAATATCCCCAGTATACCATGAAAATCAAAACTCAGTACACCTGTCAAAGTTGCGGTCATCAAAGCTTGAAGTGGCTCGGGCGCTGCCCCGATTGCGGCGCTTGGAATTCGTTCGTCGAAGAAAAAATGTCCCAACTCAAGGAATCATCAATCGCGGCCGTGCGTGAGGATTTCAAAGCAGATTTCAAATCGGAAGGCGCACCAGCCCCCGCCTTCATTCGATTAGGTGAAGAGTCACGCGGTTCGAAGAGCGCACTCAAACATCGAAACTCGACGGGATCCGTTGAATTAGACCGCGTTTTGGGCGGTGGGATGGTTCGCGACGGATTCGTCTTGATCGGCGGCGATCCGGGGATCGGTAAGAGCACGCTCCTGCTGCAAGTCGCCCAAGGTGCGACCGAACACGTTTCAAAAGTTTTGTACGTGAGCGGCGAGGAATCGCTCGAACAGATTCAACAACGGGCACGAAGACTTAAAATTCGGAATACCGATGCGATTTTTCTCGCGGCCGAAACTCAGTTTGAAAAAGTCCTTTCACTGGTGAAAGAACTGAAGCCAGAACTGCTGATCATGGATTCGCTGCAAACCTTCTCGACCGGTTACGTCGAGTCAGCGCCAGGAACCGTCTCGCAGGTGCGCGAAGTGACGTCGCGGCTGATGAACCTCGCAAAGTCGGCGGGCATTGCCGTGTGGCTCGTGGGTCACGTCACCAAAGACGGATCGATCGCCGGGCCTAAGATTGTCGAGCACCTGGTCGATACGGTGTTGTACTTCGAAGGCGATTCGGGCCAGACGATGCGACTGCTTCGCACGGTGAAGAACCGTTTCGGAAACACGAACGAGCTCGGGGTGTTTGAAATGACCTCGGACGGATTGGTCGACGTCGCAAATCCGTCGGCGCTTTTTTTGAGTGAACGACAGGAACCCACGATGGGAACAGCCATCGTCTCAACACTCGAAGGCTCGCGTCCGCTGATGGTTGAACTGCAAGCGCTTTGTGTGCCATCGCCCTACGGAACGCCTCGCAGAACCTCAGTCGGCCTCGATTCGCAGAAGCTGGCACTCCTCACCGCCGTTTTAGAAAAGCACGTCGGCGCCACGGCGATCAATCAAGATCTTTTCTTCAACGTCGCCGGTGGATTGCGGTTAAGCGAACCCGCCTGTGATTTGGCCGCCATGGCTGCGATTCTTTCGGCGATTCAAGAAACGCCGATCCCACCTTCGACTGTTTTCTTGGGCGAAGTCGGCCTGACGGGTGAAGTACGAAAAGTGACCCAAATCGAAACGCGGGTCGAAGAGGCCAAGAAACTGGGCTTCAAACTCGTCGTGATCCCCGCCTCGCAAAAAGAGCGCGCGCAGAAAGTGAAAGGCATCTCGCTTGCGGAGATCGGGCATGTGAGTGAGTTGAAAAAAATCGTTTCCGATTAGACGGCGCTACGCCTGCGCCGCCTTGACCGCCCGGGCCCAATCGCCAAGCTTTGCTTCGCGATCATTGGCGCTCATCTGCGGGCGGAACTCGTGCTCCAGCTTCCAAACTTTTTCGATTTCAGATAAAGACGTCCAGACGCCTGCGCCGATACCGGCGGCAAAGATTGCGCCGAGCGAGGTCGTTTCAGTAAAAACCGGACGCTTCAGCGCGCGGCCCAGAAAATCCGATTGCATCTGCATCAGCAAATCGTTCTTGCAAGCCCCACCGTCGACATTCAAGGCCGAAAATTCAGCCCCCGAATCTTTTTCCATCGCAATCAAAAGATCGACATTCTGAAGCGCAATGCCTTCAAGCGCCGCGCGTGCGATGTGAGCACGAGTGCTTCCGCGAGTGAGGCCTGAAATCACAGCACGAGCATTCGGGTTCCAGTATGGAGCGCCCAAGCCCGTGAAGGCCGGAACGAGCATCACCCCGTCGGTCGAATCGACCTCGCGAGCCAGTGCCTCGACTTCGCCCGATGAAGAAATCATTTTTAATCCGTCGCGAAGCCACTGAACGGTCGCCCCTGCCATGAAGGCACTTCCTTCCAAGGCATAGGTCGTCTGACCGTTCGCCTCGCTCCAAGCGATCGTCGAAAGCAAGCGATGGCGACTGCGCTTCAGCGTGCGCCCCGTGTTCATCAACAGAAACGCACCCGTGCCGTAGGTACACTTGGCTTGGCCTTCTTTCAAACAGGCTTGCCCCATCAAGGCGCTTTGCTGATCGCCTAAAATTCCGCTGATAACAATCCCGTCGGGTAAACCCGCAACGGAGCGGGTGCGGCCGAACTCGCCGAAAGACGGCAGCACTTTCGGCAGCGCCGATTCGCTCACGCCGAAAATGCGAAGCAAATCGGCGTCCCAGGCGCGTTTTTCAATATCAAAGAGCATGGTTCGCGAAGCGTTCGAGGCCTCGGTCACGTGCGCATCACCTGAGGTCAGGCGTGCGACCAAAAACGAATCGATCGTGCCGATGGCGAGTGTTCCTGACTTCGCTGCGGCCTGAACTGCGGGCACGTTTTTCAACGCCCATTCAATCTTGGTCGACGAAAAATACGGATCGATCAAAAGCCCTGTTTTTTGCTGAATTTGTGATTCGAGTCCTTGCTTTAAAAGCTCCTGACAGCGTGCCGACGTACGACGGTCTTGCCAAACCAGTGCTCGATGCAAAGGCTTCAGCGTATTGCGATCCCAAAAACAAACTGTCTCGCGTTGGTTGGTGATGCCGATGGCTGAAATTTCTTTCGAGTTCACCTTTTCGACGACGTCCGAAATCCCCGCCGTCACACTTTGCCAAATCTGATCAAGATCGTGTTCGACCCATCCCGGTTGCGGAAAATGCTGTTCAAACGGAGTGGATTTTTCGGCGACCGGATTCAAGGCGTGATCCATGACGAGCACCTTCGTACCGGTCGTCCCCTGGTCGATGGCGAGAATGAATTTCATGCTCTTGATTTTAGCATTGAAACTTACGAGCCAAGAAGTGCCAAGTCGCCTGCGCGGCAAGGCGCGCGGTGTAATTGTGCAGATCGAGCGAAGGCGAAAGCTCAAACCAGCCGAGTGACGTCACTTTTTTGTCGGCTCCGGCGATCTCGACCATCTGAAACAGCTCGCTTGCGGTAAACCCTTCGGCCTGCGGCGCCGAAACGCCGGGACAAAATGCAAAACTCATCGCATCGAGATCGACCGAAAGCATCACCTCGTCGCAACGAGTCTTTAAATAAGCCAAAGCTTTTTTAAATTCAGCAACAGCCTTTCCGTTTCGAAGCGATTCGAAGGGATACGTTTTAATCCCTTTTTTCCGGGCGTAATCCCACAATTCGGCAACATTGCAATGCTCTTGAATGCCGAACTCGATGAGTCGTTTCGGATCGAGCCATTTTTCTTCGACCAATCGACGAAAAGGCGAACCGCTCGTCATCACCGGATCATAAGCGCGCAGATCGAAATGCGCATCGATATTCAGACAACCCACGCGCTTACCTTTTTTGGCCGCTTTCACGATGCCCTGAATCCACGGGTAAGCGTAATCATGCCCTCCACCCACAACCACGAGTGGAGCAGGCGAAGACACCACCTGCGAGCGAACGCGGATCACCTCGCTCACCGACTCTTGATAATTCTTTTCCAACTGTTGCCCCATCGACACCATGACCGGGCTCAGCATTTTTTTCTGGATCGGGCTTTTTCCGTTCAATTTCAGGAATGCTTCTAAGAAAGACTGTGGGCCGTCTTTCGCTCCCGCCCTGCCATTGACGTTTTTCACCCCCAGATCGTCGGGGAAACCCAAAATGACAAAAGATTCGGGGCAAAAATTGCCTAACTTTTTCTTTTCCATTAAAATCACAATGAACGGAAACCTGGAAAAAATGAATCCTGAAATTCAAAAAAAATGGTTTATCTACATCGGCGATCATCATGAAGGTCCTTTCAGTATCGAAGAAATGAGCGCGCGCCAGAAGGCGGGGCAGGTAAAATCGGAAAGTTATGTTTGGTGCGAGGGCATGGCCGATTGGCAGATGCTTTCGAGCGTGACCGAACTCGATCTGGAACTGAAAAAACGCGAACAGATCGTCTCTGAAAAACCCAAGGCCCCGACTCAAGCTTCCGCCGCCGCATCCACGCCGAGTTCGAAACCGCGAAATCGTCTCAAGCCCGTTTTCACCGCCTTCGGTGTGGCGATCGCTCTCGGGGTGCTGTCAATCGCTGCACTCAGCGTTCTCAGCCGGTTCGGCTCGGACGAGATTCATGCCGCCGTCCGTCCGGCGATCGTGAGCGCGGTCGATCGCTTTCCGATGCTCTCTGGGCTCTTTAAGCTGGTTCCGAGTTTAGGCGACATCCGGCCCGAACAACAAGCCGAACTCGAAGATGCACAAGTCGGGCTTCCCGACGCCGGCGTGAAACTCGCATTCGCACTTTCTCAGTCCGATCCGAACCGTCCGTTTTTTTACATCAGCACGAATCTTCCCGATCATGCGAAACTCGATTTTTACCTGATCGGAAACGGCGAAACGCTTCTGAATCGACTTCGCTTTTCGACTCATGCCACGGTCGTCACCCGTCACGGCTTCGCAAAGACCGACGTATTCTCGGCCGACGGTGGTCAGCCGCTGCCGAAGGGCGAGTACCGCGTGTTCGTCACCGAAGCCGCCGATCAGATCCCGACCGTTCAGTCGAAACTCGAACAGTTTCCGCCCAACCGGATTCAAATGAAGCTTCCCGAAGGAATTCCTACCGACAATCGCTTCTTATTCGCGAAGACCGTCTTCATCGGGGGCGCGAGGGACGAGACTTACCTCACTCGCCTGAAAGCCTTTCACGAAAAAGTCGCTCAAAATGCCGAAAAGGAAGTCGTCGAGCTCAAGCAATACTCTGATACGCTTCAGCTTCAACTGGCGACACTGACGAACGGTTTCAGCAAGCTCAAAGCCAAAAAGCCCACCCCAAGAAGCCGCCAAGCCTGGAAGAAATCGACCGAAACCTGGGAGCAAATCAACGCTCAACTCGATCAAACCATTCAGACCTGGAGCGACGAAACCTTACAGAACGAGTTTTTCTATGGAAAGATTTACGGCCTTGTCAAATCGGCTTACGGGTCGATCAAAAATCTTTTCGCGCTCGAAAACTCGTATTTCGAATCCAAACCGCCGGTCAACCCGGGTGCGTTTGACATTCAGTACGGAAAAACCCTGAGCGAAGCGCGAGATTCGATCAATCTTTTACGAAACAAGGTGGATTTGATTTTGAAAGCACCGAAAACCACGAGCGGGCTTCCGACCCGGGAGGGATTATGAGCAGCGAACGAAGAAAAGCAAAACGCCGCGAGATTTTAGAGAAGTTCTCGTTTTACATTTGCATCCCCAAGCTGGGGTTCACCCGGCACGCCGTGAACGACGTCAGCGAACTCGGGATCGGTTTTACGATTAACTCACTTGGCGAATTCAAATTGAAAAAAGACGAGCAATGTCAGCTTCATCTTTACATGAATCAGTCGTTGTATCTGCCGCTCGACATTCAAGTGGTGCGGCAGCAGGACCAAGAGCAGACGCAAGAAATCGGCGCGATCTTTCTCGATACGACCTCCGATCAATATGAAACGTTTTTAACGCTCGTGAAATTTTTGGATCAACTGAGCGAATCCGGACAAATCGCCTGATTCGCATTCAAGACGATCAGAGCGAACCCATTCCGATGTTGCCGGTGTCTTTTTCGGAAACGTCGGCATAAACGCGAAGGAAGTCGACGAACTTTTTCCAAGCCTCGAACGAGCGATGCTCGGTCTTGACCGCGCAGCCGTAGCGCAGATATTTTACGCCGCCCTCGATCGTCGGGCGCGAGTTTTTCACGTCCACCGAGATTTCCATAAAGCTATCGGCACTGAAGTAAAACCGGATCGGAAGATTCGCGCTGTCTTTTGGCCAAGAAGATTGAGACTCGTAAGGCACTTGAACGGCCAAGCCTTCTTCGCTGATATCGATGATGTCGATCGGGACCATCTTATTAGGATTCACCACGCTATAGATGCCGACGAGGTGATGAAAGAAGAGACGCTCGGTTTTGCGTTTTTTCTCTTCCTGCTTGCGATTCCGAAACTGGTCCAAACTGACCACGCCGTTGGTGTCCTTCATGGGCGGTCTCCTTTTCAGATTCCTATCGGAACGAGCGGGCGCGAGCTTTAACCAAAGAGTCGGGCCCACCGTTTGGTAGCAAGACCGCGTCATTCTGATGACGCGGTCTTGCTACCAAACGGTGGGCCCGACCTTTGATTAACTTCATGACAAAAAATACCGATGAGCTCTATTATGAGGATGTCTCTCACTCCGATTCTTGCAGCCGTCCTCGGCCTTGCGGTCGCCCAGCCCGCATCGGCTGAAATAAACCCATGCCGCGCCTTCGGCTTTTTCATGAAGACCTCGGGATGGAAAGCCGATTTTCAACAAGTCATGGGGTTTTATCAAAAACGACTCGAAGCCTCGGCCGAAACGTCGGCCGAAGGCCATTATCAAAAAATCATCGATCGCATTTTAGAGTGTTACAACGAAAAGGCGAATTCGACCGGTGGCTCTTCCGTCGCTGAAAATACGCCGTCGGACCCTTACGACTTGCTCGAATTCAAGCTTCACGCCTACCCTCGCGGACTCCATCGCGCCCCCGTCTATCAGGCCGGAAAGCAACCCGTCTTTAAGGGAGTCAGCCGCCAGGATCTCGAAGACTTAAAGGCGTATCACCCCCAACTGGAAGAATTTTTCGATCAGGCCTCGCCCGTTGCCAAACGTTATACGACCGAGACGGACGTGGCGTTGTCGGCGCTGCTCGATTTTTTCAAGACGGAGTACCCGAAATCGCAATGGGTAAAAGATCGCAAACTTTGGACCGCTTTTTTTCAATCGAACTTCGAATCCGAGGTGATGCGAGTCGCACCTGAAAAGGCCTTTCAAAAAGCGCTCCATGCGACCGAATCCGAATTCGCAGGCGAGCTCTCGGATCTTCGAGAAAAGTTCGACCAAACCCTCTCGGCTTATCCCGAACTGAATTCGTTTTTTGACCGGAAAGACCTGTTTTCTTACTTTTTCTTGGAGCGCTTCTTTCGTGCAACGCTTTTAAAAGCCGCATGGGAAGAGTGGGGACGCTCTTACCCCCTGATTCGAAAAGATGCGGACGCCATCGAACATTGGAGCGACTGGACCGAGTCCCTGTTGCAAGAAGACTCCGATCTGCTCAACCGGCTTCGCAACGGCGACTCGGCTTTTCATGATCCCGTTAGCGATCGGATCATTCAGTTTCGGCGCCAACACCCCACCCCTTCTTCGTCCGTCATCACCGACGTCGGTGGGCATGGTTTACTGAATGACCGTGAAACCGAACCCTTCGTCGATCTCGAAATCTCGCGTTCGCGGGTCACGGTGGTTTCGGTCGATCACAGACAAGCGCTTCACGACTTCATGAATCCGAACTTCGAAAACTGCGTCGATTTGGAGGAAATCACCCACGCGCTTCAAGTGTATTCGGCGATCTGTGCCGAATTTCCGGAGGTCAAATCCGCAGTCGAGAAAACCGAATCGGCCAACCTGCTCGATGCGCTCGAACATTCGGAATACGCCCAAAAAAGCGGAAAGTCGGGCTTAACGATCGCGACCGAAGTCGCGGCCGAACTCGGACAAGAATTCGATCGATCGATCAAAACCCAGGCCGGCCACGCCGCCGCTTATCGCAAGCTGCTTCAAGGCGCTGTTCAGAAACTGGGGGCCGATCCCGAAACCGTGCAAAAGACCGCTTCGCTGTTTGCCGAAGCCTATCCCGCCCGCGAACAGATCGATGTTTTTCGTTTCGACGAGTTTTTCGCCAGACAATTGACGAAGGTCAAACAAACGCTGGGGCCCGGGCCCCTGAAGGAATTCATGCGAAATTACCGCGATGAACGCCTGTCGTCTTGCTCGAACTTGCTGCATCCGTTCCGCGCACTGAAAGCGCTATTTAAGAAAGCGCCGTAGGCAAAAATTTTATCTTCAGAATCGCGCGACCGCACCCGAAGAGAGTTTGTGTGAGGGGCACACGCTTTAACTCAAAAACCCGATTCCAGGAGGGAAAATCATGGCAGCTCAATCTCAAAAAAATCATCCGAATCCAGAACAAGACGTCGACGTTCTTTATCAACGACTCGGCAATACTTGGTTTGCTTTTTCGATCATCGACGATGAGGTCTTCATGGCCCCGGTCAGTGAAGAAGAGATTTTGGAAATCAAAGGAGCCAACCATGAAGCGCCACGAAATCAAGTCGCCTAAGACCCCTTCGAACCCGACCCAATTGCGTCAGGAAGTCGACACCTGCATTCGCCATATAACGCAGGTCATCGAAACTGACCCTAAAAAAGCTGCAAAGATTTTCGAGACTTGGCTGGGCCAGTCCGCAAAAGCGGACTCAAAAAAACGCGCCGCTTAACAACTTTCATTGATTGTGTTTTAACACCCGGGATTTCAGTTGCAGCCCTTTGCTGCGCTGGGTAAAATTAAATCTACGGGCGAAGGTGATCCGTCACTTTTGCAGAAAGTAGTACGTATGCGACGTTTTTTCGGTTTCTTCGTTTTCACTCTTTTGCTGGCTCAAGGCTCTTCGTTTGCTCAAACAAACTGGGTCTACAACAGTGATGACCCGGCAAACGGAAACCTCATCCCTGAGCCTACTCTTTCGGACTACGCTCAAGCCAACCGCGCACCCGGAATTCTGAGTGCTCCGTACGATGTCGTCGATCAAAACGGCCAAGCGGTTTCCTTTTAATCGAAATTACAGACGCATTTCGTCCCCATTTCGTCTCTCTTTCGATTAAACCTCTGAAATGAAATAAGTTTAATTTGGCAAGCTTTTTGCTTTTCCGTGAGTGGGGGTGATCCCAATACCCGGATCCACTCATTTTTCAGTGTGATGAACCTGAAGAAAGTAGGCGCGGACGAGCATTGTAACTGTGGCGCAAGGCCGTTCGCGCTTATTTTTCATTTGTCATTCATTTCATGATAAAAAAAATCCATGCAAAAACGGCCAGGCCTCTTACTCGTCAACCTGGGAAGTCCGCGCTCTCCCTCGAAAGAGGACGTTCGCGTTTATCTCAAGGAATTTTTGAATGACCCGTACGTGATCGACCTTCCCGCCCCCTTTCGTTGGTTGCTCGTCGACGGATTGATTTTGAACACCCGTCCTCAGAAATCGGCCGATGCTTATCAAAAAATTTGGATGAAAGAAGGATCGCCGCTGCTGTATCACACGCGGCTTCTGGCTGAAAAAACCGGCCGCAAACTGCCGTATCCGGTCGAATTCGGCATGCGCTACGGCGAACCGAACATCGAAACGGCGGTGAAAAATCTGATCCATCGCGGGGTCAATCACATCCTGATGATTCCGCTGTATCCGCAATATTCGTTCGCGGCCTCCGAGACCGCACTCGTCGAATTCGAACGCGCCCTCAAGAACTACGAAGGTCGCATCTCGTATTCGGTCGTCGAGGACTTTTTCGATCACCCGGGGTTTATCGAATCCTTCGCGGCCACGATCCGCCCGAGCTTGGAGCGCGTTCAGCCCGATTTGCTGATGCTCTCGTATCACGGCATTCCGCAGAAACATTTGAAGAAAACGCGCAATCGCAAAAACTATCGCGATGACTGCCTGAAAACCTCGGATCTGCTGGCCGATGCGCTCTCGCTTCCGAAAGAAAAGATCCGAACCACGTTTCAGTCGCGTCTGGGGCCGACCGAATGGATCCGACCTTTTACCGATCACGTATTAAAAGAGCTTCCCGCCCAGGGAATCAAGCGCATTGTCGTGGCCTCGCCCTCGTTCACGGCCGATTGCCTGGAAACACTCGAAGAAATCGACATCCGTTATCGCGAGCTGTTTTTGAAAAGCGGCGGAGAGGCCTTTGAATACGCCCCTTGCCCGAATTCAAGCGATCGCTTCGTCGATACCGTCGTCAAGATCGCGACTACATCCCGTTCGGAAAATCCTTCAGATTGACCGCTCCGCTTTCGCGCACGAGGGTCAACGCTTTCGCATATTGTTCGAGCATCGAAACCGAATATTCAAGACGCTTTCGAATCATTTCGTCGAGCGATCCCGGAGCCGGAGCCTCGTCATTCAAATACTTCGGTGCTTCGCGAACGATGACGTGATCGGGAATGTAATTCAGTCGACAGTTTTTGTAGCTCGATGCCCGCATCTCGGCGATGGGATAGCTTCCGCCCATTCCGGCCGAAACGCCGACCAGCATCGCAGGCTTGTGCGCCAACAACTGAGGCGTGCAAAACAGAAAAAAATTCTTCATCGCGGGGCCCGCCATGCCGTGATACTCGGGCACAATCACGATCAGCGAATCGGCTTGTGACAGCTCGTCTGCGATCGGGCTCCAGACCTTCATCCATTCCGGGTCCGAATCCCACACCCGTTCGTCCCAAAGCGGGAGCGCATTTCTCGACAAATCGGTGATGCCGGCCCGGCCTCCGCGCTTTTCGACGAGCGCCTTCAGGTAGTGCGCAACCTTCATACTTTGGGAGTTTAACCGATGGCTTCCGCTGACGATTTGGGTCTTCATTCCCTTGATTTACCTCGAAAAGGCTCGTAATCACAAGCTCTTTCGTTCGATCCGGAATTTATTAAACTTTGTTCGTTGACTTTTATTTAAATCTTATGTAATTAACCCTTCAGAAACCAGAGAGAGGGAGAGCTTTCATGTTTCAAATCCAGCGCCTTCGCGCCATAACGGTCATTTCGGCCCTGGTTCCCGTAATTTACGGAACCGCTGCTTTTGCCCAAAGTTTTGTGACTTCGATGGAGCAAAACGTAAACGGAGTCACCGGCCAGACGGTCAGTGCCGAGTACCGCTTTCAAAACGATCATGCCGAACCGATCATCATTCAAAACGTTGCGCTGTCCGATCCGCACTGCCATACCCGCTTTACGCAAAAACCCGTTCTTCCGGCTCAAAGCGGATCGGTCGTCGTCAGCTGTGCCTTGAACGAACCGGGCTACTACTATCGCTCGGCACAAGCCACCCTTCTTTCAGGGCGCCCGTCGAAGGCTCACACGGTGACGCTTTCGCTTCGCGGAGAACTTCGCGCTCAAACCGCCGAAGACGACTGCTCGCCCGTCCGCCTCGATCAACCGGGCGGGTCGATGGCGCAAATCATCCATGATATGCCGATCGTCGATCAGGTCACGGGCAGCTGCTCGTTTCAATCGGCCGTCCAAATGTACGATGCCTGGCGGATCCGGCACGAGAATTTTTCACCGGCACACTACAGCTCGCCGGTCGAACTCGATTACCGAATTCAGCAAAAGTACGGCGACCGCACCCTCGACGGTGGGTTTATTTACAAAAACCTGAATGAACTTTTAGAGAACGGCGCTTGTCCGAGGCGATATTTCGATACCATAAACGGAACCGACGCGGACGAAGTCTTTTATCGCGATCTCGCGAAAGATTTCGCTTATGAAAACAACGCGAACGACGCATTGGCCTTTGAACACAAGTTGCTGAGTACCACTCCCGTTTATCGGCCGAATTCGTCGCCCAATGAATCGGTTCTTCGCCAAAGCATCGAGCAAAAGAATTTTATTTCGTTCATCGCCGAGACCGTCCCGCCAACCTGCCGCGAGGACGAGCGGCTTCACGCCTATCATCCGTACCGGGTGCTGAATCACGACTACAGCAAGATGATTTTCGGTTTCAAATGGCATGAATCGAACGGCGTGAAAAAAGAAATCAACGCCGAACTCGATAAAGGCCTGCGGGACGCCATGCCCATCGGAATCTCCTATTGCTCAAGCGTTCTCTACGCCGGGAAAGATTTCGAAGAAATCGTTTCAGGCAAAGATGCCGGCTGCGGCACCCACGCCTCGATCGTCATGGGACGACGAAAAAACCCGAAGACGAATGCCTGCGAATTTCTCGTCCGAAACAGCTGGGGAAGCGGCGCCTGCTACGCCAAAGACTGGAGCTGCATCGCCAAAACAAGCCAAGTTTGGGTCGACGCCGATACGCTTGCCAATTCGATTTTTACAGTGACGAGGATGGCCGAGTAGACCGGTTCATCGCCGTTCGATTTGGATGGCGAAGTGATTCAATCCCGCTTGTTTGACCAAGTCCATGACGTGCACGACCACTCCGTGATGAGTATTTTCGTCGGCACTGATGACCGCTTGTGCGTTCGGATTTTTCGAAATGAGCTCTTTAATCGCACCCTCGATCTGATCCATCGCGATCGGTTTTTGCGACAACTGAACGTTTCCGTCCTTGTCGATGACGATGGCGATCGATTGAGAGGCCGATTTTTCGCCGCTTTGAGCTTTCGGCAAATTCACGTTCATCTGTTCACGCACCAACATGGGTGCCGTGACCATGAAGATGACGAGCAACACGAGTACGACGTCGACGAACGGAGTGACGTTGATCTCCGAGATCGAGGGCATTTCATCGTTGTTTCCGCCGCTCAATTTTGCCGCCATAAATGCTTCCTAGTGTTTTGAAACGATCAGATCCCGAACCGATTGCGCTTCAAGGTTGACGTTTCGCATGCGTTGGTTGAAATAGTTGTAGGCCACCACCGCAGGAATCGCGACAAACAGACCGACGGCGGTCGCGATCAGCGCTTCAGCCAAGCCCATCATGACGGCCGTCATGGCCGACCCTTGCTGGCTTGAAAGAATGCCGAAGCTTTTGATGATCCCCATGACGGTTCCGAAAAGACCGATAAACGGGGCATTCGCCCCCAATGTGGCCAAAACGTTCAAGCCTTTTTCCATTTTCAATTTCTGATCCGACAAGAAACTCTGCACGGCCCGGTCAACCGATTCGCTTTCCGATTTTTCAGCCGAAAGCGCGGCAAGGACGACGCCCGAAATGACGGACGGGTTCAACTCGGCCCAGCTTTTCAGCCCCGGCCAATCTTTGTTCTGAATGTATTTCTTGGCGTCGGTCAGTTTCGCGCCGCCGATTTCATTTTTGAAAACCCGTCTGCGATCGATCATGATTGCTACCGACCAGACCGATAGCAGCAACAAAACAATCAGCACCGCGCGTGCTCCCCAACCCATCAATTCTACCCAGTTCGCCATAGTAAAATCAGTGTAAATGATGATAGGCTCGCCGTATATGCAAAATACCAATTCGAACCCCGATCAAAAAATTGACTGGCTTTGTATCAACACCATTCGAACCTTATCGATCGACGCCGTTCAAAAGGCGAACTCCGGCCACCCTGGCTTGCCGCTGGGGGCCGCACCTTTCGCTTATGTGCTGTTCCAAAAGCATCTGAAATTCAACCCGAAGAATCCTCAATTTTTCGATCGTGATCGTTTCGTCCTTTCCGCAGGCCACGGCTCGATGTTGCTCTACAGCCTTTTGTATCTGTACGGGTATCCGCTTTCACTCGACGACCTGAAAAGCTTTCGCCAATTGGGGAGCAAAACTCCGGGCCATCCCGAGTTCGGCCTTACTCCCGGCGTTGAAGCCACCACGGGCCCGCTCGGACAAGGCACCGCAAACGCCGTCGGCATGGCCATCGCCGAGCGAAAATTGGCGAATCTACTGAACACGCCCGAACAGGCCGTGGTCGATCACCATACTTATTGTCTGGTGGGCGACGGCGATCTGATGGAAGGCATCTCGGCCGAAGCCGCTTCACTGGCAGGACACCTGAAGCTTGGAAAACTGATTTACTTGTACGACTCGAACGACATCTCGCTCGACGGTCCGACCTCGCTCTCTTTTACCGAAGACGTCGCAAAACGCTACGAAAGCTACGGCTGGCAAGTCATCACCGTCACCGACGGAAATACGGATCTCAATGCGATCGATGCCGCCATCACCGAAGCCAAGCGCGAAACCCAAAAGCCGTCGATCGTGATTTTGAAAACCACCATCGGTTTCGGATCGCCGAACAAAGCGGGCAAGAGTGCCGCACACGGAAGCCCGCTCGGTGCCGACGAGATCGCACTCACGAAAAAAGCGCTGAACTGGGAATCGTCCGAGCCGTTTTTCGTGCCTACCGAGGCGAAAGCGCATTTTGCCAAAGCAGGCGAAACCGGCATGATGGCCGAAAAAGATTGGAACGAACGCTTTTCGGGGTGGAAAGCCAAGCACCCCGAAAAATACGCGATTTATCAAAGCGGAGGCGAACTTTCCGTTCCTGCCGATTTCGAATCGAAGCTTCCTTCATTCAAGGTGGGCGAAGATTTTGCGACTCGCGAATCGGCCGGTAAATGCTTGAACGCGATCGCAGCTCAGGTTCCTTATTTCTTCGGCGGAGACGCCGACCTTTCGGGTTCGACGAATACCCTCATCAAAGACGGCGGCTCGTTCGAAGGCCGCGAGGGTTCGGGGCGCAACATCCATTACGGCGTGCGCGAACACGCGATGGGTGCGATCGCAAACGGGATCGCCTATCACGGCGGATTGAAGACCTTTACCGCCACGTTTTTCTGTTTTTCGGATTACATGAAGCCTGCGCTTCGTTTGGCTGCAATGAACCACCTTCCGGTCGTATTCGTCTTTACTCACGACTCGATCGGACTCGGAGAAGACGGCCCCACCCACGAGCCGGTCGAGCATCTGATGAGTCTTCGCGGAATTCCGAATCTAACGACCTTGCGGCCTGCCGATGCCTTCGAGTCGAAGGAAGCCTGGAAGTTCGCCATGGCTAAAAAAGACGGCCCGGTGGCACTCGTCTTGAGCCGCCAAAAACTGAAAACGATCGATCGCGCGAATGCCGGCTCTGAAAAAGGCTTACAGGATGGCGCTTACGTACTTTCGGATCGTCCGAACTTTAAAGCCATCGTCGTTGCGACCGGATCAGAAGTGGGCTTAGCGCTCGACGTCCAAACCGCGCTCGATGCCGCACAGATTCCGATCCGAGTGGTTTCGATGCCCTCGATGGAGCTTTTTCTGAAACAGCCTCAGGCGGTTCAAGAAAAAATTCTTCCGCCTAGCTGCGGAAAAATCGCGTCGATCGAAGCTGGAATCACTTTGGGGTGGGCCCAAATCACCGGCCGGAACGGACTTCGCTTCGGCGTCGATTCGTTCGGCGAATCCGCTCCCGCAGCGAAGATCTTCGAAAAATTCGGCCTCACTTCGTCTGCGATCGCGCAAAAGCTGAAAACCTGGATGACATGATCAAAACGCAGGAACTGACCGATCAGCACCTCTCCGATGTCAACCGACTCGTTTCGAGTGCTTTCGGCTATTCCGGCTCCCACACCTATTTCGATGATTTTCCGATCTGGGGTTCGCATCAGGTCTTACGCCTCGGAATTTTGCACGAAGAAAAACTCATCAGCCACGTCGGGGTTCACTTTGCCGAGATTCGCGGAAGTGACGAACCCGTTCCGGTCGCATTGATCGGGGCCGTCGCGACCGACGAGAATCACCGGGGCCACGGCTATAGCTCGACCCTGATGAAAGAAGCGATCCGACGGGTCGAAGAAAAAGGCTGTGAATGGATTTTTCTTTGGGGATCGGAACACGAATTTTATGAAAAGCTTGGGTTTCTGCTTGCCGGAAGCCAATCCCGAGTTCTTTTAGCATCGCTCCCCGGGGTTGAAACGCACCGTCATCCTCAGGTCAAGACGGGGCTGACCGAAACAATTTTTGATTTTTTGAAAAATCGCGATACCGGCGTGGTCTTAAAAGATGCCGATCGGGAGTGGTATTTTTTGCACTCCACCGTCAAATGGTTTTACCTCGAAAACCCGTTTGCTTTCGTCGCGTTTGAGCGCGGCATGGATTTACCCCACCTCGTTCATGAATGGGGCGGCGACCCCGCCCAACTGAAAGTTTTGCTTTCGCATGTTTTAAGTTTTGACCCCCAGGCCCAATTACTGGGTACTCACGACGACCTGATTCGACTGGGTGGCGAACCGTCAAACCTGATCGAGGAGTTTCTGTGTTTGGCGCGGCCCTGCCAACCAAGTGCGGTATGGGACGAGCGATTTTGGATTTCAGGTTTAAACGCCTGCTAGGGAATGCTACTCTTTTTGCATGCTCCACCTACCGGAACTCATCCAAGACCTGGGAATTATCCTTGCGGCCGCAGCCGTAGTCAGTTTGATCTTCAAAAAACTGAAGCAGCCCGTCGTTTTGGGCTACATCATTGCAGGCGTGATCGTCAGTCATCACGTGTCGTTCTTGCCGACGGTGAAAGATCAACAGAGCATTCAGATTTGGGCCGAGATCGGCGTGATTTTTCTGTTATTCGGCTTGGGGCTTGAGTTCAGCTTCAAAAAACTGGCTCAAGTCGGAAAGCCCGCATCCGTTACCGCCGTCAGCGAAGTGCTCGTGATGCTGGGGGCGGGCTATGCGTTGGGACGCCTGCTTTCCTGGTCGAAGATGGACAGCCTATTTTTAGGCGGCATTCTTTCGATCTCTTCGACAACCATTATCGTGCGTGCCTTCGATGAACTCGGCATGAAGGGGCGCTCGTTCGCCTCGCTCGTTTTCGGGGTTCTGATCATTGAAGACTTAGTGGCGATCCTGCTTCTCGTCCTGCTTTCGACCGTCGTGGCCACCCAGGGACTTTCGGGGTCTGAGTTGATTATTTCGACCTTCCGACTGGGGTTCTTTCTCGTGCTTTGGTTTGTGATCGGAATTTATCTGCTCCCCAGCGCGCTTCGCTGGGTGCGAAAACTGTTGAACGACGAGACCACGCTCGTCATCGCCATCGGGCTTTGCTTTCTGATGGTGATCATCGCAACCGAGGTCGGGTTCTCGCCCGCGCTCGGCGCCTTTGTCATGGGTTCGATTTTGGCTGAAACCCGCGAAGGCAAACGCGTCGAGCATCTGATCGAACCCGTCAAAAACCTCTTTGCCGCCGTGTTCTTCGTTTCGGTCGGCATGATGATCGACCCGAATGTTCTGGTCACTCATTTCGGAATCATCGTTCTGATTTCGGTCGTGACCATTTTCGGAAAACTGTTCGGAACCGGATTCGGGGCGCTGCTTTCGGGCCAAAGCTTAAGGCATTCCGTTCAATCGGGGTTCAGCCTGGCCCAGATCGGCGAATTTTCGTTCATCATCGCAACCCTGGGGCTGACCCTCAAGGTCACCAGTAGTTTTCTCTATCCGATTGCGGTTGCGGTTTCGGCCGTTACGACCTTCACGACCCCTTATCTGATTCAGCACTCTGAAAAGATTTATCTGCTGATGGAGAAGCACTTTCCGGCCCGTCTGATGAGCGGAATCCAGCGCTATCAAAATCGGATCAACCACACTGCGGGGAACGGGATCCTGAAAACCCTGTGGGAGACCTACGGTCCGAAGCTCGTCTTGAACCTCGTTGTCGTCATCGCCATCGGGCTTGCATCCAGAAGAATTTTATTTCCACTCTTAGCACAGCAATTCGGCAACAGTATCGAACTGCGGATGGGCGTCGGCCTCATGGCCATTGCCCTCTCCTCGCCGTTTTTGGTCGGGATGTTCAGCGGAAACAAAGTGCCCGAGGCTCCGCCCAAGAACAAGATCAATCGCCTTTATCGCCGAATCGAGCGACGCTTCTTATCGAACCTCGAAGAACATTCGCATGGAGACGAAAATCATAAGAACCTGCCCGAGCTCGCCCCTTGGGACGCTTCGCTCGTTCAATACGAACTTTCACCCGAATCGCCCTTTGTCGCTAAAACCTTAAGCGAGTGCATGATTCGCGAGCGCTTCGGCATCACGGTGGCCTTGATCGAACGAGGGAATCGCAAGATCGTGACTCCGGGCCGAGGCGATCTATTGTTACCTTACGACGTCCTTTATCTGATCGGAACGGACGAGCAACTGACCCGCATCCATGAGTTCATCTCGCCCCCTGAAGACGATGCCGTTGCGCATGACGAGTTCAAAGCCATCGGGCTTGAGCCGCTTCGTTTAAAAGAAGCATCGCCTTACGTCGGCAAGACGATTCGAACCTGCGGACTACGCGAAACGATTAATGGCCTGATCGTCGGAATCGAGCGCGAAGGTCGACGGATTTTAAACCCGGACTCGACCGAAATTTTAAAAGCGGGAGACCTGCTTTGGCTCGTGGGTGATCGCCGAAAAATCAATGCTATCGCGCAGGCCTGAACAAAACAAAAAGACCCAGGACGATCAGAACGATCGACAAAGCGGGATACTCGCCCCAGTGATGCCCGCGATCGGACTGAAGCACCATCGCGCCTGCGATGAGCAACCCCGAACCGCTGATCGCGCGTGAAACTCTTCGCGACCCTCGATCAACATGGACCCCGAGACGGGCCAGTTCGGGTGATTTTAATTCGAGCGCATAATCATTGCGCGCCAGTTTTCGAAGCGCCCAACGCAAGGTCCGGGGCAGGACTTCGAGCAGGGCCACCATTTCTTTTGAGATTTTATAGGCGTCTTCCTTCAAGCGATCGGGAGAAAGCTGAATGCGAACCAGGTCTTTGACGAGCGATTCGCCTTCGGCCAGCATGTCGAAGTTCGGATCAAGCATGCGACCCAAACCTTCCATCGTAAAGATGGCGCGAAATACGAGCATCCAGTCGCCCGGAATGCGGATATTGTATTTTGCCGCGACCTTGGTCGCCTCGATCAGTACGACGCCGGTATTGACGTCATTGATGTTCAAACCCAAGTGCGGCGAAAGTACATTTCTGACCTCACGCTGAAACGAATCGAAATCGACCGACGTGTCGGCCGACCCCAGCTCGGCGTAGGTATAGCAAAGAGTCTCGTAATCCTCTTGGACGAGCGCCCACATCATGACCGCCAACTGTCCGCGCGATTTTCGAGAAAGGCGCCCGACGATGCCGAAATCGATGATGCCAAGCTTGTCGCCCGGAAGGACGAATAAATTCCCGCCGTGCAGATCGCCGTGAAACATTCCGTATTTCAAAACGGAGTACAAAAATGCGCGCGACCCCACACTGACGAGCTTTTTGCGGTCGATGTTCGAGTGCAAAATCGCGTTCTTGTCGTTGAGTCGAACGCCCTCGAATTTTTCGAGCGTGAGCACGCCGTGGCTACTGAATTCTTGATAAACCTTGGGAATTCGGATGTCTTCGAAATCGGCAAGATTGGCCGAAATTTTAGCGATATTGTTCGCCTCGATTTTAAAGTCAAGCTCGTGCTTCAAAGTTTTGAAAAACTCTTCGACGAACACGCGCGGGTTTAAAACTCGAAGCTCGGGGAAGTACTTCTCGAACATCTCGGCCAAAAACGATAACAACGAAATATCGGTTTCGATCACGCGATGGATGTCGGGGCGCAAGACCTTGACCACGACCTCTTCGCCGGTCTTTAATTTTGCCAAATGCACTTGGCCGATGCTGGCCGAGGCCAACGGCTCGGGGTCGAACGAGGCAAAGGCGTCGTCGATCGAACGACCGAGTTCGGTCTCGACCTGGGTGCGAATCAAATCGTAAGAAAGCGGATGCACGTGATCCTGAAGCTTTGTCAGCTCTTCAACCACACTCTCAGGGACCAGATCGGGACGCATCGACAAGACTTGTCCCAATTTGACGAAGGTCGGCCCCAGCTCTTCGAACGCTTCGCGAAGGCGAACGCCGAAGCTCTTGCCGCTCCCCGCTTCCAACCAATTCAAAATCCGGTTCGGGATGTAGCTCCCTAAGCCAAGGCGCTCGATCACGTCACCGAATCCGTGGCGGGTTAATACGGCCGCGATTTGGCGCAATCGTCCCGCGCTTTTGACCGCCCGAGTGATTTGAATGCCGCGCTTAACCAGACCCATACCCTTACCTTAACTCAAACTCGATCTGTCTTGAATCAAGATCAACCCGAACGACCTGAATCTTCACGCGTTGTCCGATTTGAAAGATCCGCTTCTTTTTCCGGCCGACCAGCATCATGCGTTCTTCGTGAAACTGATAAAAATCGTCCTTTAAGCTGTCGACGGTGACCATGCCCTCGCAATACGGGTGGTCAAGTTGAATGTACATCCCCCGTTCGCTTAAACCGTTCACCTTTCCTTCGAATTCTTCACCCAGGTGTTTTGCCATCAAGCGCACTTGCTTAAAGCGAATCGACTCGCGCTCGGCCTCAGATGCAATGCGTTCGCGATAGCTGCAATGTTCGGCGATTTCTTCAAGTTCGTTTTGAAGTGAATCGATTTCGTCTTGCGAAAGTTTTTTCTCGGACTTTTGTTCGCGATGCAGCGCTGCCCGCAGTTGTCGGTGCACGACCAGATCGGGATAACGGCGGATCGGCGAGGTAAAATGGGTATATGCCATCGACGCAAGCCCATAATGCTCGCCATACGTCGCGCTGTAAATCGCCTGCCGCATCGATCGCAACAAGGCCGTGGCCAGGACGACTTCGGCCGGATGCTCTTTTAAGGTCCGAATGAATTCGGCCAGCACCTTCGGGCGAGGAATCCCGCCCCGATCGGCGAGTTGAACGCCCATGTTCTTGGCGAGCTTGCGGAATTTCATCATGGCCTCGGCCGAAGGCTCTTCATGGACCCGATAAATAAACGGAAGCTTGCGCTCGATCATCCATTCCGTCACGGCCTCGTTGGCCGCGATCATGAATTCCTCGATCAGCCGATGGGCATCGTTTCGGCCGCGCACGACGATGTCGCTCGGTTCGCCCGTTTTTTCGTCGAGAATGATCTCGGCCTCGGGGAAGTCAAAATCGATCGAACCGCGAAGCGAGCGCCGCTCGCGCAGCATCCGGTACAGCTCGAACAGATCGGCATGGCGGGACTCTTCTTTTTCGGCCTCGATTTCGGTGTAGGTCGCGCGCCTGCAGGATTGAATGATCGCATCGAAAAGCTCGATCTTGCCTTTTTCGCCCTCGCGCGAGAATTCGATCGAAACCGCCATCGAAAGGCGCGGAACATTGGGCTTCAGACTGCAAAGCTCTTCCGAAAGGGCTCGGGGCAACATGTGAAAGGCGCGCTCAGGGAAGTACACGCTCGTACCACGTGTGTAGGCTTCGCGATCCAGCGCGGTTCCGGTCTTCACGTAATGAGAAACGTCGGCAATCGCGACCCAGAGTTTGAACCCTCGGTTCGGGGTCCGCTCGACGTAAACGGCATCGTCGAAGTCACGCGCGCGCTCGCCGTCGATGGTCATGAAAGGAAGATGGCGCAAATCCGTGCGCCCTAATTCGTCCTTCCCTGGGATTTCCAGTGTGTAACTCTCGGCCTGCTTGACGGCATCGAACGAATGATGCTCGGTCAGATTGTATTCGCCCGCCACCATCTGAATATCGAAGCTTGCGGGCAAGGTGGGTCCGATCACCTCGCGGATCTCGGCCGAAATGCTTCCGTCTTCACCGAAAACGAGTTCTGCCTTGACCCAATCTCCTTCTTTTACTTCATGCGGGACGGAAGGCAAGAGGATTTCCTCTTTCGCCTTTTTTCTTTCGTAGACCAAAACTCCGTCGCGAGTCTTTGGATTGCGATAAACCTTTCCGAAAATTTCCTTAAATCGGTGCTCGACCACCTTCAGCGTTTCGATTTCGCCAGAGCGGTTGATGTAAACCTCGACCCGATCGCCGTGAAAAAGCTGTTCGACGTAAAAACGGGGAATGAACACGTCTTCGAGATCGCGACGGTCGAAGATCAAAAAGGCCGAGCCTCGTTTGTTTTTGTCGATGATGCCCTTTAAACGGGTCCAGTCGGGTTGAATCTCGGGTGCTTTTTGTGGGCCACGCGAACGGCCCCGGCGTGAAGAATCGGGGTGTGGGCGTTGATTGCGGTCCTGTCGAGAATCGCGGCCTTGCGAGCGGCCACGACCCGATCGGCGCTGATCACGTGAAGAGCCGCGCGGTTCCGCCTGTCTGCGTCCCTCTCCTTTGTGCTGCTTGGAAGATTTCCCGCCGCCGCTCGGCTTTGATTCGGCCTTCTTCTCGGCATTCCTTTCGGTGCCCTTCTTCTCGCCGATCACGTGGGCCTTGCCCGAGCGGTCATAGAAAACATTTCCCATATAGCTCAAGTGTATCGGAAGAATCCGAAAACACCAAGTCGCTTGCGCCCGCTCGGATTCTCGGGAAAACTGAAGACCATGATCTGGATGTTGATCCGAAAACTTCTTTTTTTGTTTCCAGCCGAGCTGACCCATCACATTTCTAAAATCGGCATGCGTCTGATGGTCAAAATCCTCCGCTTAAAGCCGATCGATCGCCCGAATCCGGTCGGATTGGCTGCGGGATTCGATAAAAATTGCGAAATCCTCGATCTGCTTCCCTACTTCGGCTTCGGTTCGGCCGAAATCGGAACGGTCACTCCTAAACCGCAGGGGGGGAACGAACGCCCGCGATTGTTTCGCGATCCGGCTCGCGAGGCGCTATTTAACCGGATGGGGTTCAACAATCTCGGTGCAGGTGTGATTTCCGAGCGCCTTCGCGCGATCAAACCGAAACTTCCGCCGGTTTTCACGGTGGCGGTCAACTTAGGGAAGAACAAATCCACTCCCGACTCGGAAGCCGCACTCGATTACGCGAAAGTCGCCCGGGCGTTCGCCGATTGTGCCGATGAATTCGTCATTAATGTCAGCTCTCCGAATACTCCGGGCCTTCGTGCTTTGCAGACTCCCGAAGCCTTGGGTGACATTGTTAAGGCGGTACAACAAGAAATCGCCCGTTCTGGCCGCCGGATTCCCCTTCGGGTGAAACTCGCACCCGAATTGACGGGCGAACCGCTCAAAAACCTGCTTCAAAGCTTGGAAGTCTTGAAAATTGACGGTTGGGTGCTCACCAATACCTTGGGTGGCGAACATATATATAGAGGGCGCACCCTCTCTGGCGGGTACAGCGGAAAAATTCTGAGTTCGATCGCCTTGGAACGGCTGAAGGAAGCAAAGACCTACACTTCATTGCCGATCGTCTCGGTCGGCGGGATCATGACAGTGGAAGATGCGAAGGCCAGACTGGATGCCGGAGCATCGGCGATTCAAATTTATACCGGATGGATCTACCGAGGACCCTTCTTCGTTCGTTCGATCTTAAATAGTAATTAGTCGGACACCGGAAAGTCGGCAGAAATTGCCTTGTGCATTTTTTGCCGTGTTTTTCGACGTTTTTGGCAAAAAAAAACCCCAGACTTGCGTCCGGGGTCATTTGCAATATCGTTGCAAGAAAAAACTATTTTTTAGATTTTTTCTTAGCAGTTTTTTTCTTTGCAGTTTTTTTCTTAGCTGCTGCTTT
>Ga0164242_10002097_pt1 | contig 23176 bp, 19 predicted proteins | sample OricomgcompostMG_FD_108783 | JGI IMG/M metagenome (GOLD analysis project Ga0164242, IMG submission 108783) | Miracle-Growth compost microbial communities from Emeryville, California, USA - Original compost - Miracle growth compost (MG) ... | reverse complement strand
GTCGCCACGTGGACTTTGGGCGCACGCGCAGCATGATGTGTTGGCCTCGCTGACACCAACGCTCACCCGCTCCGGAGTCATCCCGCACCGAGCATGAGCCCGTTGGCCCGCCGCCCGACCGACAATCCCGGGCGCGCGATCGCGAGGAACAGCCCCACTCATCCCTATGGGGTCCTCGTCGGACCGCGCGTCATCACACGCTAGGAACTCTGACACCGATGCCTGACCTGCGCTTCACTGCGAAGACCGCCACCAAGACCGAGATCCCGCGCCCCAAGCGCGGCGAGGGCCAGTGGGCCCTCGGCTACACGGAGCCGCTCAACAAGAACGAGCAGTCCAAGAAGGAAGACGACCCGCTCAACGTGCGGAATCGCATCCTCTACACCTACTCCAAGCGTGGCTTCGACTCCATCGACCCCGCCGACCTCCGTGGCCGCTTCCGTTGGATGGGTCTCTACACCCAGCGCAAGCCCGGCATCGACGGCGGCAAGACCGGTGCACTCGAGGAGGAGGAGCTGGACGACCGCTTCTTCATGATGCGGATCCGCACGGACGGCGCGCTGCTCTCCCCCGCGACGGTCCGCACCCTCGGCCAGATCTCCACCGACTTCGCCCGTGGCACGGCCGACATCACCGACCGGCAGAACATCCAGTTGCACTGGGTCGAGATCGAGAACGTCCCGCAGATCTGGGAGCGGCTCGAGGCTGCCGGCCTGCAGACAGTTGAGGCCTGCGGCGACAGCCCGCGGCCGTTCCTCGGCTCGCCGGTCGCAGGCGTGGCCAAGGACGAGATCATCGACGGCACCTCGGCGCTGGCGGAGATCAAGCGCCGTTACCTGAACAACCCCGAGTTCTCGAACTTCCCGCGGAAGTTCAAGACGTCCGTGAGCGGCCACCCCAGCCTCGACGGCGCCCCTGAGGTCAACGATGTGGCGTTCGTCGGCGTCGTCCACCCGGAGCACGGCCCGGGCTTCGACCTCTGGGTCGGCGGCGGTCTCTCCACCAACCCGATGTTCGCCCAGCGGCTCGGCGTCTGGATCCCGGTCGACGAGGTCCCCGACGTCTGGGCCGGTGTGGCCGGCATCTTCCGCGACTTCGGCTACCGCAGGCTCCGCTCCAAGGCCCGCCTGAAGTTCCTGGTGGCGGACTGGGGCAAGGAGAAGTTCCGTGAGGTCCTCGAGAACGAGTACCTGGAGAAGAAGCTGATCGACAACCCGTCGCCGGAGGCTGCCACCCGCCCCGGTGACCACATCGGTGTGCACGAGCAGAAGGACGGGAAGTTCTACATCGGCCTGGCACCGGTTGTCGGCCGGGTCAACGGCGAGCTGCTCACCCGGCTCGGCGATCTCCTGGAGGAGTACGGCGCGGCCGGCGCTCGACTGACCTCCTACCAGAAGCTGGTCGTGATCGGCGTGGACGGCGACAAGGTCGACGCACTCGTCGCCGAGCTCGACAAGATCGGCCTGCAGGCCAACCCGTCAAACTGGCGGCGCTCGACAATGTCCTGCACCGGCATCGAGTTCTGCAAGCTCGCCATCGTCGAGACCAAGCAGCGCGCCGCCGACCTGATCGCCTCGCTCGAGCAGCGGATCCCCGACCTCGACGTACCCGTGACCGTCAACGTCAACGGCTGCCCCAACTCCTGCGCCCGCAGCCAGGTCGCCGACATCGGCCTCAAGGGCCAGCTGGTGATGGACGACGAGGGCAAGCAGGTCGAGGGCTTCCAGGTGCATCTCGGCGGTGGGATCGGCGAGATCACCCGCTGGGGCCGCAAGCTGCGTGCACACAAGGTGACCAGCGCCGGGCTGGACGACTACATCGAGACCGTGGTGCGCAACTATCTCGGCGACCGCAACGACGGCGAGCGCTTCGCCGACTGGATCGAGCGCGCCGACGAGACGCTGTTGCGGGGAGACAAGTCGCTGGAGGCGGTGAGCTCGTGAGCTTGTCGACTGCGGCCGCCCGCGCCAACCGCGGAGCGGCGACCGAGGGCCGCACGCCGGAGGAGCTGCGCGAGATCGTCTCCCACTGGGGAGCCGAGCTCGAGCTCGCCCCGGCCGAGGTGATCATCGAGTGGGCCGCCGCTACCTTCGGCGACCGCTTCTGCGTCACGTCCTCGATGGGCGACGCCGTGCTGGCACACCTCGCCGCGAAGGTCGTGCCGGGCATCGATGTCGTCTTCCTCGACACCGGCTACCACTTCGTCGAGACCATCGGCACCCGCGACGCCGTCGCAGCGACGATGCCGGTCAACCTGATCACGATCACCCCGAAGCAGAGTGTGGCCGAGCAGGACGCCGAGTTCGGCAAGGACCTCTACGCTCGTGACCCCGACCTGTGCTGCCAGATGCGCAAGGTCGAACCGCTGGCACGCGGTCTGGCCGAGTACGACGCCTGGGCAACGGGTCTGCGCCGCGCCGAGACCCATAACCGTGTCATCGCTCCGGTGATCGGCTGGGACGCGAAGAAGCAGAAGGTGAAGGTCTCGCCGATCGCCCGGTGGAGCGACGAGCAGGTCGAGCGCTACATCGCTGAGAACGGCGTACTCGTCAATCCGCTCGTCTACGACGGCTACCCGTCGATCGGGTGCGCCACCTGCACCCGGCGCGTCGCTCCGGGTGAGGACCCGCGCAGCGGCCGCTGGGCCGGCATGAACAAGACCGAGTGCGGCATCCACACATGAGCCACGCTCCTCGCTCCTGCCGCCCCACCCACCCCCACCGCACTGTTACGACCACGAAGGGAGTCCACTGAGATGGGAGCTCCTGCCCTGGTGGCACTCGCCCACGGAAGCCGTGACCCCCGCTCGGCCGCCACGATCAATGCCCTCGTCGCGGAGGTCCGCGCTCAGCGCCCAGACCTCCGCATCGAGGCTGCCTTCCTCGACCTGTCGAAGCCGACCTTCCACACCGTCATCGACAAGCTCGTGAAGGCGGGGTACGACGAGATCGTCGTCGTACCGTTGCTGCTGACCGAGGCCTACCACGCGAAGGTGGACGTGCCGTCCGCGATCGCGGAGGTCACCGCGAAGCACGCAGGGGTGAAGGTGCGCGCCACAGCTGTGCTCGGCCTCGAACCGTGTTTCCTCGAGGTCCTCGACGAACGCCTGCGGGCCGCGCTGCGGGCGCACCGCGTGCGCGAGCTGGACGCGCTCGTGCTCGCCGCTGCTGGGTCCTCGGACCCACTGGCCAACCAGGCCGTCGCCCGCCTCGCCCGGATCTGGGGTGCCCACCACAAGCTCCCGGTCTCGGCCGCCTACGCCTCCTCGGCTCCACCTGCCACGGGCGAGGCCGTCCGGGCGTTCCGGGGTGAGGGTCGCCGCCACATCGCGGTCGCGTCGCTCTTCCTTGCTCCGGGCTTCCTGCCGGATCGTGCTGCAGAGCTCGCCTACGAGGCCGGCGCTGTCGCGGTATCTGCTCCTCTCGGCGCGCATCCCGAGGTCGCTCGCACCGTACTGGCCCGGTATGCCGTCGGCGCCGTCGAGCTCGTCCCGGTCTGACCCCGACTTCGCACAAATGGTGGCCCGAGTTTGCACCTCTGGAGGGTGCAAACTCGGACCACCATTTCTAACAACTCAGCGCTAAGGGACCAGCCGGTCGAGCAGGTGCTGCAGCTCGGTAGCCGCGTCCGAGGTGACTCCCCCGTGCACCGGACCGGGCTGGATGACGGTGCTACGGGGCGCCTTGAGGAATCCGAACCGGCTGCTCTGCGTGTCGGCGAGCACCCGTACGCCGTAGGCAGTCGCGCGCTCGCCGCCCCCACCGGGGGTCTCACCACGGCAGACCAGCTCGACCGCGCCCAACGCCGAGTGCACCGCCGCGAGATCGAGCTCCGGTGCGAAGGCACGCAGTCTGTCCTCATCCAGGCGCACCGCAGAGGCGAGGAAGCGCTCGTCGGGACAGTAGAGAACCACGCCGACGTTGACGAACTCCTCGCGCTCGACTCGCGGCACGCAGCGGAGGGCGACGTACTGATAGGGGCTCATGCGCTCGGCTCCCACGGACGTCCGCCGTCGAGGCGGGCACGCAGGAAGACGCCGTAGCGAGCGCGCACCGCGTCCGCATCCTCGGCTCCCGCGACGGGCTCCAGCCACCCCTCCGGTACGTCGTCAAGCACCCTCTGCAGGGTCGTGTCATCCAGGCGCGCCCGCAAGGCCGCCGCCTGAGAGGCTGCTTGAGCGCCATAGGCGTTGAGGACGTGCTCGGAGAGGTCGTAGGGCTGCGCCGCGAACCGCTCCGGGCTGCCGACGCCACCGGGCCAGGAATGGTGGAAGTAGAGGGAAGCGCCATGATCGATCGCCTGCAGCGTGCCGCCCCAGACCAACAGGTTGGGATTGCGCCAGCTGCGGTCGACGTTTGCGGTCAAGGCATCGAGCCACAGAATCCGTCCGGCCAGGTCCGGGTCAGGCTCGCAGGCGGCGTCATACCCGAACGAGCCGGGCAGGAAGTCGATGCCGAGGTTGGAACCGCTGCTGGCGTTGAGAAGGTCCTGGACCTCTTCATCGGCTTCGTACCGGGCGATGTTCGCGTCGACATCAAGCACGACCTGATCCGGCGTGGGAATGTCGAGAGCACGGGCAAGGCCAGCGACGATCACCTCGGCGACGAGGACGCGGAGTCCCTGGCCTGCCCCACGGAACTTGCACACATAGATGCCGAGATCGTCCCCTTCGACGATCCCGGGCAGGCTGCCGCCCTCCCGCAACGGCGTGACATAGCGAGTGACGGTGACAAGCGGCAGCGTCACGATGCGTCTTCCTGACGGCGCTTCTTCAGCGCCCGCACGACGCTCTTGGTCGAGATGGTGTCCTCGGCGAGGCGCATCTTCTCCTGCTTGATGTCGAACGCTGCATCGGGCCATGCCAGGTCCATCTCCTCCAGTGCCTCGAGGAGGAGCTCGGCGACGGCGAGATTGCGATACCACTTGCGGTCGCTGGGCACGACGTACCAGGGCGCATGGTCGGTGTGGGTGCGTTCGAGAGCGATCTCGTAGGCAGTGGTGTAGTCGGCCCACAGCTGGCGCTCGTCGACGTCGCCGCTGTTGTACTTCCAGTACTTGGTCGGGTCGTCCAACCGCGCCTGCAGGCGCGCGAGCTGCTCCTCAGGCGAGATGTGCAGCATGCACTTGAGGATGACGGTGCCGTCGTCCGCGAGCCGCTTCTCGAAGTCGTTGATCGCGTCGTAGCGCCGTTCGATCTCGGCCGGCGTGGCGAACTCGCGGACGCGCCCGATGAGAACGTCCTCGTAGTGGGAGCGGTCGAAGACCCCGATATAGCCGGCGCCCGGAACGGCCTTCTCGATCCGCCAGAGGAAGTCGTGCTCCCGCTCCTCCTCGCTGGGTGCCTTGAAGGAGGTGATCCGTAGGCCCTGCGGATCCATCAGCCCTACCGTGTGGACCAGAACACCGCCCTTCCCAGACGTGTCCATGCCCTGCAGCACCAGCAACAGCCGCCGATGGTCGCCGCTCCTGCCCTGGGCGAAGAGCTTGGACTGGAGATCGAGAAGGTCCTCGCCGAGCTCGGCCAGCTCCTGCACGCCCTGCCCCCGCCCGCCTTTGATCGCGGGGGTCGCGTCGGTGGGATAAGCGGACAGATCGACCTTGCCCGGGCCGAGGCGCAGGGCACGGGCCAGCTTCGTGACGCTCACGGGAGCGATTCTGGCATCTCTGCGCACATCTCGTCGTCGGCGGCACGCACGGCGTCGCGGACCACGCTCGTGGCAAGACCGGGCGGGTAGCCCTTGCGGGCGAGCATGCCGAGCAGGCGGCGTGTCTTGGTGATGTCATCCAGCCGGCTCATCGAACGGATCTTCTTGGCCACCAGCGCCTGAGCGGCGGCCTCTTCATCCTCGGGATCGACCTCGTCGAGTGCCTCTCGAGCAATCTCGTCGGGGATGCCCTTGCGACGAAGCTCCTGTGCGAGCGCTCGCCGGGCCAGGCCCTTGCCGGCCTGGCGGCTGTCGATCCAGAGACGCGCGAAGGCGGCATCGTCGATCAGCCCGACTTCCTCGAACCGGTCGAGCAGCCTGGTGGCGATCTCCTCCGGGACGAGCTTCTTGGCCAGCTTGTCCGCGAGCTCCTTGCGGCTGCGGGCCTGCCCGGTCAGCTGGTCGAGGAGGATCTTGCGCGCCACCGACTCCGGATCAGCCTCAGGGCCGCGGGCTGCCACATCAACAGGCACCGTGTCGGCGGGCTGCCTGTTGTTATGGGTGCCCCGCTTGCTCCGAGCAGAACGGCGCTCCGGCTCGCCGGCCTCGGCCGGAGCGGCGCGCTTGGTCCACGCGTCCACCCCGGCCGAGACATCGCCGAGCCACTCCGGCGGGTCGCCGGCGGCCCAGGGGTCGTCCTGAGCCTGCCGAAGGGGATCAGAGCTCACGGCGCTCAGAAGTCGTCGACACCGACCGGCTCGGCCAGCGGGGCCTCGTCGACAGTGGCGCCCACGCCCAGCTTCTCCAGGATCTTCTTCTCAAGCTCGTTGGCGAGATCCGGGTTGTCCTTGAGGAAATTACGCGCGTTCTCCTTGCCCTGACCGAGCTGGTCGCCCTCGTAGGTGAACCAGGCGCCGGCCTTGCGGATCAAGCCCGCCTCGACACCGACGTCGATCAGACCACCCTCGCGAGAGATGCCCTTGCCGTACATGATGTCGAACTCGGCCTGCTTGAACGGCGGAGCCACCTTGTTCTTGACGACCTTGACGCGGGTGCGGTTACCGACCATGTCGGTGCCGTCCTTGAGCGTCTCGATGCGGCGCACATCCAGCCGGACCGACGCGTAGAACTTCAGCGCACGACCACCGGTAGTGGTCTCGGGTGAGCCGAACATGACGCCGATCTTCTCGCGCAGCTGGTTGATGAAGATCGCGGTGGTCTTGGACTGGTTGAGTGCACCAGTCATCTTGCGCAACGCCTGGGACATCAGCCGGGCCTGCAGACCGACGTGGCTGTCACCCATCTCGCCCTCGATCTCGGCCCGAGGCACGAGCGCGGCCACGGAGTCGATGACGATCAGATCGAGCGCACCGGAGCGGACCAACATGTCCGCGATCTCCAGCGCCTGCTCACCGGAGTCGGGCTGGCTGACCAGTAGAGCGTCGGTGTCGACGCCGAGCGCCTTGGCGTAGTCAGGGTCGAGCGCGTGCTCGGCGTCGATGAACGCGACGATGCCGCCATTGCGCTGGGCGCTGGCGACGGCATGCAGCGCCACCGTCGTCTTACCGGAGGACTCTGGACCGTAGATCTCCACAACGCGGCCGCGCGGGAGACCGCCGAGGCCGAGAGCCACATCGAGCGCGATCGAACCGGTCGGGATCACCTCCAGCGGTGCGCGGGTATCGTCGCCCAGTCGCATGACCGAGCCCTTGCCGTACTGCTTCTCGATCCCGGCCAAAGCCAGGTCGAGCGCCTTCTCGCGGTCTCCACCAGCCATGATGGTCCTTCCCTGTGGGGCCTTCTGGCCCGCCGTCTTCGCCACGTTTCCTCGCGTCCTCGTCATCAAGGCTGGACGCTAGACGAAGCCACCGACAGTTTCCGGATCGGACCTGTGGACGAGGCTGCTCGTAGCGCCACCTGTGGACAAATGTAGCCCGAACATTTGTTCGATCAATGCACCGGATGCGGCGTGTCGCCCTCGGCAGAATCAGCGCTGGGAGGCAGGCAGGCCGAGCGCCTCCCAGACCGCCGCCCACACCTCCTTGGGAGCCGTCCCGGCGTCCAATGCCTCTTGTGCAGTGTGACCGTCCAGATCGGCGAGGACGAATTGCGATGCCCACGCACGAGCGTAGGCCTCCCCCAGCGCGTCCTCCATCCGCGACCAGAACTCGGTGTGTCGCATCAGGACTCCCAGCGCGTGCCGTCGACGTCCCACCGATGGTGGACCACGTCGTGCAAGTGGTAGCGACCGAGCGTCTCGATGGTGAACTCGCTGCCGTTGGAGCGCAGCCCGCGCCGGCTCCAGGCGTCCGGCGGCACGTCGTCGTAGAGATCCGCCACGGCTGCGGCGGCCTCGAGCAGCTCGTCGGAGACGACGCCGGGATCGGCCTCGCTGTAGCGCTTCTCCTGTGCGGTGGCGTCCTGGTCCCAGTTCGCGAAATGCGGCGCATCCTCGGCCAGCATGAGGCGGACACGCTCGGCGAAGACAAGGTGTACGTCGCGCACGTGGGCGCCGTACTCGAGCGCCGACCAGACATCCGGGCGCGGGCGCTCACGTGCCGCGTCGTCGGCGAGCAGCCGCTCCCAGGTCGTGGCGTTGTCGCGGATCATCGGAGCGAACCGGTCGACCGTCATGCTCCACGCCTCGTAGCCGCACTCCGGGCAAGTCTCGTTGAGCACCCAGGTCCAGTCCTTGGTGTCGGGCTCGATGGCAGTCATGGCGCCAACTCTGACATCGCTGCGAAGGAACTGTCAGTGCGCCCTGCTTGGATGACGGTATGAACGAGACCGCCACCATCGATCCGCTGGAGCGCTTCAGCGCGCCCACGCGGGAGTGGTTCGCGGCCGCGTTCGCCGAGCCGACGCCTGCACAGGTCGGCGCATGGCAGGCGATCGGCGCCGGTCGGCATGCGCTGGTCGTGGCGCCGACAGGCTCGGGCAAGACGCTGAGCGCGTTCCTGTGGTCACTGGATCAGCTGTTGACCGAGCCCGTGCCGGAGAAGGCGGAGCGCTGCCGTGTGCTCTACATCTCTCCACTCAAGGCGCTCGCCGTCGACGTCGAGCGCAACCTACGCGCGCCACTGTCAGGGATCGGCCACACTGCCGCGCGCCTCGGGGTGGAGGCGCCCGATGTCCGCGTCGGTGTGCGGTCCGGAGACACACCGGCCAACGACCGGCGGCGGCTGACCACCGCTCCGCCCGACATCCTCATCACCACGCCCGAGTCGCTCTTCCTGATGCTGACCGGTCAGGCCCGCGAGACCCTGCGCAGCGTCGAGACCGTGATCATCGACGAGGTCCACGCCGTGGCCGGCACCAAGCGTGGCGCGCACCTCGCCCTGAGCCTTGAGCGCCTGGATGCCCTGCTCGACAGGCCCGCGCAGCGGATCGGCCTGTCGGCCACCGTGCGTCCGCTGGAGGAGGTAGCCCGCTTCCTGGGCGGCACCGCACCGGTGGAGGTCGTCGCTCCACCCGCCGCCAAGCAGTGGGACCTGCGCGTGGTGGTCCCGGTCGCGGACATGACCGCCCCGGAGGAGTACGCCGACAACGACGACGCTGGCGATCCGCAGCGGGCCTCTTCGATCTGGCCGCATGTGGAGGAGCGGGTGGCAGATCTGATCGAACAGCACAGCTCGACGATCGTCTTCGCCAACTCGCGCCGCCTGGCCGAGCGCCTCACCGCCAGGCTCAACGAGATCGCGGCCGAGCGGGCTGGCGAGGTCCTCGATCCCGGGAGCCGACCACCGGCCCAGGTGATGGCCGAGGCCGGCCAGACCAAGGGCGCGGCGACGGTCATCGCCCGGGCGCACCACGGATCGGTGTCCAAGGAGCAGCGCGCCCTGATCGAGGACGACCTCAAGCGTGGCCGGCTCCCGGCCGTGGTGGCCACCAGCAGCCTGGAGCTCGGGATCGACATGGGCGCAGTCGACCTGGTGGTCCAGATCGAGTCCCCACCCAGCGTTGCCAGCGCGCTCCAACGGGTCGGTCGAGCAGGCCACCAAGTGGGCGAGGTGTCACGAGGAGTGCTCTTTCCCAAGCATCGCGGAGACCTGGCTCAGACCGCCGTGACGGTTGAGCGGATGCGATCGGGCCAGATCGAGGCGCTCAGTGTCCCGGCGAACCCGCTGGACGTGCTCGCCCAGCAGGTCGTGGCAGCGACCGCCGTCGATGCGTGGGACGTCGACGAGCTCTTCTCCCTCGTACGCCGCGCCGCACCCTTCACCTCGCTGCCGCGCAGTGCCTTCGACGCGACCCTCGATCTGCTGGCTGGCCGTTATCCGTCCGACGAGTTCGCGGAGCTGCGGCCCCGGGTGGTGTGGGACCGCGTGTCAGGTGTGCTGACCGCCCGCCCGGGTGCACAGCGGCTCGCCGTCACCAGCGGCGGCACCATCCCCGACCGCGGGCTGTTCGGCGTCTACCTCGTCGGGGCCCAGACAGGCCCGACCACCGGTGCGGGCGGCAAGCGCGTAGGCGAGCTCGACGAGGAGATGGTCTACGAGTCGCGGGTCGGCGACATCTTCGCTCTCGGCGCGACGAGCTGGCGGATCGAGGACATCACTCACGATCGGGTGCTGGTCTCCCCTGCACCCGGAATCCCGGGGCGACTCCCGTTCTGGAAGGGCGACAGCCTCGGGCGGCCTGCCGAGCTGGGCGCCGCGATCGGCGGCTTCACCCGCGAGCTCGCAGCACTGCCGGTCGAGCGTGCTACCGAGCGGGTGATGGAGAACGGTCTGGATGCGTGGGCGGCGAGCAACCTGGTCAGCTATCTCCAAGAGCAGGTCGACGCCACGAGGGTCCTGCCCAGCGACACCAGCATCGTGGTGGAGCGGTTCCGGGACGAGCTGGGTGACTGGCGGCTGGTGGTGCACAGCCCCTACGGCACGCCCGTCCACGCCCCTTGGGCGCTTGCGATCAATGCCCGGTTGCGCGAGCGGTACGGCATCGAGGGGCAGGCCGTCGCCTCCGATGACGGCATCGTGTTGCGGATCCCCGATACCGAGGCGGAGCCGCCGGGCGGTGATGTGGTCGTCTTCGCCGCCGATGAGATCGAGGATCTGGTCACCACCGAGGTCGGCGGATCGGCGCTCTTCGCGGCCCGGTTCCGCGAGTGCGCGGCCCGCGCCCTCCTTCTTCCCCGTCGCGATCCTGGCCGACGAGCACCGCTGTGGCAGCAGCGCCAGCGCGCGGCTGCACTGCTCGAGGTGGCCGCCCGCTATCCCAGCTTCCCGATCGTGCTCGAGGCCGTGCGCGAGTGTCTGCGCGACGTCTACGACCTTCCGGCGCTCGTTGCCCTGCTCGGCCGGGTCGAGCGGCGCGAGGTCCAGGTCGTCGACGTCGCCACACCGCAACCGTCGCCGTACGCACGCAGTCTGCTGTTCGGCTACGTCGCGCAGTTCATGTATGAGGGTGACTCGCCCATCGCCGAGCGCCGGGCTGCGGCGCTCTCGCTCGACCAAGGGCTGCTCGCCGAGCTGCTCGGCCGAGCGGAGCTGCGAGAGCTCCTCGACCCGGACGTGCTCATCGAGGTCGAGTCCGAGTTGCAGCGTACGGCGTCTGATCGGCGCGCCCGCGACGCTGAGGGAGTGGCCGATCTGGTGCGGTTGATCGGGCCGATCAGCACCCACGAGGTGCAGCAGCGCAGCGCAGATCCGACGCAGGCACCTGCATGGTTGGAGTCGCTGCGTGCCCAACGACGCATCGTCGAGGTGCGGTTGGCTGGCGACACCCGCTGGGCGGTCGTGGAGGACGTCGGGCGACTGCGCGACGGCCTCGGCGTACCGGTGCCGCAGGGGACGCCGTCCGCCTTCGCCGAGCCTGTCGAGGACCCGGTCGGCGATCTCGTAGCCCGCTTCGCCCGCACCCACGGGCCGTTCACCGTCGAGCAGGTGGCCGAGCGACTCGGGCTCGGCGTCGCCATCGTGCGTCACACCCTCCAGCGTCTGTCGGCGCACGGCCGCGTCCTGGACGGTGAGTTCCGTCCGGGTGGCTCCGGCACCGAGTGGTGCGACGCCGACGTCCTGCGCACGCTGCGCCGACGCTCGCTCGCCAAGCTGCGCCATGAGATCGAGCCGGTCGAGCCGGCTGCCCTCGCCCGGTTCTTGCCGGCCTGGCAGCGGGTTGCGACGAGCTCCACGATCGCCGGTGCGGCCGCACGACGTGGCCTGCACGGTGTCGATGGTGTCCTCACCGCGGTCGAGCAGCTCGCTGGAGCCCCCGTCCCGGCAAGCGCACTCGAGCCGCTTGTGCTCGCCTCACGCGTCCGCGACTACGAGCCCGCATTCCTCGACGAGCTCACTACGTCCGGCGAGGTCATCTGGGCCGGTCACGGCGCGCTGCCCGGCAGCGACGGCTGGGTATCACTGCACCTGGCCGACACCGCGGAGCTCACGCTCCCCGAGCCCGATCCCTTCTCGCACAGCGAGCTCGCGGAGCAGGTCCTGGAGATGCTGAAGCCCGGTGGCGCCTGGTTCTTCCGCCAGCTCTCGGACGCGGTAGGCGCGACCGACGACGCAGCGCTGAGCGCCACGCTCTGGGAGCTGGTCTGGTCGGGTCGGGTCGGCAATGACACGCTCGCCCCGTTGCGCGCGCTGACTCGCACCGGGACACCCGCCCACCGCAGCCGTCGACCAGCGCCGCGCACCCGGTTGTCAGGCAGCCGCCCCCGGATGCCGATCCGCACCGGGCCGCCCGACACCTCGGGACGGTGGTCGCTGCTGCCGGACGTCGACGCCGACCCCACCCGCCGCGCACATGCGGCAGCCGAACGTCTGCTGGATCGGTACGGCGTCGTCACGCGTGGTGCCGTCACGGCTGAGCGGCTTCCCGGCGGCTTCGCCGCCGTCTACAAGGTGCTCGCGGCGTTCGAGGAGTCCGGCCGATGCCGTCGGGGCTACTTCGTCGAGGGCCTCGGCGCCGCGCAGTTCGGCACGGCCGGCGCGGTCGACCGGCTCCGCACGTTCAGCACCGTGCCCGACGATGCCCAGCCCCAGGCCCTCTGCCTCGCGGCGACCGATCCAGCCAATCCATTCGGCGCCGCGCTGCCGTGGCCGAGCTCGTCGGAGGGCGACTCGGGGCACAAGCCCGGCAGGAAGGCGGGAGCGGTCGTCGTGCTCGTCGACGGCTCCCTCACCCTGTACGTCGAGCGCGGCGGCCGGACGCTGCTGTCCTGGACCGATCTGGTCGAGCCGCTGACGGCTGCGGCCGGTGCGCTCGCAGAGGCGGTACGGCGTGGGGCCCTCGGTCGGCTGACGGTCGAGAAGGCCGACGGTCTCCCCCTGCTCGGCTCAGGTGAGACACCGCTGCGCCAGGCGCTGCAAGCAGCCGGCTTCGTCTCCTCCCCCAAGGGACTCCGCCTCCGTGAAGGGGCATCTGGTGCCTGAGGGCGACGCCGTGCGCCGCGCAGGCCGTTCTATCGACCGAGCGCTGGGGCAGCGTGTCCTGACACACACGGACTTCCGGGTGCCGCAGCTGGCCACCGTCGACCTGGCCGGCCAGCCTCACCGCGGCACCCGGTCACGCGGCAAGCATCTGCTCACCCGGATCGGCGACTTCACCCTCCACACCCATCTGAAGATGGAGGGCACGTGGCGGATCATCCCGGCCGGCGCTCGCTGGCCTCGCCCCGCGCATCTTGCCCGTGTGCTCCTCACCGCCGGCGAAGTCAGCGCCGTGGGGTTCCAGCTCGGCCTGGTCGAGCTCTGGCCGACCACCGAGGAGAGCCACCGGCTCGCCTACCTCGGCCCGGATCTGCTCGGCCACGACTGGGACCTCGAGGAAGCGATCCGGCGTCTGAGCGCCGACCCGAGGCGACCGCTCTTCGACGCCCTGCGCGACCAGCGCAACCTCGCCGGAATCGGCACGATCTACGCGGCGGAAACGGCGTTCCTCAGTGGCATCCACCCTTTTGCGCCGCTCGAAGCGGTGCGTGATCTTCCCCGGATGCTCGAGCGCACACGTCAGATGCTCGACCAGGAGTGGTCGCGTTCACGTCGGCTCTGGGTCTACGGCCGTGCCCGGCAGCCATGCCGACGCTGCGGCACCTTCGTGCGCGTCGTCAAGTTCGGCCCACCGGGACGGGAACGCCCGGCGTACTGGTGCCCCTCATGCCAGCCCGAGAGCTGACCGCTCGCGACCCCGACGGTCAGGCGGCCGAGGCGACGACCTCGCCGGTGGTGCGCACCGGAATGGGGGTGGGCAGCGAGGCAGCCTCTTCGGTGGCTACCGCGTCAGAGACCTCGCGCAGCACCGTCGACAGGCTCACCTCGAGCGCCGTGCACAGCGAGGCCAGCAGCTCGGACGAGGCCTCCTTCTGGCCGCGCTCGATCTCGGAGATGTAGCCCAGGCTCACGCGGGCCTCCGCCGAAACCTCCCGCAGCGTCATCCCGCGATCCACGCGCTGGGCACGGAGCACATCACCGAGCACCCGCCGGAACAGCACCATCGGCTTGCCTCCTGTGTTCGAACCGTCCATCGCTTGTGGTGTGCCAACGCTACCCGAGTCGCTGAGATTCCCGACGCACGTGGTCATCGAGCGCCGTTTCGAGCGCGGCGAGCGCTCGGTCACAGGTCTGTGACTGGATGCTCGGCCGGTCGCCGCCGAGCCTGAGCTCGACGGTGTCGCGATATCCCGGTCCGGCGATGCCGATATAGACAGTGCCCACCGGCTTCCCCTCCTGCTCGGTCGGCCCCGCAACGCCGGTCGTCGCCATAGACCAGTGCGCGCCAGTCAGTCCGCGGACACCGGCCGCCATCGCTGAGGCACACTCCGCCGAGACCACGCCGTACGTCGAGACGACCTCCTCCGGCACACCCAGCAAAGACACCTTCACCTCGGTCGCATAGCTGACCACGCCGCCAAGGAAGACATCCGACACTCCGGGCACATCGGTGACCAGAGCAGCGAGGTGGCCACCCGTCAAGGATTCGGCGGTAGCGAGGGTGTGTCCCGCCGCGCGCAGGGCGAGGAAGACCCGCGTTGCCAACGATGTCATGGTCAGATCCTAGAGGCGCACGCACGGTCCTGGTGTCGGTCGCTCAGCATGCTGGACCTGACCCGTACGCTCGCGACCATGGCTCTCCCCATCGAGGAGTACGCGCTCATCGGCGACCGACGCACCGCCGCCCTGGTCGGCAGCAACGGCTCGATCGACTGGCTGTGTCTGCCTGGCTTCGACAGCGGCGCCTGCTTTGCCGCCCTGCTCGGGACCAACGAGCACGGGCACTGGCAGCTCCACGCCGTCGACGAGGGCCACAGTGTCCGGGCGGCGCGCCGCTACGTGGGCACCAGCGCCGCTCTGGAGACGACCTTCACCACGTCGACCGGTGTCGTCACCGTCACCGACGTGATGCCCGAGGGCGACGGCCAAGCCGACGTCGTACGCGTGGTGCGCGGTGTCACCGGCACGGTGACGATGGACCACGAGTGGCTGGTGCGCACTGACTACGGATCCGTGCGCCCGTGGGTACGCCGGCGCACGCTTCACGGCCAGCGCGTGATCACCGCTGTCGCCGGTCCCGACATGCTGGTCCTGCGCGGTCCCCGACTGCCGAAGGCGACCGACGGCCGCCACACCGACAGGTTCGACGTGAACGCGGGTGACGAGCTGGTCTTCATCACCACCTGGCTTCCGTCGTATGTGTCTCTCAACGAGCTCGATGATCTTGACGGCGTACTCGCCGCCGTGGACCGCACCATCGCGGGCGACCAGGAATGGGCCGAGCGCTGTCACGCGGACGTGCCGCATCGCGACATCGTGCTGCGCTCGCTGATCACGCTCCGCCTGATGACTGACGCCCAGACCGGCGGCATCGTCGCCGCCCCGACGACGTCGTTGCCCGAGAACTTCGGTGGCGTACGCAACTGGGACTATCGCTACTGCTGGCTGCGCGACGCGTCTCTCACCATCGCCAGCCTGATCCGCGCGGGGTACGTCGACGAGGCGGACCTCTGGCGAACCTGGCTACTGCGCGCGGTCGCCGGCGATCCCCAGGACCTTCAGATCATGTACGGCGCCGACGGCCGTCGCCGACTGCCCGAGAGCACACTCGACCACCTGCCGGGCTATGCCGGCTCCCGCCCCGTGCGGATCGGCAACGCCGCCGTCGACCAGTTGCAGCACGACGTACTCGGCGAGGTGATGGAGGCTCTGGCCCTAGACCGTGCGGCCGGTGGACATCACGACGCGAATGCCTGGGCGCTCCAGCGTGCGCTCGTCGCGGATCTCGCCACGCACTGGAAGGAGCCCGACAACGGGCTATGGGAGATCCGGGGCGAGCCTCAGCAGTTCACCCATTCGCGGGTGATGATGTGGGTCGCCTTCGACCGGGCGGTGCGGGCCATCGAGGAGTACGGCCTGGACGGCGCAGTCGAGGAGTGGCGTGAGATCCGGGACGAGATCCGGGAGGCCGTGCTGGCCACCGGCTACGACGCCGAGCGGAACACCTTCATCCAACACGAGGACACACGCGAGGTGGACGCCTCCCTGCTGATGCTGCCCCTGGTCGGCTTCCTGCCCGGTGACGACCCGCGGATCCTCGGCACCATCGAGGCGGTCGAGACCGACCTCCTCCGCGATGGCCTGGTGATGCGCTACCGCACCGACACCGGCATCGACGGGCTCCCCGGCGACGAGCACCCGTTCCTGGCCTGCTCGTTCTGGCTCGTCTCCGCGTACGCCGCGGCCGGGCGGCTCGACGACGCGGATGCGCTGTTCGACCGGCTGGTCGGTCTAGCCAACGATGTGGGCCTGCTGGCCGAGGAGTACGACCCGCATCAGGAGCGGATGGTGGGCAACTTCCCGCAGGCCTTCAGCCACCTCGCGCTGATCCACGCCGCCTTCGCACTGGCGGACGCGAAGGCGGCGGAGAAGAAGGGGCAGATCGGGGCCTGAGAGCGACAGCCGCACTGCGACGCGGCACAGCGCAGCGCAGCGTCAGCGGGAGCGGAGATTGGCGCGCTGGCGCCAGATGGCGGCATAGAACTGCACGCCGGACCACACGGTCAGGACGACGGCAGCCGCGAGGCCGAGCTCGAAGAACCAGTGCAGGGCCTCGCCCGGGACCTTCCACCAGTGTGCCGCGTCCGAGTCCCGCAGCGGCAGCACCAGGCCACCCAGCGCCAGGCCCTGGATGAAGGTCTTCCACTTGCCCAACGTGTCGGCCGCGATCACGACCTTCGAGGCAACCGCGAGACGGATGAAGGTGATGCTCCACTCGCGCACCAGCACCAGAATGGTCACCCACCACCAGACCTCACCGATGACGGAAAGTCCCACGAACGCCATCCCCGTGATCGCCTTGTCGGCGATCGGGTCGGCGATCTTGCCGAAGTTGGTGATCAGGTTGTGCTTCCGGGCAAGGTCGCCATCGACCTTGTCGGTGATCATCGCGACCGCGAAGATCAGCCAGGCGATCAGGCGCAGCCAAGCCGAGTGACCGCCGTCGGCGAGCAGTGCCCATCCGAAGAACGGGACCAGCACGATCCGCAGCGACGTGAGGACGTTGGGAACGTTCCAGTTGCTCGGCTTCGCGGCCTGGGTCTCGGTCACGTCCCTGACCCTACTGGTCACAGCGATGCGACGAGGTCCACGCCCTCGCTGGCGGTGACGACAGCGCGCACGATGTCGCCTCGGCGTACACCCTCGACCGCACCGACCAGTGTCGTCATGCCGTCGACCTCGGGGCCCTGGTGGGCAGCACGGCCAGCGATCTCATCGTCCTCGATCTCCTCGACGAGAACGGCGACCGTCTCGCCGATCCGCTCCTCGGCACGCTGTGCCGTCAGCTCCTCGACCAGTGCGCTGACATGGGCTGTCCGTGCACCGACCTCATCCGCGTCGAGCTTGTCGGCGAACCCGGCCGCCTCGGTGCCCTCCTCGTCGGAGTAGCCGAAGACACCGGTCACGTCGAGGCGCGCGGCCTCGAGGAAGTCGCAGAGGATCTCGAGATCCTTCTCGGTCTCCCCCGGGAAACCGACGATGACGTTGGATCGGACGCCCGCCTCCGGCGCGAGCTCACGCACCTGCTCGAGGAGCTTGAGGAACGACTCAGGGTCGCCGAACCGCTTCATCCGCCGCAGCACCGCGTTGGAGGCGTGCTGGAAGGAGAGGTCGAAGTACGGCGTCACGCCCGGCGTCGACGCGATCGCCTGGATCAGACCGGGACGGGTCTCCGCCGGCTGGAGGTAGGAGACGCGGACACGCTCGATGCCGTCGACCGCGGCCAGCTCGGGCAGCAGAGACTCGAGCAGGCGGATGTCGCCGAGATCCTTGCCATAGGAGGTGGAGTTCTCGGAGACGAGGAAGAGCTCTTTGACGCCTTGGGCGGCGAGCCACTGTGCCTCGTGCAGCACGTCGCTGGGTCGGCGAGAGACGAACGAGCCACGGAAGCTCGGGATCGCGCAGAAGGTGCAGCGCCGGTCGCAGCCGCTGGCCAGCTTGAGCGGCGCCCAGGGAGCGTCGTCGAGCCGGGCACGGACCGCGGAGAAGTCCCTGATCTCGCCGCCGAGCATGCCGCTGATCTCGGCGCCCATGCCGGGCACCGAGATGGCGGAGGCGTCTCGCTCGACCGGACTGATCGGGAGCAGCAGACGCCGATCCGCGGGCGTGTGGGCGTGGTGCGCCTCGCCGGCGACGATGGCGCGCAGCTTCGAGGCGATGTCGGGATAGTCGTCGAAGCCAAGGACCGCATCAGCCTCCGGCAGCGAGTCGGCGAGCTCCTTGCCGTAGCGCTCGGCCATGCAACCCACGGCGACGACTGCCTGCGCCTTGCCCGATTCCTTGAGGTCGGCAGCCTCGAGCAGCGTGTCGACCGAGTCCTTCTTGGCCTGCTCGACGAAGCCGCAGGTATTGACCACGACGGTGTCGGCCTCGGACGGGTCCGTGACGAGCCGGAACCCGCCTGCTTGGAGCCGGCCGGCGAGCTCCTCGGAGTCGACCTCGTTGCGAGTGCACCCGAGGGTCACCATGGCCACGGAAAGGAGCTGCTCAGTCATCGCCTCTGAGTATGAGGGTCGGGTGGGCCGGGAACGAAAAACTCACCCGAGACGACATCGATCTGCCGCGGCATCGCGCCGTCTCGGGTGAGTTTTCCGAAGCGCTAGTTGGCCGTATACGTCTTCTGAGCCGACTGGCCCGTCGAGCCGATCGCCTTGGGCTTGCTGCCCTTGACCGACACCGCGAGGGAGCCGTCGGTGGTCTGGATCCGGATCGGCGGGGTGGCCTTGAGGCTCTTGCTCTGGCCGAAGGCCAGGTCGCCGCTGAAGACCACGGTGCCTGATCCGTCGCGGACGACTACCTGGGCACCGCCCCCGGCAGCGGAGAGCACGACGGGGACCGGCGCGGCGCTCTTGCCGTAGGGGTTGCTGGTGCCGGCGGAGCCGCTGTCGAGACTGATCTGCGGGGATGGCGAGGCTGGCGAGCCGGCCATCACCAGCCGGGCGACGGACCAGACGAGTACGACGCCCATCACCGCGGCGACGAGCACCGACCAGTTCGGGCCGCCACGCATGCTCCGCAGGCCGCCGCCGTGGCTGCTTGCCAACTCCGCCTGGAACACCGCACGCGGGTCGACCGGGGCGTGGGCGTAGTTCTCGTCGTACTCGGCGAGCAGCGGGGTCGCGTCGACGCCGAGCACTCGGGCGAGGGTGCGGAGGTGACCGCGTGCGTAGAAATCGCCGCCACAGGGCGTGAAATCGTCGACCTCGATCGACTCGATGACGTGCGGGCGGATCCGGGTGCGGTCGGCAAGCTGGTCGACGCTCAGACCGACCCGCTCGCGGGCGGCGGCCAGCTTCGGTCCTACCACGGGATTGTCCGCTGGGAGGATGCCGGAGTCGGTCAGGTCGTCGAAGACGACCTGGGTCTCGGCGTCGGAAGCGACGCGCACGAGCTGGGTGACCTCCGGGTGCTGTGCCGCCGGGGTCGCGATGGCTGCGAGCGAGTCCTTCCCGACGACCTCGGACCGCACGGCCAGGGTCGGCGCGCGCAGCGGGCTCGGAGTCGGGCTGGCCTTCAGCACGGGAACCGTCGGCTCAGGCCGGGCTGCCGCCGGGTCGGCCTGCACGGTCGGTTCGACGACCTCCCCGCGGGCAACCACCTGCTCCGCGACGGCGGGCCGCTCGGCGGTGTCGGTCAGATCGGAGATGTCGCCTTCGTCCTGCACCAGGTCCGGAGCGATCTCGACGATGTCGACCTCAACCGGCGCCAGCGCGAGCAGGGTGTCGGTCAGGCCGTCCTCGGCCCCGGTGATCGACGTCCCCAGCCCCAGTGGTACGGCGAACGGCACGCCGTACAGCCGCTCCGAGAGCCGGCCGAGCTTCAGCGCGATCCCGGCGAGCCCCTCGAACTGGGCGGCGTTGTCGACCGGCAAGACGCTCAGCCGTCCGTCGCGCCACCAGCCCAGCGGTCCGGCAGGCCGGGGCTGGTGCTCGACCTCGTCGATGTCCTCCCAGGGCAGGCCGCGCCAGGTGCGACCGAGCCGCATCCGCACGCCCTGGTCGTCCACGACCGCGAGTGGCGTCCGGGCGTCCCACGCCAACCAGGCGTGCGCCAGGCCGAGCAGGAGCAGCAGGAGGCCGACGACGACCGAGCCGCCGCCGCGCATGAGGAAACCGGCGCTCAGCAGCAGCGCGACCACCGCGATCGCTGCCGCGAGCCGGGTGTTGCGACGTACCTCGACCATCACATCTCTCCCTGAATGGTGGCGATCACGCTGTCGATCTCGTCGGGTTTGACAAGAACGTCTCGGGCCTTCGAGCCCTCGGAGGGACCGACCACGCCGCGGCTCTCCATGATGTCCATGAGTCGTCCGGCCTTGGCGAAGCCGACGCGCAGTTTGCGCTGCAGCATCGAGGTTGAGCCGAACTGGGTGGAGACGACAAGCTCGATGGCCTGGACAACCAGGTCGAGATCGTCACCGATGTCGTCGTCCAGCACCCGCTTGGACTCCGCGGGCGCGGTGACGTCCTCGCGGTAGGTCGGCTCGAGCTGCGTCTTGACGTGCTTGACAACGTCCTCGATCTCCTTGTCGCCAACCCACGACCCTTGCACGCGGATCGGCTTGGAGGCGCCCATCGGCAGGAACAAGCCGTCACCCTGACCAACCAGCTTCTCCGCACCCGGCTGGTCGAGCACGACGCGCGAGTCGGCCAGCGACGAGGTGGCGAAGGCGAGTCGACTCGGGACATTGGCCTTGATCAGACCCGTGACCACGTCGACCGAGGGCCGCTGCGTCGCCAGGATCAGGTGGATGCCCGCCGCACGTGCCAGCTGGGTGATGCGGACGACCGAGGACTCCACGTCACGCGGCGCGACCATCATCAGGTCGGCGAGCTCGTCGATGACCACCAGCAGATAGGGATACGGCGAAAGCTCCCGCTCGCTGTTCTCCGGCAGCTCGACCTTGCCCGCACGTACCGCCTTGTTGAAGTCGTCGATGTGCCGGAAGCCGAAGTTGGCGAGGTCGTCGTACCGCATGTCCATCTCGCGGCAGACCCACTCCAGCGCCTCGGCAGCCTTCTTGGGGTTGGTGATGATCGGCGTGATCAGATGCGGGACGCCCTCGTAGGCGGTCAGCTCCACCCGCTTCGGGTCCACCATGATCATCCGGACCTCGTCGGGCGTCGAGCGCATCAGGACGCTCGTGATCATGCTGTTGATGAACGACGACTTACCCGAGCCGGTGGCACCGGCGACGAGGAGGTGCGGCATCTTCGCAAGGTTCGCGACCACGAAGCCGCCCTCGACGTCCTTGCCGAGGCCGACGACCATCGGATGGGTGTTGCTGCGCGCCGTGTTGGAGCGCAGCACGTCACCGAGGGAGACGATCTCCTTGTCCGGGTTCGGGATCTCGACACCGACGGCTGACTTGCCCGGGATCGGGCTCAGGATCCGCACATCGGCCGAGGCCACGGCGTAGGCGATGTTCTTCTGGATCCCGAGGATCTTCTCGACCTTCACCCCGGTGCCGAGCTCGACGACGTAGCGGGTGACGGTCGGGCCACGGGTGTAGTCGATGACGCGAGCGTCGATGTTGAACTCGTCGAGCACCTGCTGCAGGCGGCTCACGATCTTGTCACTCGCCTCGGTACGGGCCTGGTGGGCGTCGCCGGCCTTGAGCACCGAGCTGTCGGGCAGCGTATAGGTGACGTCGCCAGCGAGCATGAGCTGCTCCACGCGCTGCGGGAGCTGGGTGTGCGGCGGCGGCTCGAGGACAGTCTCACCCTTCGTCCCGGCGCGTGCAGCAGGCTTCGCGGCGGCCGACTCCGTGCCCGGAATCTTCTTCAGACGCGGGTTGGTCCGCTCACGCGGGTCGGTGTCGTCATCCTCCAGGTCGAAGACGCCGGCTCCGGTCGACTCCACCGGGGCGTCGAACAGGTCGATGCCGACGTCCTGGCCGCCGAGCGCGTCGACACTGCTGTACTCCTGCGCGAGGTCGAGCGCATCGCGGTCACGACCGTCCCCGTCCTCGACCTTGTCAAGTCGCTTGCCACGCTTCTTCTTGGCCTTCGGCTGGTCGGTCTGCGGGTCCTCGAGCACCGGGGTGTCGTAGGCGGGCACCTCGATCCGGCTGTCGGTCTCGTCGGCGAACAGCTTGCTGGAGCGACGACGGCGCGGCTGACCCTCGTCGTACACGTCGTCGTAGCCGTCGTCGTGGTGCACCCCGAGCGCGCGGTCACGGAACTCCGCCAGACGCGTCGGCACCATGTAGAGCGGCGTCGAGGTGATGACCAGCACGCCGAAGAACGCCATCAGTGCCAGTACGGGCACCACGATGTAGCTGGAGCGCAGCAGATCGAGCAGGAGGCTGGAGATCACGTAGCCGATCGCGCCACCGGCCGACTGCAGGTCGGTCGAGTCGCCGTTGACCGGCTGCGGGTTGCCGTTGGCGATCTGCACGATCCCCAGTACGCCGAGGGCGAGGGCGGACCAGCCGACGACCTGTCGACCCACAGGGCCGCCCTTGAGCGGGTCCCGCATCGTACGCACGGCGAGATAGACCAGGCCGAGCGGCACCAGCCAGCCGACCTTGCCGACGGTGCCGGCCACGGCGATCCGGGTCACGTGGAAGACCTCGCCGCTGAGCTGGAACCAGACAGCCGCGGCGACCACGAGTGAGGCGGCGAGCAGGAACAGGCCGACGCCGTCACGCCGGTGCTCGGGCTCCAGGTCGCGGGCGGTGTGGCCGACGCTGCGGGCGACTGCGCCGGCACCGCGGGCGACGGCCATCCAGATCGTGACGATCAGCCGGGCGATCCCGTCGAAGAGGCTCGCAATCGGACCGCGGCCATTGCGCACGGCACGTGGTGCCGGGCGCGCCGCGGGACGGCGGGCAGAGCTCTTGCCCTTGGCCGCAGGCTTGCGGGCAGGGGCTTTCGCTGCAGCACGGGAGGTAGTGCCGGTACTCCGGGAGCGCGGTCCGGTGCCAGTCGAGGACGACGTGCTGCTGTTCCGCGAACCCGGCGGGGAAGACGTACGGGTCGCCATGAGCCCCACCCTATTTGGTGATCACACCCGTCACACGCACCACAGGAG
>Ga0164242_10002096_pt1 | contig 23182 bp, 41 predicted proteins | sample OricomgcompostMG_FD_108783 | JGI IMG/M metagenome (GOLD analysis project Ga0164242, IMG submission 108783) | Miracle-Growth compost microbial communities from Emeryville, California, USA - Original compost - Miracle growth compost (MG) ... | reverse complement strand
CGCGATAAAAGTACTTTTACCGCGCCCGCCATTTTCGCAGCAATACCACCAGTGCGATTCCAATCAATATAAACATCGCGTCCGACGCGGTTTCATCTTTCGTTTTATTCTCTCGTGGTTTTGCCGAATCCGTTTGTATCGGAATATTGGGAGTTGCCTGTTCCGTGGAAATGGCGTTTGCCGAGGGTGCTATTTTGGAGCCATAACGATTGGCATAAACATATGTAAACTCGGCGCCGAAAAGTACAATTTGCGCGCTGTAATAAACATAGAGCAGCAATACCACCAATGATCCCGCCGCGCCGTAAACGGATTGCGTGCTTTGCGTGCCCAAATACCAGCTCAGCGCCGCCTGGCCGATCAGGAAAAGAATCGCCGTAATAACCGCGCCAATCCACACATCGCGCCAGTGAATATCCACGTCCGGCAACACGCGATAAACCATCACAAACAGCAGCGTGATGATCAAAAAAGAAACCATGAAAGTGATAATTTGCAGCGCGCCCGCTATCGGAAAAGAAGCGCTCACGGAAGTAACAATCGCTTTGAGAGCCGCTGTTAGAAGCAACGAAAGCAATAACAGAAATCCCGCGCCAAACACCATCGAAAGCGACAAAAAACGCTGCTGAATTATTGCCATAATTCCCTGGCCGGGCTTTGGTTCCACTTTCCAAATGGTGTTGAGGGCATCTTGCAATTGGATAAAAACGCCGGATGCGCCCATCAGCAAAATCACAATTCCAATAATGGATGCCAGCAATCCGCTGCTTTGTTTGTTGGCGCTCACGGCCATTTCTCCCACTTGCCGCGCCGCGTCAACGCCGATGACAGCAGCCAGATTATGGATCACCGCTGTGCGCGCGCCGGCCTGATCGCCCAGGAAAACGCCCGCAAAAACGATGATAACCAACAACAGCGGAGCCAACGAAAAGATGGAATAATACGCCAACGCCGCGCCAAGCCGCGCCGCTTTGTCTTCATTCCATTGCATCGCGGCGGTTTTGAGAAGGTCAAAAAGAGATTTTAGAGTCACGTGGTGAAGAGTGGCAAAATGGAGGCCAAGCGATATTCCAGAGGTGGAATCTATAATCGTTTATTCAATTGTTGATCGAAAGTGACGACGTTTGTCACCTTATGTTGTCTCTTCAACGCCAGGAGCCAACAATCTTCAAAGGATAATGGCTTTTCCTGCTCAAAAAGCGCAATTGTTTCACTCGTCAGATCGCGATCACCAAACACAAAACGCGCATCGGCAAGAAGCGATTGTAAAATGTTGGCGATGTCCCCTTTGTTGAATTTGTATAATTTTTTGAGAACGTAAGTTAATTCGGCTATTACCAGCCTGTCCAAAAAAAGTGATCTTGGAGCAGCTTGATCAATAATTTTCTGAGCTTTATCAGTCAAAGCTGGAGCGTCATCGGTATAGTAGCGCACCAGGATATTAGTGTCAATTGCTACCATTTGTCACCTGCTTCAATAAATCTTCCTCTTGCTTCTTTTATGTCTTCATCAGTTGCTGGCTTAAGGCCGGATTTTCGAAATTTTTCTCTCATTTCTTTCGCCACATCTTCGATGCTTGGAGCTTTTTCGATATAAACCTTTTCACCCCGCTGCACGAATTGAAGCCTGTCGTGCGAGGATAATCCCAAAGCTTGCCGCACTTTCTTGGGGATGGTTACTTGATGTTTAGTTGTAAGGCTGTATGAATTATCCATACAAGTAAGGATAAGTATTACTTTTTGTTTTGTCAATACTTGTTGGATGTATTTTGGTAAAATGGTCAATCTGTTAAAAGTACTTTTAGTGATGATAAAATCTATTCCTGCATTTAATGAAAATACATCAAGCAAAAATGGTGAAAGGTGATAAAGGATAAATTATGAATCAAACAATTACTCAAGCTACTATTATAATTGGTTTTCTTGCATTCGCTATAACACTATTTATGGGAATATTGCAAATTTGGTTCTTTTTTGCACAAGAAAAACGAAGTAGCGACACGCGAAAAGAATTTAATGATCTTGCGAATGATGCGCGCGAAACATTGGTACAAGTTAGAACAATCCAACAGACAATTAATTCACATAATGAAGTGACATTGACTAAAGCATTTGACTTACTTCGAGATATGTCTATGCGAGCCAAGCAAACGGCGGAGCAGGATCAGTCCGTGGAATTCGATCCATCGGATGATCCATCAACTTTAAACTTGGGCACGATGCCCAGCGTTATGTGGGTTGCAAAAGACCAAGCGAAGAGAGCCGCATGTCGAAGTAATCTAAAACAGCTTGGGTTAGCGAATTTAATGTATTCACAGGACAACAATGAATACTTTCCTGATGCAGAAAAGTGGTGTGAGGAAATTTCACTTTATTATCGGAATACTAGCTTACTTGCATGTCCAGCTCTTGAATTTCCTTTTGGATATGCAATGAATCGTAATTTAAGCAAAATGCCTCGGTCAAGGATCAAGGAGCCAGAGAGAACTGTTTTTCTGTTTGATAGTACGAAAGGAATAATAAACGCCAATGATGCAGGAGAATCTTTACCGCGACCGGGACGCCATCTAGAAAGGAATAATTTCTGTTTTGCTGATGGACATGTGGAAACATTAACATCTGAGCAGGAGAAATGGCTTATTTGGTCTGTGAAATAAGCCGATTAAAATCGGGACGGCCGGATTTGAACCGACGACTTCCTGCTCCCAAAGCAGGGTGTCGTAAAAAACAGCTAGGTCCAGTATTTACAAGAGTTTTTCAGGAACGTTTAATCTTCTTTTTCTTCCAAACAAGCGGTCATTATTGCGGCTTGTATTGCTCCAGTTTTGCTATCAATTTTTCAATCTCCGGTACTACCTTATTTATATAACTTTTTTCATCAATTGTCCTAAACCACGTTGCTGCGTTGTCGATTTGGGTAGATGCGGTTTTGAGACCGTTCACAGCTTCATTTAAACTTTCGTTTAATGATGCTCCTTTTAGTCGTTCGCCACGGCTCACAGGCGCGGAACCCGTCACGGCGGCTTGCGTTTGGCGGCTTTGCGTGTGCGTGTCTGGCGCGCGGCGAGTGTCGGCCTTTCGCTCATGCGTCGCAATGCGCGCTTCGATCTCACCTTTGAGCACCACCAACGACATGCCCGAAAGTACTTCTTGAATCAACTCCTTGCGATCATCTGCCGGCAGCTTTTTGCCCACCGCTCGGAAGGCAAGGGCGTGGCTCATGGTATCACTGTGACGATTCACCATGTCCTGCACATCAGACGGGCAATCGCGGAGATAGACGCGGTTTTTTAGGAATCCCTCGCTTACACCGTAGTGCCGCGCGGTTCTATAAGTTCCATGTCCTGTACGCTTCATGTATGCGGCAAAAGCGTTGCCTTCTTCCATCGGTGTAAGTAACTTCTTTTGCAGACTGGAACGCAACGCCACGTCCCAGGCTTCCTCGCTGGAATCGTTTTTGATGATGATCGGTAGGAAATCAAATCCGTCTTCTGTAGCGCGCCAGCGACGCTCGCCATCTTCGAGAATTAGCTTTGATTTCTTATCACCAACTTTACCAGCCTCCCAGCGACACAATAGCGGCATGTCTATGCCGGTTTTGCCCAGGCCGCGGCCAACTTCCCGTACTGTGTCAATACTGCGGCGAAGCTCGTTGATTTCCGATTTGGGAAAACTTTTGCGTGGCTGTTCAGGATCGGGAATAATCCTCTCGCGCGGAGCGAATAGGACGCCGCTGTCCGGATCGAATTTAAGGCCATCGGGCCGAGATTGGAGTGGCATATTATTTAAGATTGTTCCACCTCATCAGGTCGAAAAGTATTATAAAAAGCAGCCATCCGAGTTTTTCCTTGCGAGGCCATGAATAAAGTACTTTTTCCATCTTTTTGATTCAGGTTATCAATTACCTCCATCAACTTTTGATGTTTCACTCGCCGTTCAGTATTATCAAACAGGCTGTATTGAATGGTTCCAGCGGGCACGATTCGATTCAGAATAATACCGGCACGCTTGTAGTGATAACCCTGTATAAAACACTCCTGCATCAACGCTCGCGCCGCACTCACAATTTCGATACTACTCGCTGTTGGCATCTCAAATTCATAAGATAATGCACGACTATATTGCCGCAAGTCCGGTCGGTGAGGATTGGTGGCTAGGAATACGCATATCTCTTGTGTGACACCTGATTCCATCCGCATCGCAAAAGCACATTGTGCCGCGAACGCTGAGACTAATTCCTCTAATATATTGAAGTCAGTTATCATATCAGGGAACGTCCGCGCCGTCTGGATCGATTGGCGGGATTTACGCCCAATGACAAGAGGAATGCGTGGTTTGCTCCATAATTCTTGATGAGTGCGCCAGCCCACGATGGTCATGTGTCGTTTTACCCAGGCATCATCAAGTGCCATGAATTCCGCAACAGTTTTGATATTATGGTTATATAAGAATTTTTGATAGCGTCGTCCAATTCCCCATACTTCTGAAATATCGACCCAGCTAGCGGCGTTCTCTACCGCCTGGGAATCAGCAAGCGCATAACATCCGTCACTGGAAAGAGTTTTTTTAGCAATATGACTGGCCAGCTTCGACAGGGTTTTTGTTCTAGCCAGGCCAATACTGATTGGAATGCCGGTTTTCTTTTTGACATGCTGTCGAATCTGCTGGGAGTAATCTTCTAGGCCGTGACGCTCCAAACCTCGAAGATTAACGAATGCCTCATCGACTGAATACACTTCAACCTCCGGCGAAAACTCAGTTAAGCTGTCCATTACGCCGTGGCTTAAGTCCTTGTAAAGACTAAAATTCGTTGGACAAACAGCCACCTTGTGACGATTCAGTAAGCCGCGCACCTTAAAAATCGGCTCGCCCATTCCAATGCCTAGCGCCTTGGCTTCCTGGCTGCGCGATATGATGCAGCCACCACCACCGCCAGAAGCCACGACTACAGGGCGCCCTTCCAGCGAGCGGTCACGCACGCGTTCGCAAGAGACGAAGAAATTGTTACAGTCGATAAGGGCGTACATTGTTCAGTTAATATCTTTCCACTCAAACAAAATCCGTAACCAGTATCGCGGCGTTTTCGGCAAATCGCACTCGCTAAAGATGATTGCGGCGGCGATGACCATTACAAATAAACAGAGGCCAAAGACGATTTGCGTTATGTCCATAAAAGTACTTTTACCTATAACTACTGGTTAATGTTGTGTGGTATAATTAACCAGTATGAGAATGGAAATTAAAATAACCAATGAATACGGCGGGACCCTCTGGAGTCAAACGGAAAGCGATGGTGTGTATGATAAAAGATTAGCTTCTCTTGTTCCAGGCGATCTTGAATTAGCCGAAGATGTCCTGAACCATTCACTGGAAAGCGTTAAGAAATATCGCTCTTTACTCGAACCTGCTAACGAGACAACTTCGTAGATTCCACTATCTTACTGGCTGCGGATTGTGCCTCTGCGCGTGTCCCGTATCTGCCTAAATCGAATCCGTGGATATTATTGTCTGGCACATCGTGTTGCCGTGATAATATCGAAACCGTCAATGCCTCCACGACGTAAACCTCCTCGTTGTTATCCATTCGAAAAACTTTTCTAACGCAAATCCGCTCTACCTGGTTTAAGTTCAACCAATCATCTTCACTTGTTCTAATCCACATAATTTATCTCCTTAAAGTACTTTTACCTCGCTTCTGCATCCAAAAGACTTTTATAATCCTTCGGCGCTTTTTCATTCCAATCAGACTGAGCGCGTTCGATTCCTGCATCGGAAGTATCTTCCGCGACCATTCTGTCTATGTCCTCGTCAGTCCATTTGATTGCTTTGCCGCCAGGGACAAGATGAATTGGCCTCACCTCTCCATCTTTTATTGTTGATATGTGACACCAGGCAAATCCTGTCTTATAATCCAACTGATCCTTGTAAAGGTTCAGGATAAATATTGTTGTTACTGCTGGAACGTCTCTCATATAAAAGTGATCTTCATCGCTTCCGTCTTTATAATCAATTAGATATTTATCGTCCGCTATTTTTGCAGCTTGGATAAAATAATAGTCTTTTAAATAAAAACGAAAATGATTTTCTTCTCCTACCTCCAGCATCGTAAGGTACTTGCGAACGATATTGCCATTAAGAACAGATGTGTCTTTATTGTTCCCGTTAGACCTGAAGTGCATCATTAATTTTCTTTCAAATTTATCACTTATAATTTTTGGCAACTCCTTTGGTGGTTTTTATCAATTTCTTTTCATAGCGCTCGATCCGTTTATCCCAATCACCGCTCCATTGCTTTTGTACACAGTTAAAGAAAAGTATTTTTCTGGCATGGCTATAATTTCAATGAAAGTACTTCTACTCTTGCCTAATCAAACCCTTGTAAACCCCAATGACTTTTAATTCATTTTTTGAAACATCCACTTTTTGAGCTTTTTGTTTTGGGTTCATTGCTTTTAATGTAACTTCAGTTGAGCCTTCTTCAAATAAAACCCTTTTAAGCGTTGCCCCCCAGCCCCACGGTGTTTCCACCATCACGGCGGCGATTTGATTGTTGTCGCACGTTGGTTGTGGACGAATCTGCACTAAGTCGCCATGCTCAATCCCATCCCCTATCATTGAATCGCCCACTGCTTTAACCAAAAAATCGCCTTTTTGAAATTTAAGCGTGTCTCCAACGTTTATATATCCCTGAATTTCCTCCTCTTGTAATTCGGCCAGTGGCCCGCATGGGATACTACCAAGCATTGGCAAACGGTTCGCTTCTTTTTCACAAGCGCGGTCAATGATTTTTGCTACGTCGGTGGGTTCAGAGTCAGCAAGATTTTCCAGGGACTCCCATAAATCCTCAGTAAAAGCCATGTTGTATCTCTTACTCTTAAGTGGACGCTGACGTTGCACGATTTTATCTGCCATTATTAAATCCTCAATATGTGCCTCACATAAACACTTGATACATGTATTATGTTAAATCTTTTATACCACACTTGACAATACACTTTTTATGTGTATACTATGTTTAGTTAATGTTTAGTAATGGGATTGGTAAGGTTTATCTTGTGTAAGAGGGAGAAAAATGCAGACACTTTTAACAGCTGCGGAAGTAGGGAAAATTTTAAACGTGAATCAAATCACGGTGTATCAGATGAAGGCGCGTGGGCAATTACCGTTCGTGCTCGTTGCCCGTGCTGGTGTGCGTTTTCACCCTGACGACATTACCGCTTATATCGAAAGCAACCGGCAACGAAAGGTAAAACGGAAAGGCAAAACAAGCGAGGCTCGCAAATGACCCCCACCCAAACCCTTTGCGCCGCCGCCGGCCTGGACATTAAAACCGCAGCCAAACGTGCGCGCCTCCATCCCCGTTATATGGCATCTATCGTCAACAACGGCACGGACGCTAGCGAAACGGCAGCAAGGCTGGCACGGATTCTCAATTGTGACCAGATGGTGTTCCTGCGGGGATACAAATTCTGGCGCGACAACATCAGTCACAACAGATCAAACGCCCCAAGCGAATCTGTAGACCCTGCGCCGCGTGGCGTTTCATAACGTGATCGGCGCAGGCATATTTTGAAGTTGGTTTGAAAGTACTTTAACGGAGGTGAACCAAACAATGAACGACATAATCACAATCTTAGCACCTGTGGCAGCGATCATCGGCGCAGCGATATCAACGGAGCTAATCGAGGCGCGGTTGGCGAATAAGACGCAGCAACGCGAGGAACGTAAAGCAAAACGCCGGTCGGAATCTCGACGCGTGGAAAGAATAATTCGTGAAAACGAATGTGCGGAGATGTTTCAGGAACTGACGGTGTAAAAGTACTTTTTAGGAGAAGGTTAGCATGAACACAATAGCATCAAAATATCTCATAGTGAACACGTGTAGATTTATGCTGAATAGCGCCGCGAATCCGTTGCGGTTGGAACATCATGAGCGGCGCGTGCTGAAATCAATCGCAGAAAATGGATATGACGCCGCGGATTTAGAGAATTACGAACGACGCGACACAACGGAAATGCTATGGAGATACGACCGCGACGATAGTTATATCTGGGATTATCTCAGTAACAAAGCTGTGCGTGATTCCAAAGCCAACGGTAATGTGATGAAGTTTCTGACGATGCAGCCGGGATTTAAAAATATCTGTTCGCACCCTGAGTTTATCCGCGCGTTGTATTTGTACGTGGTGCAGGAGATCGCAGACGAACTGACAAAATAAAACCCGCCAGCGCGGAATCGCTGACGGGAGGAGAAGATTGAAATGTTAGACACAATTCAAGCAACAGACAGTATTTTACAAGAGAAGCCAGCAACGGCGCAAGAGTTGTTAGAGCAAATTCAAGAGCTAATATCCCGATACCATCACGCGTTGATGGCCGGATATCCGACAGAGACGAAGGCTGCTGTCAAAACGATGATTGACATGGTGGAATGGGCGGGCGTTCAGTCTGAAATGATGGTGACTTACCCGGTTCCGGTGAGCCGCGACGCGATGTTGAAGCGGCTGGAATTCACAGTCGAATTAAAAGGCTATTCACGCAACATCGCAATCACGGGGATGTTACTTGATTCCCATTATCGCTATACGACAGCAAGTTTTAGCTGTATTCATTTCGGCGAATTGAACGGCACCGAACTGGAATTGACTACATATCAAAAACGTGATTTGGATACGTTTTTAACAATCCTCAGTGAGAAGGGCGTGCTGACGCTGGCGAGGTGATTATGACAACAGCAACCGCAACAAAAATTAACGATTGCCAGAACTGTGATAGCGACAACGTCAGCCTTATTCATGTTCGCAACAAACTTTCACCAGATTGGTTTTTTGTGAAGTGTGAAGACTGCGACATGGAAGGCGAATACGAACGCACGATGGAGGATGCTGTAGAAAATTGGAATGGAGATGAAGATGAATCAAACAATTAGTCAATTATCAGATGAACAAGTGGAACTGCGACAATCAGGAATAGGCGCGTCAGAGATCGCCGCTGTGTGCGGCATCAGCCCGTGGGCATCACCGTTGGATGTGTGGATGAGGAAACACACGCCGGAGCGGGAACCATTGATTACAACGGAATTAGATAGCATGGCTATCAGGCTGGGTAACACGCTGGAAGAGCCTCTGCGTGAGTTGTATAGCAATGAAGTTGGATTGATCGTCCAGAAGCCAGATATTACATATCGGCATCCAATTCATGATTTTATCCTCGCAACACCGGATGGGATATGCTACGCACCAAATGCGGCACATTCCGTTGAGTGTGGCCTTGAAATTAAAAACGTCGGCGCGCGCATGATCAGCGCGTGGAATAACGGCGTTCCTGATTATGTTGAATTGCAATGCCGCCAGAACATGGCAGTGCTAAATATTGACCGCTGGGATGTAGCGACTCTATTGGGCGGTTCTGATTTTCAGATATTCACTATCGAACGCGATTTGGAATTAGAACAAACCATCATCGAGGCGGCAAAGTACTTTTGGGAAAATTACATTCTCACCAACACGCCGCCGCCAGAGAACGATCCTGACAAACGGCGCGAACTTTTGAAAGCGTTATTCCCTGGACGTGAAGACAAGGAATGTGTAGCTCCCGATGATGTGGTTGCGTTTTATGACGCTTGCAACACACTCGCAAAATTGAAGGAAACCGAAAAAGTACTTTCCGCCGAAAAAGCCGAAGTGGAAAATCAAATCATCGAAATGATCGGCGATTATTACGGTATCGAATATGACGAGTTTAAATTCACATGGGGATTGCAGGCCGGTTCCACCAGCTATAAAGACATCGCAACAGAATTGGCCGGCGGGAAGATTGATCCGGCGTTGATTGAAAAGTACCGCGGTGCACCGAAACGCGTTGCGCGGTTCACGGTGAAAAAAGGAGATAAATAATCATGGGTAACGAATTAGCAACAACCAACAATAACCTCACAGCATTGTTTGATGACGCGGAAATACGCAAGCAAATCGCGTCAGTATTACCGCAGGAGCTGGACGCAAAGCGGTTTATGAAAATCGCTATCGCGGCGGCAACACGTACGCCGAAACTGATGTTTTGTACGCAAGAAAGCCTTCTGAAATGCTTGATGGATTTGTCTTCGATGGGACTGGAACCAGACGGCCGGCGCGCGCATTTAATTCCGTATGGCAAGGAATGCACGTTAATTATTGACTACAAAGGATTGGCGGATTTGGTGCGCCGTTCCGGCGAGGTTAAAACTATTCAGTGCGCTGTTGTATATCAAAATGAATTTGACCAAGGACGTTTCATTTTGGAATATGGAAGCAATGCGCGATTGGTGCATCAACCTATTCTCATCGGCGAACGTGGCGCGGTTATTGGCGCATACTCTTGCGTACAAATGGCGAACGGCGAGGAATCGTTTCACTGGATGCGAAAGGATGAAATCGACGCCACACGCAAGCGCAGTAAGGCCAGTGGTAACGGCCCGTGGGTATCTGACTATAACGAAATGGCAAAGAAGACGGTATTCCGCCAGCACACAAAACTTCTGCCGTTTTCCGCGGAAACACGCGAAAAAATGGAAGCTGATGACAAGTACTTGTTCGAGCATTCACAGAGTAGCAATGGCACCACAGCGGCTATTTCTGGCTCATTAAACGATCGCATTAAAGGGAATTTGGAAGCCGCGAAAACCATTGATGTTCCGGCGGAAACTACGGAATCATCTGAGCCAATGGTCACGCCAGAGCAACGCGCAGAGATCGAAAAGCTGGTGAAGGAAATTTACCCTGACGACACGGAAAAATGCCTACATGACGTTATCGGCAAAGGCGGCTGGGAAACAGTTACAGAGAGTGATGCAGCGCAATATATCGCTCAATTGAACGGGGAGCTTGCGCAGATATTAGACGCAGAAGATCAACAGATAGCAGAAGCGTAAAAATCAGCGCGGCGCATTTATTTGTGCCGCGCAAAAGTACTTTTCAATGAACATACGAAAACTATTCCAAAACAACCACGGCACGTTCAAAGTTCGCGTCACACGTCACGGTCATAAGGGACGTTCGGTTTATATCCGTCATAGCCGTCAGGAAGCGCGAGAATTAGCAAAGAAATACCGGCATCAGGGACGCGCCGTAGCGATGTTTGAAATGAAGGTGGATGGGGACTGGGAGGTGGTAGAAGGTTAAATGAGTGCGAAATTAATGGGGCAAGTCTGGGACTTGAAAATTGATCATAACTATCAGCTTGTTTTATTAGCATTGGCAGATCACGCCTCAGACGATGGAACTAGTATTTATCCTGGGATCGAATATTTGGTCTGGAAAACAGGGTATAGCGAAAGGCAAATAAAACGCATTCTAAAAGACCTTGAAGAGGCCGCATTAATTATTTGCGTTAGTCATCGTCGGGGCGGTAAGGGGCATAAAACGGAATGGCAATTACATCTTTCAAACGGTGTCAAAAAGTCACCCTTTAACAAGATTAAACAGTGTCAAAATGTCACCCAAAAACAACATCCAAACAGTGACATTTCGGGTAATCAAACAGTGACATTTCCAGCATCAAACAGTGACATTTCGGGTAATTTACATAAAGAGGTACGCGCGCACGTAACCATCATAGAACCATCAATAGAACCATCAAGTAGTACCGCTGATGATGAAAAAAATAATTCTCAAAATGAAAATATTCATATCGAATCCTCGATGGCGATGGCCATCCGTAATTTGTGTGGAAAACGAACGTTGGTTTTATCCCCCAAAGATCAAAAAGATTTGGAATTTGTGCTCCAGGGTTTACAGCACGAAAACGCCACCATCGAACAGGTGCAGGAATTTGCGGAAAAAGTTCCGTATCACTGGATCGGGATTAACCCAAAAACCAAAAAACCAAAACCGCCGCGCGTCATGCAGGTTTTCGAGTACTGGTATGAAGTGCGTGAACTGGAGATCACAGACGCCTCACAGCAAAACCTCAGCGAAAAGCAACTGGACGCATTGGCAGCGCAATACGCGTAAAGGAATTTTTATCATGACAACGAATTTTACAGAGCAGGAAATTAACACTCGCCGTTTGCTGGTCAAGCCCATTGTCGAAGCCGCGTTTGGGATTCGCAACGTGGTTTTGACGCAAGAGAAATTAACCGAACAGGCGGCGCACTGGGAAGCGGCGCTATCGAATGTTCCGACAAACCAATTACGAACGCTTTACCGCGAAGGATTAGCGCGGCGCTGCACCACCGCCGAACAATTTGCGATGGTTTGGGATATGAAGATGGAATCGCTGGCGATGCGTTTAGAGCATCAGGAGCGCCAGAGACGTGAGAAAAATAAAAAAACGAATGATATACCTAGCTTCATTTTGGAGCGCTGGAGCGGCGCGGAGGCGCAAAGAGCATGAGTGAGCGTATTACACCGCAAGCGTCAGAAGCGGAGCAAAGCACGTTGGGCGCTTGTCTTATGGCGCGCAGCGCAATTGTGGAAGCATCGGAAAAACTCACCGGTGAAATGTTTTACCGCGAGTTACATCGCAAGATTTGGGATGTAATTATCTACTTGCATCAGTCTGGTGAAGTGGATTTAATCAACGTTTGCGAAGAATTGCGCCGGCGGAATCAATTGGATGAAGTGGGCGGCCCGGCCTATCTGGCCGCGCTGGTGGAGTCCTGCCCATCATCGGCGAATGTGCTGCAATACATCAAACCGGTGCGAGAGAATTTTATTTTGCGACAATACATCACCGCCGCTGAAAAGATCAAAAGCGACGTTTACAGCACGGATTTTACAGCGGATGAAATAACAGCGCGGTGCGAAAAAATGGTGATGGACTTAGGCCGTTATCAACTAACAGCGGAACCGCATGAAATTACCTCGCTGATTGACGATCAGCGGCAGCGCATTCTGGCAGCCGCGCAGAATCCGAATGGTGTTACAGGCGTTTTATCCGGCTTTCCTGACCTGGATAAATTAACAAATGGCTTTCGTCCATCGGAGCTAATCACCGTTGCCGGTGCGTCTGCGATGGGTAAGAGCGCACTGGCTTCCCAGATCAGCGCGAATGTTTTGAAAACATCATGCAGACCGGTAATCATCTTTTCGCTGGAGATGAGCAAGGAGCAATGGATGGATAGGATGATTTCAGCAGAGGCGCGCGTTGAGGGGCACAACATGCGCAATGGCCGCATGGATCAAGACGAATGGATACGGGTAGACGCGGCGCAAAAGGATTTTGCGAAATTACCGATGCACATCGTGGATATTCCGGCGATGACGACCAGTGAGATCAAAGCGCAAAGCCGCCGCATTGCCGCCATGCACGGCACACCGGCACTAATCGTGATTGATTATTTGCAGATCGCGGAACCGGCTGAACGCATCAAAGAGGAGCGCATCAGGGTAACGCAAATGGTGCGGGATTTTAAAAATCTGGCGCGTCAAATCGATTGCCCGGTGATGTGCTTATCGCAGCTTTCGCGCGCATTGGCGTCACGGGAAAACAAGCGGCCAACGTTATCAGATTTGCGCGAAACAAGCGCCATTGAGGCAGAAAGCGACGTGGTTTTATTTATCTATCGTCCGTCGTATTACGCCAAGAAAACCGGTGAGGAATTTCAGGGTGAATCAGATTTTGATGAGATCATCATCGGCAAACAACGTAATGGGCCGGTGGGAACTGTGCCGGTGAAATTTGTTTCTGACTTTGCCCGGTTCGATAACGCTTATTTGGGAGAAGGTTATTATGCAAACGCTCAATAGCTTGGCGGAAGTGGCGAAAAGTACTTTTGACTTGCCCATCAAACGCCGATTATCAAGGGATTATATTCAAGAAGGATTTGAAAAATTCCACGCCGAACATCCTGATGTTTACACCGAATTGGTGCAGATAGCGCGAGAGGAAAAATCACGCGGACGTAGGAAGTGGGGGATGAAAGCAGCGTATGAAATTCTACGAAGCCGGCGCGCCAGATCGTTCATGATGAATAACAATTACACCGCAATTTATGGGCGATTGATTATGTCACATGAACCGGATTTAGCGGGATTTTTTAGATTAAGGGAGAAGATTCATGAAACAAACTGAACTAAAACGAACCGGCACTTTGAAACGCAAACGATTGAGGCGCGTATCAGCGAAGCAACGAACACGGAATGCTAAATACAAAAAGCTCAAAGATGCTTACATGTACGAGAATCCAGTTTGTGAGTTTTTCGGATGTCAGGAATTATCGGTAGATTGTCATCATATGGCGGGGCGCATCGGCAACAACATGTTCCGGCATTTTATGGCAGTGTGCCGCTATCATCACGCATGGATTCACAGCCATGCACGGGAAGTTAGGGAACTGGGTTATTTGATTACAGATGATCCACGGAGAGAGGATTAAAATTATGAATAACAACTTGTATCACGATTTTTTAAAAAGCAAATCAAAGTTAATTCCAAGTGCAGGATTAGATGTATTGGAATCTGATTTGAACGACATTTTGTTTGGCTGGCAAAAGAAAATTGTCGTCTGGTCACTGAAACGCGGACGCGCTGCAATTTTTGAGGATTGCGGCATGGGCAAAACATTTCAGCAATTGGAATGGGCGCGCGTTGTCAATGAGCGCACCGGCAAAGATGTTTTGATCTTAGCGCCGCTAAACGTTGGCGTGCAAACAGTGGAGCAGGGCAAGATATTGGGAATTAACGTGAATCAGTGCCGTTCTCAAGCCGATATAAAACCAGGCATCAATATCACGAACTACGAAATGATAAAGCACTTTGATGCGGGGCACTTCGGCGGATTAGTGCTGGATGAGAGCAGCATATTGAAATCATTTACCGGTAAGATTCGCAATGAAATTATCCAGATGTTTGCGTCCACTCCCTTTAAATTAGCTTGCACCGCCACGCCTGCGCCCAATGACCACATGGAACTCGGAAACCATGCGGAGTTTTTAGGCGTGATGAGCCGCGAGGAAATGCTTTCAATGTATTTCGTTCACGATGGCGGTTCTACATCCAAATGGCGACTCAAGGGGCATGCGGAGGCAGATTTTTGGAAATGGGTTACCTCATGGGCAGTGATGATTCGCAAGCCTTCCGATCTGGGATATAGCGATGAATATTTCGTATTACCGGAGCTGGTATTGCGTGAGCAAATTATCGAATCTCCGCCTCCACGGGAAACAATGTTTCCCGTGGAGGCGGCAGGGCTAATGGAACGGCGTCAGGCACGCAGGGAAAGTCTGGGTCAACGCGTGGAGAGGGCAGCCTCTATTGTCAACGGCTCAAATGAACAATGGATTATCTGGTGTGATTTAAACAACGAAGGAGATGCGCTGGAAAAATCCATTCAGGGATCTGTTCAGGTAAAAGGATCTGACAGCATTGAGTTCAAATCGCGGTCGGTGACAGGCTTTAGTGACGGCGACATCCGGGTATTAATCACTAAGCCATCGATTTACGGGTTTGGTATGAACTGGCAGCACTGCCACAACATGGCTTTTGTGGGCTTATCGGATTCGTGGGAACAGTTTTATCAGGCCGTGCGCCGCTGTTGGCGATTCGGTCAAAAGGAATCGGTTCGCTGCGAAATTATTATTTCAGATCGAGAAGGTGCGGTCTTGCGGAATATACAACACAAGGAATCAGAAGCACAGAAGATGGGAAATGAGGTGGCTAAATACATGAAACTGAACAACGAATTGAATCAAGAATACGCTGGTGATAGTGAGCATCAGGCCGTCGAATATGCGACGGATTTATACCAATCGGAAACGTTTACATTACACCGTGGCGATTGCGTCGAAGTGTTATCCACACTGGAAGATAATAGCATCGGTTACAGTATATTCAGCCCGCCCTTTTCCTCACTGTATACGTATTCCAACAGCGAACGAGATATGGGGAATTGCACGGATTACAAGCAATTCCGTGACCATTTTAGGTTCATGGTTAAGCAGTTGAAGCGCGTTATGAAGCCGGGTCGGTTGGTTTCCATGCACTGTTTTGATATCCCGGCGATGAAACAACGTGATGGTTTTATTGGACTGATCGATTTTCCCGCTGACTTGCGCCAGATGTTTCAGGATGAGGGATTTATTTATCATTCAAAAGCCACGATATGGAAAGACCCAGTAGTTCAAATGCAGCGCACCAAAGCATTGGGTTTGCTACACAAACAAATCCGCAAAGATTCGTCAATGTGCCGGCAGGGGTTGGCGGATTATTTACTGACCATGCGCGCGCCGGATCAGAACATTGAGCATATTTCGCACACGCATGAAACTTTTCCTGTTAGTAAATGGCAGCAATACGCTTCGCCGGTATGGATGGACATAGACCCATCTGAGACATTAAACCGCGAAGGGGCACGTGAGCAAAAAGACGAACGGCATATTTGCCCACTGCAACTTGGGGTAATCAGAAGGGGAATAGAATTATGGTCTAACCCCGGCGATATCGTTCTTTCGCCGTTTGCCGGTATTGGGAGCGAAGTCTATTGTGCTATTCAGATGGGCCGCTTCGGAATCGGGATTGAGTTAAAAAAGTCGTATTACGATCAGGCAATAAAAAACTGTGAGATTGCAATCATTGAATCAAGTCAGGGATGTTTGTTTGATGAAAGAATGACGGTGAATCAATGACGGTGCAGGAAAAGGAAATGGACAAGATTCGCCGGGCGCTTTTGGCAGGTGGTTTCTGGCCGCAGCAACATGTTCGCAACACGCTATTACTGACAAAGGACACGCGGTTCAAGACGGATGAAATTGCATGTCTGGCAAAGACGATAACCAAACGACCGGTGGATATTATCGTGGGTGAAAAAGAAACGATTGTTAAATTCGCGGAGGAGGACTAATGCCGATAAAAGTACTTTCGCCACGGAAGCAGTTATCTGGTAATTCCAGAGAACTGAGATTCACGCTTCCATATCCGCCTTCGCAAAACCGCTATTGGCGCAGCCGTGCAGTTCGCATCAACGGCAAATGGGTATCACAAACATACGTGAGCACCGAAGCGAAGCAATACAAAGCCGCCGTGCGTGGATTGGTAAGTGCGATGAGGCTTGCACCGTTTCCGGCTGATGTGGAGATTGCTGTGGAGGTGATGTTGTATCGCCCGCGCCGCGTCGGCGACGTTGACAACCGTGTAAAAGTACTTTTCGATGCCCTGAATGGTGTGGCTTATGCTGACGACAAACAGATAAAGAAATATGCCGTGGAACGGTTTGAGGATAAGACTTTTCCCCGTGTAGAAATTTTTCTAAAAATTTTTTCTGAGAGGGGCTGTCAATAAACGGGGGTCGTAAAGTAGAATTTTTAGTTACGTAAAAATTTAGGTATTTGGAGAATTATGACACAAGAACAAAAGCCGTTTGAGATTAAAAATTATAGCCAGCTGAGTGTTCAGGCATATAAAAGCGGATCGGCACCGCTGGTGATTGGACATTACATCGACGCCGCCAACGACGAAATCTGGCGATTGCAGAACATCGTTGAGACTTTAGAATGTCAGTTCAAAGATCATTTAGTCAAAGCCGCTGAACCCTCCTGGACACCCATCACCAGCGTGGAGCAGGTGGAAGGGTTGCTGGATGGGTATTATATATTCAATGGCAAAAACTTGATTTTTCCTCAGCTTGTAATAAAAACCAACGACGCGCTTTTTTGCAGGTGGAAAAATCTTGCAGCCTCTGTGTTTTTAGTGAATAGTGACGAAAAATCATTTGATGAGGCAATGGATTTCTACGATTCCTACAAACTCATCCACGCCTTCGAGAAGCCAGAGTCAACCATACCCACGGGAGCGATTGAGAATACGCTGGAGAATCGGCGGAAGCAGCAATACGGATATTACGTTTTTTGCGGAGATATGACTGATCCGGAATATGATGATCAAGAAGAACCGATTAATCAAATTCTGCTTCGTGATGAGGTCTCGGATCGCTGGAATCATTTTGAAGGTTGGTATAACTCAGACTGTATTCACATGGATGGTTTCAAGTATTTTAAGCCTATTAATAAGGAGTATTTTGAAGCCACGCTTGAAGCGCTGGCGGCACAGGAACGGGTGCGAGAATTGGAGGGGAAGTGATGAGCTACTGGGACGAAAAAGATGATGTGCATGACCCATATAAAGAATGGAGCTATCTTGACCGTTGTGATGCTGGCTATGATGAAAGCCAGCGCGACAATTGCCGCCGCTACGACGAAGACAGTGAATCCTCGGACAGGGCTTACGAGAACTGGCGAAACGGTGGTGACTTTAGTGATCCCGATCCTGACGGTCGATTTCACTAATTGGAGGAAAAGTGATGAAATGTTATTTTGCTGGATCGCGTTCTGATCTTTATGGTGAACATGAATTTTATGATGTTGTCTTCGCTAATAATGCCAAAGAGGCAAAGAAGCTGGTGTGGGATTTTGCGAGTGAATTACTAAGCGATGCCTGTGATTGCAGCTTCCTGAATCTTCGCGTGATTCGACAACCGCAATTTGATAATCAAAATGCGCAGGAACCTTATATCGAAGATGATCCAAAAGAACTACGTAGATTTGGATGGTTCTGTCACGGTGACGATTATTGCTGCAAATGTGGTCTGTATGAATACGACGGTCAATTCCCTGTTTGTGATGAATGCGATCAATGCAGCGAATGTGGACATACCGATGATTGTCCATTGAAGGAAAAAGTACTTTTGGAGGGTCACGATGACTAAACAGAAAATTGAAGACTTATTGCATTTTTACGATGGTAACGGGGAGACCACCTATGACCATGACACAGCGAGAGAATTCACTGTTGAAGCGCTGGAAAAATTACTGGATTTTCTGCCGGATGATGAGGAGGACGATGATGACAATGAATGATCAACCATTGTATTTCGCACGCGCCGATAGCGAGTTTGAGGCATTGCGCAAAGATAAAAAATACGCAGAAATTTTGAAGCGCATGGGCTTTCGCGATGAGCATGAGCACCCACTTCATCTGTGCGAAGATTTTGTGGATATGGAAGAGCGCCTCGCTAAACTGGAAGCTGTGTGTCAGGAGATTGCTGAGAGCGGCGAAATTCTTGATGCACAGAAAGTGAAGGCAATATTGGAGGAAGCATGAAGTACAAAGTAGAAAATTACAAGCCGAACAAGCGGGCACCTATTGACCATTGCGGCTATGCAGTAAAAAGTGACAGAGGCGCGATGGCCATTTTTCTATTCGGTCACGTTTATAATCCTGAATTAAGTGCAGAAGTATTATGTGAAAAATTGAATCGCCTCGCAAAGATAGAAGAGGTTGTAGCGTGGAAGGGGTTTGACGAGTTGCCGGAATCAGATCTATACGACATTTTTACCATTGATGTAAAAGATCGATTTGGACATGTATACCAGGCGTCCTATGACAAGAGATCGGCACTTTTTTTGAGTTGTGGAGAACATACCGTCGATGCAATGAAAGCGCGGAAATTTAAGGGTTGGCGCTACCCGGTAGGTGATCTGGGATGAAACATCAACCATTACCAAGTTACAGCAGTAATGATGACGTGCAGACGCCACCGGAGTTATGCGAACTAATTTTGAACCATATACCGATACCTCAAAACGACACTGTTATGGAGCCGTGTGTGGGAGATGGAAATTTTAAACGCGCATTGCTCGACAGGTTTGGATGTGTCTATCATTCCGAGATAAAGGAAGGCACAGACTTTTTTGATGTCAAAGGTCCTTACGATTGGATTGTCACTAATCCCCCGTGGTCACAATACAAGGCTTTCATGGAGAAGGCATTTCAAACCGCTGGCAACGTTGTATTCCTCGCCACGCTCAATCACTCATTAGGATTAAAATCGCGATGGAATTTGTGCGACAAATACGGTTTCGGGATCAGAAAAGTACTTTTACTTGACACACCACCGAAGCCGTGGCCGCAAAGTGGGTTTCAACTGGGGGCGGTGTGGTGGAGCCGAGCGTACAGCAATATGCCTACGTTCGTGGATTTAAGGGGTTAGTAGGAGGTTGACGATGACCGAACAGGAAATTAATGAACTGAGAAAGTTAGCAGATGACATCTACGAGAATGACGAGATTGCAGATTTGTTACCTGCTGCCCTCGACCGTCTCGCCTCTCTTGAAGAAGCCGTGCGCTTTCGTAGCTTTGACGAAGCGCCGGGACAGACTGATAAAGTCGATGTAAAAATGTCAAATGGAGATATCATATCGGGGAAAGCCTGCGAGATATTACATCTTCTTGAAATGCACACTCAGCCTAACGTGCGCGCCGTTGGCTGGAGATACCAGGTGGGTGACTTGGGATAGTAATGCTAATAGAATACGATAGAGGATAGAACCCGCGACATAAAAAGCCTCAGTCACTGGGATAATCCATCCGAAATTATTGCAAGCTTACCGCCCTGAAATATGGATTGAAAAGGAGAAGAGTAGAATGGAACCAACGGAAGCACAGAAAAAATGGTGGCGTCGATTTCGGTCTTGCATAAAGGCAATGCCGAACGACATGGAAGTAATAGTTGGCAACGTGGGTGTTAGTGCGACGAAGCGAGGCGAAATTTTAAAGGAATTGAATAATAAGGGTGACATCGACACATTGGAATACATCGAACTTCCAATTATTATCACGCAAGACGTCATCCCCTGCGGAGAGGAATAATTATCATGAGCAGCGAAACAATAAAAGTCAGATACGATTGTGCGAGTGGGGCCTTTCAACTATATCGCAGAAATCCCGGCAGTAAACGTGGGGAGTGGGTCAATTCCCCGTATAGAAATTTTGATGCGTTAGTAAAGCGATTAGCTGACGATGGCCTTAAGGCAGAATTTATAGGAGAACACTGATGAGCAACGAAACAATGCCGGAAAAAACTTACACATCACAATATCCAGGAATGGCTAAAACAGCCCGGCAACTGGCTGAAGAGTTTCCTGATCTTATAGTCGGCGAACTTGGCCGTGATGTTTCAGAACTCCAGCGGCAGAACGCGGCGCTGAAAGCGTTTGTGGAAAAGGCTGTTGACCTTTCCGCTGTATCTAGTGGAGTAACTAGCGACGATTTAATGACTATTGCTTCAATGACGGGCCTCCTTGATGAGGATGGTGGATTCGATGACTGGATGACCGACGACACTGCCAAAATACCCATCCCCAGCCGCACGGAAGTGGCGCGGGAGTTTGTTAAGGCAGTTTTTGAACTTGCTGATATTAATGGATATTTTGGCCCATTATGTATGAAGGAAGTTCTAAAGGAGTGGGAAAATGCCGGGACAAAATAACGAAAAACCAATACTATTCAGTGCGCCGATGGTGAGGGCAATTTTAAACGGGAATAAAACAATGACGCGGCGGGTGGTTCCGGAAAAGATCGTGGAAAAGTATTACGAATGCGATGATATGGCCAGAAGCGTTGCTATGCCAGAAGGTGGCACTCGGTTGTATGAAAAAAATGTGTTTTTACCGTTGGCTAAATATCAACCAGGTGATCGCCTTTGGGTGCGAGAAAACTATGCCGTGAGCCACAAATTCGACGCATGTAGACCGCGCGAAATTCCTATTAAAACTCATGTCCATTATGCCGCTGATAGAGAGTATGGCCGTGACGACAGCATTGGGGGACTGATATTACGCCCATCCATCTTCATGCCGCGCTGGGCGTCGCGGATAACGTTAGAGGTTACAAATGTGCGCGTTGAACGAGTGCAGGATATTTCAGAAGCAGACGCGTTAGCTGAGGGCGTCGATAGAACGAATACAAGTCTTTTGGGATATGCACAAGAACGGTTCAAGCGGCTATGGGATTCTATCAACACAAAGCGCGGCTTCGGCTGGTCTAAAAATCCGTGGGTATGGGTTTATGAATTTAAGGTGGTGAATGCTGATGCCGAATCAAAATGAGTGCGATCACATGATTGGAGCACACTCAAGACATACAAGCCGTTATTGCTCACCCGTTTTTAAGTCTGTTCCAAACGCCGTGATAAGTGACCCGCTTGCGTTGAAGTTCAGTTATTGCCCAATGTGCGGCGCTAAAATCGACTGGGTGAAAATTGAGGAGATGGGGAAAAGTGCAACTGATTGATATTCAAAAAATAGACCTATTTATTGCCGACGCGGTGCGGGAATATCAGCAAACCGCGCCACAGCTAGCAACATATCTTGAAGACGTCTACGAACGCCTGACTGATTACAAGGCTATTGATATTCGTGAGTTGGTAACTATTGGCCAGCTTTTCTACAATGGTAGTAACGAAAGTGAGCGGGGCTGGGAACAACCAAACTACGCCATGAATCGAATCCATCACATGATACTGGATTTAGGTATTAATGCTGATGGACGATTAGGTGCTGCGGTAGGGGATTTTTGAGGAGATGGTGAAGGATGAAAATCAGCGATGAAAATTTAGCCGCAAAAATCAAAGACTTAACACGCTTGATAAACAGACCCTGTCATGTCATGCCCTATGGTGCCAGCGAAACACGGGCACTATTGGAAGAACTCCAGCAACACCGCGAGGAGAAGCGGTGGCGTAAGATTGAAGAGGAACTTCCGCCTTTGGAACTCAGCTCAGTGTTAATCTTCAAGCCAGGAATGAAGAGACCCCAGATCATGGATGTAGATATTATCCATGCTGGCCAAAGACACCCTCTCACAAAAGAAAGAGATGATCAATATTTCTGGTGGCCACTGCCAACGGATTTGCCGGAGGAGGAAGAGTGAAATCCATTATTTATGAGCTTCCCGAAATAATAGATCGTGCAAGGCATAATGCGAATACTATTATTAAATTAGCTGAGAAAGGCGATATTCCACAATTAGTCACTATTGAAGGCAGTGGCACCAACAGGCTAATTCATGGCGACAATCTATTTGCGATGGCGGCATTATTGCCAGAGTATCGCGGTATGGTCGATTTAATATACATTGATCCGCCGTTCGCAACTGGTAAGGACTTCAAATCCAGAGATGGCGAGCTTTTATATTCTGATAAATTTACACTTGCGTCATATCTGGCAATGATAACGCCGCGTCTGGTTTTGATGCGGGAGTTGTTGTCGGATGTTGGTTCGATTTATGTGCATCTGGATTGGCATGTTGGGCATTATGTGAAAGTTGTTTTGGATGAGGTTTTTGGGAAGGAGAACTTTGTTAATGAAATCGTTTGGCAAAAAATACGCTCTTCAAAAGGACAAGCTAAGTCATTTGGAAATGTCCATGAT
>Ga0164242_10002095_pt1 | contig 23192 bp, 23 predicted proteins | sample OricomgcompostMG_FD_108783 | JGI IMG/M metagenome (GOLD analysis project Ga0164242, IMG submission 108783) | Miracle-Growth compost microbial communities from Emeryville, California, USA - Original compost - Miracle growth compost (MG) ... | reverse complement strand
CGAGCGAAGCGCCGCCCCCATGTCCTTGTCCTTGCTTCTCACCTTGGTCGACCGGGTCGGTTCCGGTGTCATTTTCGGCGTATTTCGGTCCGAACCCAACGTCGTCCCCCTGAAGACACCCGGCGCACTGGCCGGAAAATAGCGAGCTTGCAGCGAACCGGGCGCCGCCTTCGTGACGGCGCACATACAGCCCTTGACGAAATGATGAAACCAAAGATCGTCTCGTTGGTTCCCGCGCTTGTCGTCAAAATCGATCAAAATGGGACGACGGAATATTTCGCATTGCAAGGGGGGCTGGCACTCCCCCAAACATGCAGGGCTTTTTTTGAGGAGACTACGCCAGTCATGTCGCTTGGACAGCAACTCGCCCCCCACCTTCCTTTCCTGCGCCGCTATGGCCGCGCGCTAACCGGCAGCCAGGCGCAAGGCGACAAATATGTCCGCGCGACGCTAGAGGCGATCGTCGCCGCGCCCGAGGAATTTCCCCGCGACGTCGATCCCCGTTTGGGACTGTATCGGACGTTCCAGGCAATCTGGGGCTCAGCCAATCTGGACCATCTCGAAGATAACGAAAACGACGTCGACCAGGCCGAGGCGGTGGCGCGCGCCCGGCTTGCACGAATGACGCCGATGTCGCGACAGGCGCTCCTGCTCACGGCGATGGAGGGCTTCACGCCGGAGGACACCGCCTACCTAATCGGAGTCGACGAAAACGAAGTCGACGTCCTGGTCCGCCAGGCACTCGACGAAATCGAAAAGCAGACGCGCGCACGCGTTCTTATCATCGAGGATGAGCCGATCATCGCCATGGATATCGAGACGATTGTCCGCGATCTCGGCCATGACGTCACCGGCGTCGCCGTGACGCGCGACGAGGCGGTTGCTCTGGCGATGGACGATCGCCCGGGCCTGGTGCTCGCCGATATCCAACTCGCGGACGACAGTTCGGGCATCGATGCGGTTAAGGACATCCTGGCCAAGTTCCAGGTGCCGGTGATCTTCATCACGGCGTTTCCGGAGCGGCTGCTGACCGGCGAGAGGCCCGAGCCGACCTTCCTCATCACCAAGCCGTTCCAGCGCTCGACGGTGAAGGCGGCGATCAGCCAGGCCCTGTTCTTCGACCAGGCGACCGTGCCGACGGCGTGAAACGATGGCGCGGCACTAGAACGGACCCAAAAAGACTGTCGTTGGTTTATTCGTCATGGCTGACCCAGACGACCAAATCCATGTCGACAGCGAGCGGGCCCGGGCCGGTGCCACGCCGCACATGACGCGCTACATTCTCGGCATCTCGCTGGTGCTGCTGATTGTCATCTATGCAATTATCATCCTGCGCTGAGCAGCGCGCCTCTCCGTCTGCGCTGGAAAAGCCGGCGCTTCCCTCCTATGTTGCCCGTGGCGCGTGGCGTCCGGGGGCTTCTCGAACCGATGAACGGATCCGAATGACCGAATCCAGCGCGCCTGACGACAATGACGGCACGGCCGGCGCGGAGCACGTCTCGCTGCCCGACGACGAGTTCAAGAAGCAACTGGCGTTGGTGATCCCGCATTTGCGCGCGTTCGGTCGCTCGCTTTCGGGCAATCGCGACGTCGCCGACGATCTCGTTCAGGAGACGCTGATGAAGGCCTGGGCGGCCCGTAAGCGCTTCCAGGCCGGCACCAACATGCGTGCCTGGACCTTCATCATCCTGCGCAACCTCTATCTCAGCCAGATGCGCCGCGCGCGCTTCAAGGGCGAATGGGATGATCTTGTCGCGGATCGTATCCTCGCCGCCCCGGCCAGCCAGGATCGCCATGTCGAACTTGGCGACATGCAGCGTGCCCTCATGCATTTGCCGCAGCCGCAGCGCGAGGCGTTGATCCTGGTCGGCGCCGGTGGCTTTGCCTACGAGGAAGCAGCGGAAATCTGTGGCGTTGCCGTCGGCACGATCAAGAGCCGAGTTGCGCGCGGGCGTGTCGCGCTGGAAGCGATCATGAGCGGGAGCGACTTGCCGTCGCGGCGTGACCATGGTCTCGAGGACGGCAAGAATGCGCTCGACACGATCATGGGCGAAGTCGAGGACCTCAGCCGCGATCGTTAATCGCCAAGTCGTTCCAATCGCGCATTGCCTCGGCTGGTCGCTAGGGTCGCCGTTTGTCGAGACGGTCGAGCGTGACCAGCATACGATACATGTCCTGCGGCACGACTACTTCACTTCCAGCGAATGCAGACCGCAGCGCGCTGGCGACGCCGTCGACGGGCTGCGGCCGTCCGACGACGCAGCCGCGCGCGGAACTTCTTGCCGCCGTCATTGCGTACATCCTACTCATCACTCGTTAAAAACGTCCATCTCGGCCATTTGTTGCTTGGCGGCGTCTACGAAGTGATAAAAGAAAGCGTGACAGTTACATGAAGTCCTCAGCGTCTCGACTGGCGGTAACTGATGCCGTGGCGCGCGCGCGGGCCAATTCGCCTTTCCTCGCGATGGTGCTCGATCGCGAGCCGGACCTCGCCGCGATGCTCGACGATGGCGTGCTGCCGGGGCTGGATTCCGCCGGGGGTGATCCCGATTTGCCCGTTGCACGGCGGACGCGAATCGAACGGCGGCGGCTGGCGCTGATCGTTGCCATCGGCGACCTCGCCGGGGCGCTCGACCTGGCGGCGGTGACCGGCGCACTGAGCGCGTTCGCCGATCGAGCGCTCGACCTTGCTATCGCCACTGCCATCTCCGAGCGCACTCCCGGCGAGGCAGCGCATGGTTTCACGGCGCTGGCGCTCGGCAAGCTTGGCAGCCGGGAACTGAACTATTCGTCCGACATCGACCCGATCCTGCTCTTCGATCCGGAAACGCTGCCGCGGCGCGCGCGGGAGGAGCCAGCCGAGGCGGCGGTGCGTATCGGTCGACGTGTCGTCGAACTGCTCCAGGCACGCGACGCCGACGGCTATGTATTCCGCGTCGACTTGCGGCTTCGACCCGCGCCCGAGGTGACGCCAATCGTGCTGCCGGTCGATGCAGCGATCGGCCACTATGAATCGCAAGCGCTCCCCTGGGAACGCGCCGCCTTCATTCGCGCTCGCGTAGCAGCAGGAGATCACGCGCTCGGCCGGCGATTTTTAGATGCGATCCGGCCGTTCGTTTGGCGTCGCGCGCTCGATTTCGGGGCAGTCGGCGAGATCATGGCGATGTCGCGGCTGATCCGCGACCATCATGCCCAGGGCCAGGCATTCGGCCCCGGTTACGACTTGAAGCGCGGCCGCGGGGGCATCCGCGAGGTCGAGTTCTTCGCGCAAATCCACCAGCTGATCCACGGCGGTCGCGATCCCTCGCTGCGGGCGCCGGGAACGCGTGATGCACTCGCGGCGCTGGCCGAGGCAGGCCGGATCGACGTTGGCGACGCTGTCGTGCTCGACGAGGCTTACACGGCTTTGCGGACGATCGAGCACCGCGTGCAGATGGTCGACGATCGCCAGACGCACAGCCTGCCCGAAGGAGTGCGCCTCGACGCGGTTGCGCGGCTGCACGGCCTTAACGACGGTGCCGCGTTGCTCGACCTGTTGAGCCCGCATGTCGAGCGCACCGCGCGCATTTACGATTCGCTCGCGGCCGGCGAAGGGGAGGGGCTTGCCACCGACCCGGTCCGCCTCGCCCAAGCATTGGCCAATGCCGGCTACGCAGATCCAGTCGAGGCGCGCCAGCATATCGAGCGCTGGCGCAGCGGAAGCTATCCGGCGCTGCGCAGCCCGGCAGCGCGGCGCGCGCTGGAGGACGTGCTCCCGGGTCTCGTCGCTGCTCTCGGTCGCGCGGCCGACGCCAACGCGGCGATCGCCCGGCTCGATCGTATTCTCGGTCGGCTGCCAAGCGCGATCAACTTCTTCCGGCTGATCGAGGCGCAGCCGGTGCTTGCGCGATTGCTCGGCGATATTCTTTGCCACGCGCCGCCGCTTGCCGAGGCGCTGGGTCGGCGGCCCGAACTGTTCGACGGGCTAGTCGACGCGAGCGCGCTCGACGCGGTCGGCAGCGTCGAGGCGCTGATCGAAACGATGCGCCGCGGCGTCGCCAATGGCGATTACCAGGAACTGCTTGACCACATTCGCCGCGTGGTCGGCGAAAAGCGCTTTGCGCTTGGCGCACAGATCGTCGCGGGTAGCAGCGATCCGCTCGAGGTTGCCGCGGGCTACGCCCGCGTCGCCGAGGCGGCGGTGGCGCTGCTCGCCGAGGCGACCACCGCCGAGTTCACGCGTCGCCACGGCCGCGTTCCGGACAGTGAATTGGTCATCCTTGCGCTCGGCAGGCTTGGCGGCGGGGCGTTGACGCACGCTTCCGATCTCGATCTCATTTACTTGTTTACCGGCGATTATGCCGCGGAATCCGATGGTGAAAAACCGCTTGGCGCCGTGCTTTACTACAATCGGCTGGCGCAGCGGCTCTCGGGCGCGCTATCGGTACCGACTGCGTCTGGGCCGCTTTACGAGATCGACACGCGGCTGAGGCCGTCGGGCAACCAGGGGCCGCTGGTCGTCTCTCTCGACGGCTTTGCGCGGTACCAGCAGGAAAGCGCCTGGACCTGGGAACACATGGCGCTGACGCGGGCGCGGCCGATTGTCGGCTCGGCGGCAGCGCGCTCGGCGGTTTCACAAGTGATCGCCGACGTGCTCGGCGGTGAGCGGCCGCCGCGAGACGTGGTAGCCGATGCAGTCAAGATGCGGGCCGAGATGGCGGCACACAAGCCGCCGCGCGGCAGCCTCGATGCCAAGCTTTTGCCAGGCGGTCTCGTTGACCTCGAATTCGCCGTCCATGTCACCCAACTCGTCCATCGCACCGGTTTCGCGCCGCGCCTCGAGGACGCGATCTCGGCCCTGGTCGAACAGGGCCTCCTGCCGGCGGCGCTCGGCGAAGCCAATGCTTTCCTGACGCGGCTGCTGGTAACGATGCGATTGCTCGCGCCTGATGCCGAGCCGCCTGGGGAGGCGACGCGGCTGCTTATCGCACGCGATCTTGGCTGTGCCGACTGGCCAGCGGTGGTTGCGTCGCTCGAGAGGACGCGGCAGGAGGTGAGTGCTTGTTGGCGACAGATCACCGGAGAAGACAATGGAGGTCGATGAAATTCCTGGCGTCGAGGTGACGCTGCCCGACGGCGGACCGCTGCGCTTGCGCAACCTGATGGGCCAGCCAGCAGTGATCTATTTCTACCCCAAGGACGACACCACCGGCTGCACGCGCGAGGCTCAAGGATTTAGTGACCACCTTGACGCGTTTAAGGGTGCGGGCGTCACCGTGCTCGGCATTTCTCGAGATACGCCGGCCAAGCATCGAAAGTTCATCGAAAAACATGGACTGACGGTACCGCTCGCTTCTGACGAAAACGGCTCGGTGACGGAAGCGTTCGGCGTCTGGATCGAAAAGTCGCTTTATGGACGCAAGTACATGGGAATCGATCGGTCGACCTTCCTGTTCGATGCAGCCGGCAAACTTGTCCGATCCTGGCACAAAGTGAAGGTGCCGGGCCATGTCGACGAGGTACTCCAAGCGGCCCGCGCGCTCGGCTGAACACCGCCGGATATCGTTACCAAGTCCTTACCCGGAGCGGCCGGAATCGGCCTTGTTTTTGCGCCCTTGTTGCGCGTGTTAACGGCTCGCCGCACGAGTCCGCCGATTGAGCGCGTATCGAGCCGCTGGCGCTTGCCTCGCGCGCGCATGCTTGGTCAAAACTCTGTCCCGTTACGGCGCGGGAGGGGACTGCGATCGGAACTGTCTGTCAGCAATGGACGCCGGGGGGTGTCCGATCGGGTCGCCGGGGAAAAATGGCCACAAGTTTTAACGTCATCAGCACGCAGCGGGCCGCGCGGTACCGCGATATTCTAAAACCGCGTGATTTCCTATTTCATGACGGCCGCGCACTGCGCCGCGTCACGTTGGGCGCTGGCGTCCAGCTGATGCTTGCCGCGCTCGTTGCACTGACCTTGTGCTTTTCCGCTTATGGCGTGGCCCACGCCGCGCGTTCGATCGCCGAGGCGAGCGGGCTAGTCGCGCCGACCACGCCGGCTGGCAAGGTCGCCCAGATGCGCGCCAAGGTCGCCGCGATCAAGGCCGCGGCGGCTGCCCACGCCGCGACGATCGAGCAGCGTCAGCAAGTGCTCGCCGCCGTGCTCAGCGGGCGCGTTAGCCCCAGCCAGATCGCGATGGTCATGCCGGTGCCGGGGCAGCCGACGCCGGCATTCGCCGCTTCGGCGCTGGCGCCGTTCCAGAAGGCCGAAGCGCGCCAGGTCGCGCTCGCTGCGGAAGCTGAACAGTTCACCCGCCAGCGTTACGATGCCGAGGCGGCCCGACTGGCAAAACTCGGGATCAAGCCAGGTCGATTGATCGGCAAACAAGCGATGGGCGGTCCCTTCGAGCCCGTTCCTGCGGCTGACGCCACGCCCGAGGCACGTGCCGACGCGCAGTTCCGCTCGCTGTTCGTCACCTGGAAGAAACTCGATTCGCTCGAGCATGGCGCGATCGCCATTCCCTCGATCCACCCGATCGAAGAGGCGAAACTGCAATTTTCAAGCTATTTCGGCGTCCGCACCGACCCTTTCAACGGCCGCGCAGCGATGCACGCCGGCGTCGACCTGCCGGGACCAGTCGGTACGCCGGTCTATGCCACTGCAGACGGTATCGTCGATCGTGCCGGACGCGACGGTGGCTATGGCAACATGGTCGAGATCGATCATGGCAAGGGCATCCAGACGCGCTACGGTCATCTTTCGAAAGTGCTGGCGTCGGTCAACGAGCGCGTGAAACGCGGTCAGCTGATTGGGCTGATGGGTTCTACCGGCCGCTCAACGGGCAGCCACCTGCATTACGAGGTCCGCATCGATGGCCGCGCGGTCAACCCGATGCCTTTCCTCGAGAGCGCCGATTATCTCAAGACGATGCAGGACCAGGCCGCGACGTTGCAGACGGCGGCGGCGACCACCACCGCGCCGAGCCTGCCGGAGACCGCCGACTGAGCACGGCGGTTGCCGAGCGATAGGCGAGGGCCTATCTCAAGCGCATGACGGTTTCCATCGCTCCAGAGATCGGCCTCACCCCAGCCGCGGCAGCGCGTGTCGCGGCGATTGCCGAGCGCCAGGGCAAGCCCGCGATGCTCCGTTTGGCGGTCGAGGGCGGTGGCTGCTCGGGCTTCCAGTACCGCTTCGCGCTTGCGGAGGACACCGAATCGGATGACGTTATCGTCGAGACCGACGGCGTCAAACTGCTGGTCGATTCGACAAGCCTCGACCTCGTGCGCGGCGCGCAGGTGGATTTCGTCGAATCGCTGGGCGGCGCCGCGTTCCGCGTCGACAATCCCAACGCGACCGCCGGTTGCGGCTGCGGTTCGAGCTTCACCGTTTGATCTTTTCCGCCGTCCGCCCTCGCCGAATGGGGAGGGCGATCTCAGCGCAGTAATCCTTCGACAAGCTCGGGGCGAATGGTTCTTATTGTGTGTCGATTACAGTAAGGACTGAGGCTTCATCACTCGGGAACAGCGCGTGAAGATCGTCACCTATAACGTCAATGGCATCAAGGCGCGGCTGCCGCGCCTGCTCGAATACCTGGCCGAGCAGCAGCCCGAGGTGGTTTGCCTTCAGGAACTCAAGTCGAGCGACGAAACCTTTCCCGAAGCCGAGATTCGCAGCGCCGGCTACGGCGCGGCGTGGCACGGCCAAAAAGGGTTCAACGGCGTCGCCGTGCTAGCGAAGGGAGTCGATCCGGTCGAACGCCAACGAGGCCTTGAGGGTGATCCCGAGGACGCGCACAGTCGTTACCTGGAAGTCGACGTCAACGGGCTGACGATTGCCTCGATCTATTTGCCCAATGGCAATCCGCAGCCGGGACCTAAATTCGATTACAAGCTCAAATGGATCGACCGGCTGCGCGATCGGGCGCTGGCACTGCTTGCCGAGGAGCGGGCCGCGGTGATCGCCGGCGACTACAATGTCATCCCCAATGACGACGACACCTTTTCGGTGAGCGCGATGCAGCACGACGCGCTGATGCAGCCCGAGAGCCGCGCCGGCTATCGCGCGCTGGTCGCGCAGGGGTGGACCGATGCGTTGCGCACGCGACATCCCAATGGCGGCGTGTGGACCTTCTGGGACTACCAGGCCGGCTGTTGGCAGCGCGACGCGGGCTTTCGCATCGACCACCTGCTCTTGAGTCCACAGGCTGCCGATCGCCTGATCGATGCCGGTGTCGACAAGGCATATCGTGGCCGTGACAAGGCAAGCGACCACGCGCCGACCTGGGTTCGGCTGCGCTGACAAAAACTGGCGCGCGACGCCAGCAATTGGCGGTCCGTGCCATGTTTACATTTGTGGTCAATCGAGTAAATAGCTGATTTAAAAAGAAATATGTGTTTGGCATCGTTAATGCACTAGCACGGGTGTCGCATCGTTCTGCGACGTTCTAGTGGAGGATTGACTGATGACCATCACCAGCTTCATTGCCCGTTCGACGATCGCGGTTGCCAGTTCGGCGCTGCTGGTCGCAGCGGCGGTCGCGCCCGCCATGGCAACGACCCGTCCAGCCACGCCGCATGACGGCGCCAGCACCCAGAAGATCGAGATCCAGAAGGACAACAATGGCAAGGTGCGCTATTGCGCGGTCATGCCTGCGGTCACCGGCTCGATCCTCAGCGGTAGGACCTGCAAGACCGCCAAGCAGTGGAAGAGCCAGGGCGTCGATATCGAGGCCGCGATTGCCGCTGCCCAACAGAACAGCGGCAGCTAATTGCGAGTCCAGCGCCACCAGCGTGGCGGAGCCGGCAACTCTGCCGGTACCGCCGGCGGCTCGAGCGGATAGCCCAGCGATTTCAAGTCCAGGTCCATCCGCTCGGCCAGCCAGCGATTGTTGGCTGCGAAACGCTGCGCGATCCAGTCGAGCGTCCGGCGCCCGAGCAGTCCCTCGGGCGTCGGTCGGCGGCCGAATAGGCTGAACCGGTTGACCTGCTTGAGCAGTTCCTTGCGCCCGGCATACCAATAGGGAAGATGGACCAGCGCACGCTTGCCGGGAGCGCCGCGGCTGGTGAGCAAGTTGGCGGCGCGAACGAAGGGGAGCAGCGCGCTGCGATACGAATCGTTTCGTGGACGCGAATCGAAATCGACCGCGCCCAATTCCAGGCCCAAATCGCGGCCCATGCGCTCGATCGTGCCGCGGCGGTCCGCGGCAAATGCCTCGTATGCATAGACATGGACATTGCGGCTTCCGAACAGCCTGTCATAGGTCTCGATCAATCCGCGGTAGTCGATCTGTGAAAAGTCGAAACGTGGCACCATGAAGGGGCGCCCATGTCCTATGTGACGGTGGGTTTGGGGAAACAGGTAGGCGCTTGCCGACGCCGTTCCGCCCTCGCGGAGATATTGGACGTACCAGGACAACGCCGCGCTCGGTTGCGCGCGTACGAAGATGACGATCTCGGCCTCGGGCAGCGCGGCGGCGATGCGCTCGGCAACGCCCTTGGCGACATAGCCGGAGGCGAGGCCGATGTGGAGGGTACCCGACAGATCTTCCTCGCAAACCAGCGGCGGACGCGATTCGTCGCCACCGAGCGCCGCCCGCGTGGCTACAGCGTCGAATTCGAACGCGGTGCCGCCGAGCAATGTGTCGCGCACCAGCCGCCGGTCGACATAGCGATGGCTCGTCGCGTGCGGATAGACGGCTGCCTGGAACCACGATGTCGCAGTCTTGTGAAATCCGATATGGACGATCGGCCGGGCGATCGCGCGTGTCTGCGTCAAAGCGTCTTCTCGTAAACCTGGTAGACCTTGTTGATCTTGCTCTCGATCGCGTGGGCGATGGCATTCATTCCCTGGTTGTCGTCGAGGATCCAGCCGATTTCGCCGCGGCTGGCGCCATAGCGCGTGACCGAAGAGCGGCGAATATATTCGATCATCATGAAGGCAAGCTGGCTCGCCATCCGCGAGGCTTGCAATTCCTTGACCACGCCCATCAGCGGCACGCGCATTGTCCGCACCTTGGGCCGGCGCAGCCATAGCAGGAGCTTGGCCCAGCCGAACGGAAGCAAATTGCCCTTGAGCGGCTTAATCGCTTCGTTGAGATCGGGCAGCGTGATCATGAAAGCGACTGGTCTGCCATCGAGCTCGGCGACGCGGATCAAGTCGTTGAACACGATCGGCTTCAGCTTGGTGCCGACGTCATCGATCTCGGGCTGGGTCAGCGGCACGAAGCCCCAGTTATCCGACCAGGCATCGTTGAGGATGGCGAGGATGACGGCCGCTTCCTCCTCGAATTTCGACTTGTCGACTTCGCGGATACGGATGCGGGGGTTCTTCTCGCCGGACTTGATGATCCGCTCGACGATTGGCGGGAATTGCTGGCTGATATCGAGATCGTAGGTGACGAGCTGCTTGACCGGGCGATATCCAGCGCCCTCGATCCAACCGCGATACTCGGGCTTTGCATGACCCATCATCACCGTCGGCGAATGGTCGAATCCCTTGATCAGCAGGCCAGGCTCCTCCCAGATCGACATGCTGATCGGCCCCAGCACGCGAGTCATGTTCTGGTCGCGCAGCCATTGCTCGGCGGTGGCGATCAGCGCCTGGCCCACACCTTCGTTTTCTGCATCGAACAGGCCGAACTGGCCGCAGCCGGGCCCGAAGCCCTTGTCGGCCGGCATTGTCAGTGCGAGCGTGTCGATATGCGCCGAGATGCGTCCGACGACGCGGCCGTCTTGCTCGGCGAGGAACAATTGCGCCTTGGCGTGGCTGAACCAGCCGTTCTTTTCCGGTGTGATCAGGCCGAGCGCCTCGCCCTTGAGCGGCGGCACCCAATGCGGATCGTTCGCATAGAGACGGAACGGCAGGTCAACGAACTTCTTGCGATCGGCCTTGCTGTCGATCGGGCGAATGGTGAGCGTGCTGGCCAAGGGAAGCTCCTGGTTGCGGGGCGGCGTGAGCCCTCCCGTCTCGAACGGCTCGTGTCAAGTCAATCGAATCCCTCCATCTCAGTGAACGGGACGGCGACCTGTAAATGCCACCAATTCGCCACTATGTGGGGCCAATGGAACGCGCCATGGAAACCGCACTCCGTCTCGAGGGAAGCTCGGCTGGCGACATGCTGTCGCGCACCGCCAAGCAACCAATCGCTGATGACAAGGCGATGCTGCGCACGGCTGCCGAACTGACGCGCGAGCTGAACGCGCCTCGGCCCGGAATTTATTGGGGCGATCTGCTTGTCTCGGCTGCAATCGGCTATGCAGCGCTCGCGGCGGCGTTTCTCGCGCCCTCGCTGGGCTGGACGATCGTCGCGGCCGTCGTGGCAATCCTGGCGCTGTATCGCGCCGGCAGCTTCATCCACGAGCTGACGCACATCAAGCACAGCGCACTTCCAGGTTTCCGCCTGGCGTGGAATGCGCTGGTCGGCGTCCCGCTGCTGGTGCCGTCGTTCATGTACGAGGGCGTTCACAACCTTCACCATGCTCGGACGCGTTACGGCACTGCGGACGACCCCGAATACTTGCCGCTCGCGCTGATGAAGCCGTGGAGCCTGCCGCTGTTCATCATCGTCTCGGCCATCGCACCGCTCGCGCTGATCTTCCGCTTTGCGGTGCTGTCGCCGCTCTCGGTGGTGATCCCGCCGCTCCGCCGCGCAGTGGTCGAGCGCTATTCGGCGTTGTCGATCAATCCCGCTTTCCGCCGTCGCCCGCCGGAAGGCGCGTTCAAGCGGCAATGGGAACGCACCGAAGCAGCGGCGAGCCTCTGGGCTATCGCGTTGGTCGTGCTCGTTGCAACCAATGTCGTGCCGCTCAGGTGGTTCGCGATCTTCCTCGTCGTCGCGTCGGGTGTTGCGGTGATCAACCAGTTGCGGACGCTGGTTGCACATCTGTGGGAGAACGAGGGCGAGGCGATGACCGTTACCGCCCAATATCTCGATACCGTCAACGTGCCGCCGCCGGCAACGCTGCCAGCGCTGTGGGCGCCGGTGGGGCTGCGCTACCATGCGCTGCATCACCTGCTGCCGGGGCTACCTTACCATGCGCTGGGCGAGGCGCACCGCCGCATTTCAGCAGTGCTCGAGCCGGGCTCGCCTTACCACAAGGCGAGCTATCCAGGGATGTTCGGGCTGGTCGTCAGGATCGGCCGCTCGACCATGGGCGGATAACAGGCAAAAAATACGCTCCTTGCGTTCGCGCGAGAAGCGCATCGAGGCGTACGGACGGTGCGAGATACGCCACCTCGACAACTCGAGGCGTATTTGCCAGCTATTCCTCGGAGCGGATCAGCACCGCTTCCCCGATCAGCAGGAACAATAGAAACGGCGCCCAGGCGGCGAGGAATGGCGGATAGGCGCCGAGATTGCCCATCGCCAGCGCGAAATTATCGGCGACGAAATAGGCGAAGCCAAGCGCCATCCCGATTACCGCGCGGACGAACAGCTTCCCCGATCGTGCTATGCCGAACGCTGCCACCGCGCCCAGCAGCGGCATGAGCGCCGATGACAGCGGGCTCGACAACTTGTGCCAGAGCGAGCCTTCGAGATCCTTGGTCGGCCGTCCAGCGGCGTCGAGATCGGCAATCGCGGTGCGAAGCGCCGCGAACGACAGGCCGTCGGCATCGACATTGGCGAGCGTCAGCTGATCGGGCCGTACCCCCTTGCCGATCACCACCGGCCCGGTTTGAGTCAGCGTACCTGCCGCGACGTTGAAATGGCTGACGGTCGGCCCGATCAGCCAGCCGGTGCCGCGTCGCTCACCGCGGGCCGCCGAGACGATGTTGATAAGCCGCCCGTCCTGTCGATCGAAATCGGTGACGCCGCCGAGCTTCGCCGCGTTATCCTTGCCGCTCACCTGCTGCACTTCGATGAGATCGTCGCCGTTGCGCACCCAGACATTGGAACGATCGCCGCGGTCGATCGGCAGTGGTCCGTAATTGACTGCCTGCCATTGCGTGAGCGTTGCGGTCGCGCGAGTCACCACGCGGTCATTGAACGCGAAAGAAAGGGCAGCGACGCCTAGCCCGGCGATGATCAGCGGCGCCAGCACCTGGTGTGCCGACAGCCCCGATGCCTTGAGCGCGATAATCTCGCTGTTCTGGTTCATCGTCGCCAGCGTGATGATCGTGCCGAGCAGCACCGAGAAGGGCAGAACGAAAGCGATGATCTGCGGTGCGCGCAAGGTGACGTAATGCCAGACCTGCGCCTGGCCGTTGCCGTGATAGGCGAGGATATCGCCAGACGTGCTGAGCAAGTCGAGCGTCTGCAGGATCAGCACCAGCCCGGCGACGACCACGAAGGTGCGCACCAGGAACATTCGCGCCATGTACCAGGCGACCGTGCGCGACGGGAAGAACTGTTCGAGCCTCATGCCGTGGCCGCCTTGCGCCGCCACGGCAGCCAGCGGCCGACCGCCTTTGCCATCTTGGCGAACCAGCGCTCCAGTGCACCGATCGGCTGTCCGCCGGGAACATAGGCGATCGTATAGTACATCCAGAGGATCAACGCGGCGAATAGCACGAACGGTGTCCACAAGGCGATGATCGGGTCGATCTTGCCAAGCGCGGCGATGTCTGCGGCATATTGGTTGATCTTGTGATAGGCAACGATCAGCACGATCCCGAGGAACACGCCGAGCGCCGAGGTCGATCGCTTGGGCGGCACGCCGAGCGCGAGTCCCATCAGCGGCAGCAGGAACATCATCGCGACCTCGACGACGCGGAAGTGGAATTCCGCGCGGCTCGACGCGCGGATGGTCGGCGGCACTTTCTGGTCGTGCCCGAAAAAGGCGAGCTCGGGCAAGGTCAGCTCCAGGTTGCGACCGCCGCGCTGGCGAAAATTCTCGTACTTGGGAAGCGGGATCGGCAAGTCGTGGACGCTGAAGGTCAATACGCGCGGCGTCTTGAAATTGGGTTCGCTGTCGATCAGCGTCCCGTTCGTCAGCTGGAAGATGATCGTGTTGGGATCGTCGGTGGCGAAAAACTGGCCGGTCTGCGCCGTGACGGCGAGCCAACCGCCATTTGCGCTGCGTCGATGAAGAAAAATCCCGGTGAGCCGCCGGCCCTTGTCCTCGCTCTTTTCGATCCTCAGCGTCATCTTGTCACCGAACTTGGTGAATTCGCCGATCTTGATCGAAGCGCCGAGCGCACCGGTCCTGAGCTCGAAGCGCAAACCCTCGTAATTGTAGCGCGCCTTGGGCTGGACAAAACCGACGATGCCGAGGTTGACCACCGCCAGCACCAGCGCGAACATGTAGGGCACGCGCAGCAGCCGGCCGTAGCTCATGCCGACGCCGCGCATGACGTCGAGCTCGGAGGTAGTAGCGAGCCGGCGGAAGGTCAGCAGCACCCCGAGCAGTAGTCCGATCGGTACGCCGAGCCCGAGATACTCGGGAAGCAGGTTGGCAAGCATTCGCCAGATCACGCTGATCGGCCCGCCCTGATCAGCGACGAAATCGAACAATCGGCGGATCCGGTCGAGCACCAGCAGCATCGCCGCGATCACGAGTGTCGAAAACAGCGGCACCGCGATCAGCCTGGCCATGTAGCGGTCGATCGATTTCATGGCGAGCGGCACGGACCTTGAGCGTTGGGCGGCGCGACACGCCGAGGCGCACGCTATATCTGCCGTTGCGGCCGCAGTCAGCCCCCGATTCTACTCCGCGGCGATCTGGCCCGCGCCTGCCGGTCGCGCGACCGCCATCGCCTCGCCGACCGCGCGTTCCAGCGCGGCGATGGTGAATGGCTTGCGCAGCACGATATGCCCAGCGAGCGCATCGCCCGCTGCCTCGCCGACATAGCCGGTGACGAACAGCACCGCGAGATGGGGGTAGAGCGGCGCCAACGAGGCAATCAGCTCGGGGCCGGTGCGGCCGGGCATCAGCACGTCGCTCATCACGAGGTCGATGTCATGCGCGTCGAGCAGGCCTTCCGCTGCCAGCGGGTCGCCGCAGGCGATCGGGTGATGGCCGAGTTCTGCAAGCGCGCTCATCGTGCCGGTCAGCACGCGTGGATCGTCTTCGACGACGAGGATGTTGAGGCCGCTCGGCGCCGGGGGCTTGGGCTCGGGCGTGGCCGAGGCGGGCACGGCAACGGCGACTTCGATTACCCGGCGCGGCAGGTAGAGCGTCACCGTGGTGCCCTCGCCAGGCGTTGAGGTGATCGCAATCTCACCCTCCGACTGCCGGACGAAGGCGAACAGCTGGCTAAGGCCAAGGCCAGTGCCCTTGCCGACCGGCTTGGTGGTGAAGAACGGCTCGAACACGCGCTCCAGGACCTCGGGCGTCATCCCGCAGCCGGTGTCGGCGATCGCGATCGTGACATAGTCGCCGCCCGACGTCGACCCGATCTCGCCCGGTGCCAGCACCGCATGGCCGGTGGTGATGGTCAGCGTGCCGCGCCCTTCCATCGCATCGCGGGCGTTGACCGCCAGGTTGAGCAGCGCGTTTTCGAGTTGATGGCGATCAACCCAGATTAACCAGCCGCAACCGTCGTCACGCGATCTTACGGTGATCGTGTCGCCGAGCGTGCGGTCGAGCAAGCCGGCCATGCCGGTGATGATTGTTGCCGCCTCGACCGCTTCCGGCAGCAACGGCTCGGCGCGCGAGAAGGCCAGCAGTCGCCGGGTCAGCGTGGCGGCGCGATTGGCCCCCTCCAGCGCATTGTCGATGTGGCGCTGCGAGAGGTCTGGATTGTCGATAAGATGGCGCCGCGCCAGCTCGAGGCCGCCGAGAATGACCGCGAGCATATTGTTGAAATCGTGCGCGATGCCCCCGGTGAGCTGGCCGACCGCTTCCATCTTCTCGACTTGCCGCAGCCGAGCTTCCTGCGCCTGCAACTCGGCGGTCGCGGCGTCGACCGCGGCTTGCAGGTCGCCGGCGCGTTCGCGCTCGATATCTGCCTCGGCGCGGGCGGCGGCGCGCTCGGTCATCGCCTTCACCGCCATCCAGCCAAGCACCATCGTGCCGATGACGATGAGCGCGCCGACTGCGACGAGCACATGCACCATCAGGCTCGAATGAGCGAGCGAAGCGGCGACGGAATTGCTGCGGCTGACCAGCAAGCCCCGTTCGCTCGCGATCACCGCGGTGAGCAGGCTGTTGACCGACTTCAACGATTGCGAACTGCGGACCTTGTAGAAGCGGGCCAGGGCCTGGTCGTTCTGGTGATAGGCGACATTGAGCGCGGTGAGCGACAGCTCGCGGCCGCGCTCCTCATAGGCAATTCGCAAGGCGTCGATCCGGCGCTGCTGGGCAGTGCCGGGGGCAATATCGCGATCGAGCTGGTCGAGCAGGTTGCCCGCGCGCAGCCATTTGTCGCTGAACATCTGGCCGAGCTGCTTGTCGCCGCTGATGACATAGCGACCGAGCGACGCCTCGGCATCGGCCATCGTACCGGCGAGGTTGCTCGCCTCGATCATCACCTCGTAGCTGTGCGCCTGCAGTTGGAGCGCGCGGTCGCGCTGGCGATCGGCTGCGCTCAAGGTCAGGATCAAGCCGGCGAGCACGCCGATGCCAAGCAGCGCCGTCACCACCATCAAGGTGGTGCGCCAACGCCCGATACGGCCGCGCTCGGCCTCGCTGTCGCCCTCGTCGCCGCTCATCTGGGAGCCAGCCTTACAGTAGCGCGGGTGGAGGGGAAAGCCGAAGCTTCGGCTTAGCCGATCACGCCAACGGCTCGGCCCGCTGCATGGAACATTTTCAGCACTCTTTCGAGCTGCTCGCTTGAATGCTCGGCGCACAGCGAGCAGCGCAGCAGATAGGTGCCCGCGGGCGTCGCCGGCGGGCGCGCCATGTTGACGTAGAGCCCGCCATCGAGCAGCGCCTGCCACATGGCCACGGCTTGGTCCTGGTCGTCGAGGATCACCGCGACAATCGCGCTGTCGGGGGTCTCGGTGCCAAGACGGAAGCCCATTTCCTTGAGCCCGCCGTGAAGCTTGCGGGCATTCTCCCAAAGATGCTGGCGCTTGTTGTGCGCGTGCATCAGCTTGCGGATCGAGGTCTCGGCGGTAGCCACCACGCTGGGCGGCAGGCTGGCGGTGAAGATATACGGGCGGCAGGCGAGGCGGATTGCCTCGAACTTGGGGTGGTTGGACACGCAAAAGCCGCCAACCGTGCCGACCGACTTCGAGAAGGTGCCGACGACGAAATCGACGTCTCCTTCGAGGCCCTGGTCCTCGTATACGCCGCGGCCGTTGGGACCGAAAAAGCCCATCGAATGCGCTTCGTCGACCAGTACCATCGCGTCATGCTTCTTGGCGACGGCGACCATTTCCCTGAGCGGCGCGATATCGCCGAGCATCGAATAGACGCCTTCCAGCACCACCAGCTTCCCGGCGCCGGACGGGAGGCGCCCAAGCCGCTTGTCGAGGTCGGTCACGTCATTGTGGCGGAACCGGACGATCTCGGCGACACCCTGCTTGCAGCCGTCGTAGATCGAGGCATGGCTGTCCGCGTCGAGGATGACATATTCACCCTTGCCGGCGAGCGTCGAGATCATGCCGAGGTTGGCCATATAGCCTGTCGAAAAGACGATCGCGCCCGACATGCCGTAGAATTCGCGCAGCGCCTGTTCGACCCCCATATGGTCACGAAAGGTGCCGTTGAGCATCCGGCTGCCGTTGGTGCCCGAGCCGAACTGGTCGAGCGCATCCTTGCCGGCCCGAATGACATCGGGATCGAACGTCATGCCCATGTAATTGTAGGTGCCGAGCAGGATCGTGTCCTTGCCCTTGATCACTGCCTCGGTCGGTGACTTGACCCGTTCCATGACGATCGAAAAGGGATCGGTGACACCTGAATCGAGCAATGCCTGGCGCTCGGCGATCAGGCCGTCGAACTTGCTCATCAGGTCGCGCTCGGACGCGATCGGGGCCGGGTTCGCTGGCAGTGCATCGGCGGTCTCGGCGGCTTCGGTCATCGTCTCAATCCTCGTTCAAATACCGTTCGTGCCGACCAGGGTTCGAGCTTGTCGAGAACCCCTAGCGAGACACATTCCCTCGATATGCCATCTCGACAAACACGATGGCTGCCCGGGACCCACCTAAAGAGGCTGGCTCAATCCTTCTTCAACTTCTCGACGGCATCGACCAGTTGGCCGACGGTCTCGATCTCGGCCTGCATGTTCATCGTGATGAGGATGTCGAACTCGTCCTCGATCGCGGCGACGAAGTCCATCACCGTCAGGCTGTCCCATTCGAGATCGCCCTGGAAGGTGGTGGTCTCGGTCAGCGCCACGCCCTTCTTGTTGAAGGGCTCGATCAGCCCGGCCACGGTATCGAAGGTCTGCTGGCGGTCGCTCATCTTGAGTGCTTTCGTTTGTGATGTCGGGCCGCATCTGGCGGACAAATGCGGCGGCAATTCGTCGCGGCTATAGCAAGGAATGGGCGCGATACCACGACGCGGTGGCGGCAAGTCCCTCGGGCGTCGCGATCTCGGGCTGCCATAAACCCGGAGCGGGGCGGCGGGCAGGCTCGATCGTCCAGTCGGGATGGCAGAAATAGGCAACGCGATCGGCGGTGAGCTTGGCGCGCTTGCCGCGGGCCAGCCGGTCGCCCATGGCGGCGAGCGCCAGTAGCGGGCGGGTGAGGGCGATCGGGCGAACGGCCTTGCCGACTGCCGTTCCGACCGCTCGCGCGAACTCGGCATGGGACCAGCCGCCGGGCCGACCGTCGTCGGCTTCGAGCAGGCGCTGGTCGGTTCGCTCCTGCGTGAGCGCGAGGAGCAGGCGGCCGAGGTCGCTGACCTCGATCACCGACAGTCGCCCCGCGGGGGGCGTAAAAACCACGCCGAGCCTGGCCATGCGGAACAGCTCGCGCATCTCCATGTCGCCGGGGCCGTAGATCGCCGGCGGTCGCACCATGGCCCAGTCGAGGCTCGAATCCTCGACGACGTGCTCGGCTTCGGCCTTGGACCAGCCATAAGCCGAAAGTTGCGGCTCGCGTGCCGCGAGCGACGAGACATGGACGAAGCGGCGCACCCCGGCCTGCTCGGCCGCTTCCACGATCGTACGCGTGCCATCGATATTGCCGGAAGCAAAGCCGGCGCGGTCGGGCGCGTTGACGATGCCTGCGACGTGGATCACCGCGTCGACGCCGGCAACGAGTTCGGCGAGCGCCGCCGGTCGATCGAGCGCGCCTTCGACCCAAACGACACCGCCATGCGCCGGTTGCGGCCGGCGCGTGAGGGCGCGGACTTGGTGGCCCGTTTGGCGCGCGAGGTTGATCAGCGTGCCGCCGACAAAGCCCGTGCCGCCGGTGACAGCGAGCGTGCTCACGTCGCTCCCTTTCGGCGTTCCGGCGACAGCTCGAACTCGTGGCGACGCAAGGTTCGGCATGAGGCCCCGGCTTTTGCAGGGGCGGCGGATTGGCGTCGATGAACGGCAGCGGTACGGCGCGCCATCACACCAGTGCCATGTGATTGCGATGGACCAGCGCCGCGCGCGGCGAATGTCCGAGGATCGCTGCGAGCTCGTCGCTGCGCTTGCCGACAATCAGCCGGGCTTCGGCGGTATCGTATTCGCTGAGACCGCGCGCGAGACGTTCGCCGCCGGGACCGACGATCTCGACCACGTCGCCGCGCCGGAAATCGCCCTCGACGCCGGTCACGCCGGCGGGGAGCAGGCTGCGACCGCTCCTCAGCGCCTGCGCGGCACCGTCGTCTACCCGGATCGTGCCGCCCGAGGTGAGCCCGCCGGCGATCCATGCCTTGCGCGCGCCGGGGCTGCCCTCGCCGAGGAACACCGTGCCGCGCCCGGTCTCGGAAAAGCGCGCCAGCGCGTGCGGCGTCCGTCCAGAGATGATTGCAAGGTCGATTCCCGCGGTGGTGGCGATCTTGGCCGCCTCTATCTTCGACACCATGCCGCCCGAGCCCATCCCCGAAGCCGATCGGCGATCCGCCATCGCCTCGATCTGCGAATCGATCCTCTCGACAACGGGGATCAGCCTAGCGCCCGGGTTGGCGTGAGGGTTCGAATCATGGAGCCCGTCGATGTCCGACAGCAGGATCACGCCCTGCGCGCCGACCGCCTGGCCAACGCGCGCCGCGAGCCGGTCGTTATCGCCAAAACGGATTTCGGCCGTGGCGACCGAGTCGTTCTCGTTGATGACGGGTACGACACCGAGCCCGAGTAACCGGCCCAACGTTGCCGACGCGTTGAGATAGCGCCTCCGGTCCTCGAGATCATCGAGCGTCACCAGCACCTGCGCCGCGGTCAGCCCGCGCCGCGAGAGCAGTTCGGCCCACATTTGCGCGAGCGCGATCTGGCCGGCCGCCGCCGCCGCCTGCGCGTCCTCGAGACTGTTGCGTCCGCCGCCGCCAAGCCCAAGTCGCCGAGCGCCGAGCGCGATAGCGCCCGACGAGACGATCGCCACCTGCTGCCCGGCTTCGACGCGCGCGACGATGTCGGCAACCAGCGTCTCGACCCAGTCGGCGTGCACCTCGCCTGCGCCGCTGATCAGTAGCGCCGAGCCGACCTTGACGATCAGCCGGCGACACGAGGCGGGTGAAAAACGGCCGGCGCGCTCGCTCACACCGGCGACCATTCGATCGTGTCCTCGCCAGTGTCGTCGGCGGCGACTGTATCATGCGTTGGGCCGATTGCCTCGATCAGCTTGTCGAGCACCCAGTCCACCCCTGTCCCCGCAGCGCCCGATATCGGGATCACCGTGGCGCCGCTCGCCTTGGCCAACTCGCCGGAGAGCGCGGCAATCAGCTCGTCGTCGAGCGTGTCGATCTTGTTGAGCGCGACCACCACCGGCTTGTCGACCAGGCCGCCGCCATAGGCTGCAAGCTCGTCGCGGACGATACGGTAGCTGGTCGCCACGTCATCGTCATTGGCGTCGACCAGGTGGAGCAGCACGCGGCAACGCTCGATATGACCCAGAAAGCGGTCGCCGATCCCCGCGCCCTCGGCAGCACCCTCGATCAGGCCGGGAATGTCGGCAATGACGAATTCCTGTGCCTTGTGCCGCACGACGCCGAGCTGCGGACGCGTCGTGGTGAAGGCGTATTCGCCGACCTTGGCCTGGGCATTGGTGACGGCGTTGATGAAGGTCGACTTGCCGGCGTTGGGCAGACCGACGAGTCCCGCGTCGGCGAGCAACTTGAGGCGCAGCCATACCCACGCTTCCTCGCCGGGCCAGCCAGTGCCGTGCTGGCGCGGCGCGCGGTTGGTCGAGCTCTTGTAACTCATGTTGCCACGGCCGCCGTCGCCGCCGCGCAGGAATATCTCGCGCTGGCCTTCGCGGGTGAAGTCGAGGAGGACATGCTCCTTGTCCTCGCTCAGCACCTGTGTTCCCACCGGCACCTTGATGACGATGTCGTCGCCGCCAGCACCGGTGCGGTTGCCGCCGGCGCCGCCCTTGCCGCGCGGCGCCCGGAAATGCTGCGTGTAGCGGAAGTCGATCAGCGTATTGAGACCGTGCACCGCCTCGAAGACGATGTCGCCGCCCTTGCCGCCGTTGCCGCCATCCGGGCCGCCGTACTCGATGAACTTCTCGTGCCGAAAGCTCACCGCACCGGGGCCGCCGGCGCCCGAGCGGACATAGATCTTGGCTTGGTCGAGAAAGTGCATGGGCCGCTCAATAGCGAAGCGTGAGCGATTGGCTAGCCTTGCTCGGCGGGCAGGCGGTGCGAGGCGAGGAGAGAATCGGTCGCGAGCTCGCGTGCCTTGTTGCGCGCCAGGCCAAGCGCCTTGGCCATCGGCCCGCCGAGCAGCGCGTCGCCGAGGGCCGTCAGCACGAGCTGGAGGGTTTCCTCCTGGAGGGTCCAGCCTGCCTCGTGATCATGATCGGAGGCGAGATCATCGACCAGCCGATGGATAGCGTCGAGCACGGGGTCGAGCGCGTCCTGGTTGCCGGTGATGATCATCCAGCTGGCGAGCTGCCCGGCACCATGTGCGAAAGCGTCGAAGGCGAGGTCGACCACCTCGCGCGGATTGCGGTCGGTTTCGCGCGCGCGCCGCGCGGCCTCGGCGATACGGGTGGTGATGTTCTCGGTAAGGCGGCCGATCAGCGCTTTCTGCAATCCCGCTGCCGAGCCGAAATGGTGAAGCAAATTGGCATGCGTTCGCCCGATCCGCGAAGCCACCGCCTTGAGCGTCACCGCCTGCGGGCCTTCTTCCAGCAACAATGCGCGCGCTGCCTCGAGCGCGGCATCGCGCGATTCTTCGGGACTCATCCGGCGGCGGGGGGCAAGGGCGGTTGCAGGGGCGACCATCTCTCGTCTCTCGGCGGTTTCGGGCGAGAGATCAAGGCGCGCCTCTTCCACCAGCGCGTGCTGAGCGAAGTCGAAGCGCGTTCGGGTCAGGCGAACGGCTTTTCGACTTCGCCCAGGGCAAACCGACGTGGCCACCTCCGCATCACGCCGCCATGCGTACGGGATCGTCGCTGGTATCCTCTTCGTCGAGGCTCAGTTCATAGCCGATCCCCGGCGTCTCGCCGCCACGGGCAAGCGAGAAACGAGGCTCGATCCGGCCGGTGGGTCGGAAGCCGAGCTTGGCCAGCACCCGGCCCGAGGCGGGATTGTCGGCAAAATGCCAGGCGTTGAGCCGCTTGTATCCCAGCGCATGGCGCGCCATCGCGATCACCGCCCGGCCCGCCTCGGTCGCGTAGCCGCGGCCCCAGGCACTCGGCGTCAGCCAATAGCCGAGCTGGTGGACACCCGCCGCTTCCTCGTGGATGCCGATGCCGCCGATCAGCCGCGTCTCCGGGCCTTCGTGAAGCAGGACCAGGAAGAAGGGATCGGCCGGGCCAACCTGCCGCGACAGGAATGCCTGGGCATCGCCCAGCGCATAGGGCCAGGGCACGCGCGCCAGCTTGGTGACGACGCTCTCGTGGCCGATCGCCTCCGAAAGCGCGCGGGCGTCTTCCGGCCAACCGGGCCGGAGCGTCAATCTCTTGGTGCGAGCGAACATCATACACTCTCCTCACGGCGCTCATGAGCCGCCTAGCTCGTCACCGTGACGGGCATGCGACAGCTCGGGGGGAGGGAGCATGAAAAAAGGGAGCCGGGGCGGCCCGGTCTCCCTTTTTGGCTGGTTCCTTTAGCGGAACCCCGGATCGCCCTGGTGGGCAATCCGGATGATTGCCCGATGTTATTCGGCTGCGGCCATAATTGCGTCAACCGAACAGAATTTGCGGCCGAGCTTGCCTTCGTGGAATCGCACGCGGCCCTCGACGAGCGAGAACAAGGTGTGGTCCTTGCCCATGCCGACGTTGGTGCCCGGATAGAACTTGGTG
>Ga0164242_10002094_pt1 | contig 23210 bp, 10 predicted proteins | sample OricomgcompostMG_FD_108783 | JGI IMG/M metagenome (GOLD analysis project Ga0164242, IMG submission 108783) | Miracle-Growth compost microbial communities from Emeryville, California, USA - Original compost - Miracle growth compost (MG) ... | reverse complement strand
CAGGTAGCTGGGGATCGGCTGCGGGGTGGGGGGCATCGTCCATGTGCTGACGGTAGGGCGACCGTCGGTCATCGACATGCCCTGGTTGCTTACGGGGTGGGTCATCGACCTTGAGACTTGGGCCTGCATAATAGGGTGCTGTCCTGCCAGGGCGATGTTGCTAGGCATCTCAGGGAACATTGTTGTGGTTGGTGGCTCCATGGGTAGTCGTGGTGCGGTTGCTTCACCTGCGCCATCCGCTGCCCCATATTGATCCACTTTCGCCGATAGTGACGTGTGGAACGTGGGAGGTGAAGGCGTCATGGACGGTACCTGCCTTACTGGAGATGGGACATCCGAGGTGCTGTACGTGCCGTACGTCTCGTCTGCTCTTAGCAGAACAGCCGACGCCTCGTCCGGTAGTTCAACCTTCCATTTCCGGGCAAGTACACTGAGGATGCAGAGTGTCCGCCGCGCACAGGGCCAGTCCTCCGCGACCTCCTCGAGGTGCTTAACCCCGTGGATGATGTCGCGTTTGGCGGCCTTGTCCGGCAGGTTCAGCATGTGAATGGTGCAGGCCGAGTGCACCATGTAGACCGCAATATTGCAAATCTGTCTGAGGCCGTACGTCTTCTTATAAAGGCGCATTAGTTTGGAGATGGCCGCCGCGTTGGCCGTACACATCCTCCGCGGCGACACGTGCGCCGGTAATGGCGATGTTTCAGGGCTGTACTTGAGGAACGGCCTGAAGAGATGAATGTACTGGAGATGGAAGAACATGCTAGAGAGAGAGAGATTGGTGTGTTAGCCCGCGGGAAACAGCATCCCATTCGCTCGACAACGCGTGGAAAACCTACTGCACTAAGATTACGTTGGGGAGTTGCCCGTCCCTCGGATCGAGCTCCTTCGGCAGCTCCTTCCTCCAGCTCTCGAGGCGCCGGTGGACTTCGCTCAGCTTCTTAAGTTCGACAGCCTTGCCGCTCGACCGCCCGATATGGTTGGGGTGGTAGAAGAACAGGAGCAGATCGCTGCTGATCTCGCATAGTTTGGAGAGCTGCAAGCCGACTGCTCTTGTCCTGGAAGGCTGCTTCGCGGCTAGGTTATAGCCCGAATCGGTATACGGGGACCATAACTCGGCGTCTTCGTTCGGAAAGACGTCGTATTTCGGCACGTTGTACGAGTTGGTGGGCATCTGCGGCAACCTCCCGAGATAGTTGGACCAGCACTTGTCGAAAAGGAAGCAACCCCAGAATGTAACTCTCCGGGCATCGATTTCTTGCTCGTCTAGCGGTTCCTTGTCGGTAGAGACGCCGCCAAGATCCAGGTTAAGTCCAATGTCCTGAGCCATCCGGAAGCTCATGCCACTGTACACCCATCCCTTTGCCTCGCGACCACAACCGGCCTCGCGCACAGACATCAGCGCGAGGGCTTGGACGGTGGTAAGTCGTGGCCTCTCGTGTTCGTCGTTCTCCATAAGTAACCTCTTCGCTTCCGCGAAGAAGTGGTCACCCTTTGTCCGGCCATCCCCGGGGAGTGCGAAGGCGCCGGCTTTGTTCGTAAAGTGGCAACCAAGCGAGAGCATGGCATTTACCAAGAGTGGCGAGCAGTATGTCTGGGTGCTGGGCGGCGCCCTAGGCCGTCCTTTCACAAAGTCTCGGTAAAACAAGCTCTTGGATAGGGTAGTGAAGTAGGGGTAGTGCCAATCGAAGTACATATTCATGAGATGGATGATTAACGGGGCATCCTTGGTGACGTCGGACCAGCTGGTGACGGGGTCCTCACTTGACCGACAGGTGTTGGACTGGGGTTCGTGCGGGATGTCGCCTGGCTCTCCGAGGTATATGAGGTGGGAGGTACCACCGATAAAGCGGACGGACCCGTTCTCGAGCCGCAGCTCGCCCATCTTACGAGCAAGGTCCCTCTCGCCCTCGACTGGGAGGTCGGTGGGGTACAGGTCCTCGGTGGTCTCCTCGCGGTTGTCCTCGACGCTGGCGAATTCCCGCTTCGCTATCGACTCGGCAGCGGTATCCAAGTTGTCGCACGTGCGGAGGGTCTTCACGAGGGCGGGGACATCCTCCTCGGCAGCATTCAGGAGGGCGTCGACAATGGTCTGGAGGGTAGAGCTCTGGACCTTCATGGGATCGGTCTTCTCTCGGTAGACGCCCTTGCGGCGATGGTCGGAATTGGGGTCGTAGATGCACTCGGTGGAGTACACGCTTGCACAGGCAGCGCAGCTTGGCACGGCACCGTCGCACTTGGACTTCCTCTTGCGACACGCGATACAAGCGGTACTCACACACCTCCGCTTGTGGTTGGCGGTGTCGGTACCGCGCCTCGATTTCTTCTTGCTAAGTGCGGGGGCATCGACGAGTTCCTCCCTGTCGTGGGCCTGGCCCTGAGAAGGAGACATCCTGGTGTCCGCACCGGCCATGGTGGCAGATCAGGGGTAGTGCGATATGGTATCGGGTACAGAGGGAACGAGGTGGCAGGGCGTAGTTGAAGTTGGATGTTCGGGGCTGATGTTATGAGGAGGTCTGGAAGGAATATCGGGTCCGGTGTTGGCTTCAGCACGGGGGGGGGGGACCAGGTTGAATGGTCCGGTGGTTTCGGGCGATCGAGACGGAGGGACAAGTAGAGTTTGATTGTTTAAGCTTGGTACAATGGGGGCATTGTGTCGACCTAGCCAGTCACCTAGGGTAGAGCGCGACGAGGGTGAGGCGAAGGGCAATTGAGACAAGTGCGACAGGCGAAACAAGCGAGTCAATTGACAGGTTGGGGGTGGTTGAAGTGCGGGACGAGACCGTCTAAGGCTGCGCCCGCCTGCGACAGCAGCATTCAATCAAAGCAGGGCGTATAATTCGAGGAGAGGAGGCGCAGAAGGGTCCATGTGTGTGTGTGTGTGTGCGCGCGCGAGATATTGAGGGACGTTTTCCTTTCCCCCGCGCGTGCTTTGGTGGTACGACTAGTCTGGCCGAGGTTGATCCCTGCTTTCGCGCGCTTGGGTTGCTTGGTTGAGGCGGGAAAGACGCTGTAGTGTGGATGGACTCTTGGTGGTGTTGGGATGAAGGAGGGGTCTGGTTCGGTTATACCTGCACTGTTATGTCCCCTGCCAGAAGCCAAGAGGAAGTGAGCGGTGCAGAACTGGGGAAACAAGTATCTACATGAACATCGGGCGTAGACCTTGGGGGGAAGGAAGGGGGGGCGCTAATTAGCGGCAAGGTTGAAATGGTAGAACAGATGCAGGATTGTTCATGGCGTGGTACTACAGGACTTCTTTGGAGGTTACTTTGGTTGTGGTGCTGGTGCTGCTTTCTTTCCGCCACCATCCTGGTTCCACTACGCATAGTGGCTGCTGAATGCTCGCTAGTGGATCCCCATTCTCTCCCCCAGTCCCCTCCAAGGTTGACGCTATTGCTAATCGAATCCACGTGCCCACTTGCCGACTCGAACGTTGATCCGTCGATCCCGGGCACGGGCCCCGGCGCAAAGTAATGACACCAGCAAGGACAGTAACAAAAACGTCCAGGAGCCTCCAACCGAGCACCCCAGCCAGATCTAAAAAGTTCAGCTCACGTCTTCTCTCTCTCTCTCACAGACTGGGGAATGAGGGGGACCGTCCATCTCGCGGCAGTTCGACAATAGGGCTAATTGATTGCACCGTGTATAATTAAACGCCAGAGTGCCGGGAAGAGAGCTAAAACGTCGGTTTGACGTGCCGCGACGTGAAAGGGAGCAGAGCAGACACCGTCAAACCGTCCACTCGGATATATGCCGCAATTCGGCCCCTACTCGCATGTTAGAGGGTACCTAAGTTTACTGCATTGCATCACCGGCATTGGACGTACCCCGGACTTTCTTCCCACTCTAATTAACATTTAACCTCCCTGTCATACTTTGGCGTCCGGGTTGATCGGTGTCTGGCAGCAAAAATAGCTCTGTACATGTGTACATGGGACAGAGACGTGATGGAGCAAAATACTGGTGCTTCAACCAACCGAGTTATCTACGGACACGTTCGAGCCTTGAAAGACTACCAAACGGCAGTTTTGCACTTCCGATTCCTTTAATCTCGCACCAGCGCAGCAGGTCAAAGCCAAAGGGAACAACAAATTTCAGAGGGGATCCTACCGAACGGTACGATCCGTACCTGTTACCTATTCGTCACAGCAAGGCCGGCTTACGCGCATCTGATTGGGCCCAGTTGAGGAGTTGTTTAGTCACGAAATGGGTCAAACACCGAAAGTAATGCTACGGAAACCCCTTACAGGACCGGCCCTGCTCTTCAATTCTTATTCTTTCGCCGCTGCCGCCCTTTAGTGTCGACGCTCTCGCTTCACGTTGCTCCACAATGGTCCAGCTCAACCGTCACGGGGGAAGCTAAGTTGCGCGAAATATTTTCTTCTAATAATCAGTGCCGTGTAAGTGGCAAGGCCAAGGCAAAGGACGGAAGAGCTTCCGTTTGGGATGCTCCACCAGCCATTCTAGTGTTGAGGTAGGCAGGTACTACTACTATGTGGCAACGCCTTCTTACTACCTTATGTAGGGCCTAGAACATTGTCTGTTAGGATATCGGTGTACTTTCCCTATCGAGAAGCCTTCCGACGTGGACGACAAGACAATATTGGGTTTTGATTATACTTGTATTTGTTTGTGTCTATGTTCGTCTCTCAGCGCCTGAGTGAGAAAACTGAGGGACAATATGGCTCTGGCCTAATCCGTCTATATGGCCCCTTTAGTAGAGTACTAACTGTTCCCGGGTCACTTGAGTGATATGCCCCTTTTCTGACTGCCACAAAGTCTAGTAATGCAGATGAAAGCCATATCTCATATGTGGAAGGAGATATTGCCAAGAAAATCGACCACCTCTCCTCCGCCGAACATTCCGCCCTCTGACTCCCAGTCCCCCACCCTTTCCCCCTTACCCTCCGGCCGCGAACGGGCTTCTCTTCCGCAGTTTCTCGCCGTACTTCCACAGCAAGATCGGCGCCGGCCATCCGACCACGACGGCGACAAGCGCGAGCGTCGTGTTCCCCCACCCGTAGTCCAGCCGGTCGTACATGTACGGCGCGAACAGCGGGAACCCGAACCCGGCCAGGCTGCGGAGCACCGTGCCGGCCCCCACGGCGCTCGCCGCATACAGCGTGTACGAGTCGACCAGGTATCCCTGGATGCACTGGAACCCGATGATCGTGCCCGCGGCGAATATCGCGACTCCGATGTTGGGGACGATCCAGTGCGTCTTGTACTGCGCGCTCCACCCGTAGATCAGCAAGCCAATCGGCACCGCCACCGCCCCCGGTATCATCATCGGCGTGCGGAACTCGGGCCGCCCCACCGTGACGCCCTCGCGCCGCTTCATCCACGCGTAGATCCTGTCCTGCAGCGGCGCGCAGATCTGCGATCCCAGCCAGAGCCCCAACCCCAGCGAGATGTAGTTGAGGCCGCCGATCTCTACGCTCTCCCCGTACTTGCCCTGCCACAGCCGCGGGAACGTGGTCAGCTGCAGGTACAGCTGCCCGTACAGGAACATGAGGTACAGCGCGAGGATCTGGACGATGATCTGCGTGCCCAGCAGCCGGAACGGCCTCGTCATGGCCGTCTTGAGCGTCTGCGCGACCGTCCTGTCGGGCCGGTCGTACTCGGTGTGCAGCGCCTCGTTGCCCGTCTCCTTGACGAGCCTCGCGCGCTTCCGGGCCAGCAGCACGGGCGCGTACGTCTCGCGCAGCAGGAACAGCCCGACCACCTGGATGACGGCGTCGGCGATGGTCGTCGAGTAGAAGACCCACCGCCAGCTCGTGCGCTGCGTGATGAACCCGCCCGCTATGGGCCCGATGGCCGGCCCGAGGAGCGGCGTGAGGCTGTAGATGCTCATGGCCCGCCCGCGCTGCTCTGCCGTGAAGAGGTCCCCCAGCACGCCGCCGCCGATCGCCAGCGGCGCTGACCCGCCGAGCCCGGCCATGAAGCGGAACGAGATCATCTGCGCCTTGGTCTTGGCCAGGCCGCATCCCAGGTTGAAGAAGAGGAAGACGAGGTTAGAGAGCTGCAGGACGGGAACGCGGCCGAATAGCTCCGACATGGGACCAAGGAAGAGCGGTCCGACCGCGTAGGCGAGGAGGAAGATGGAGAGCGCGAGGGCTTGGTCAAGTTTGCCGGGGATGTCGAGGTCTGCGCCGATGGTGGTAAGGGCCGGCGCGATCATGGTGGAACCTACGGGCGATATCAAAGTGAAGAAGCTCACTGCCCATGCATGGTAGGCGTTTAGCGGCGTGGTCCCCTTTACGCCGGGGTTGCGGGATATCTGCTGGGATGTCTACAAACTAGGACGTTTGCCGACTGACTTGTTGCTTACCTACGACTACAGCCGCCCATTTCTTCTTAAACGACCACAGCTTTGGGTTCTGAGGGTCATCTGGACCATCCCAGGTGACCAGGTTCGGATCCCTTTCGCTCGTCCCGCTGGCACACCTCTCAGCCTCTTCTCCTATCTCCACATCTCTCCAGCTCTCGATGCCGTCATGTATCTCCGACACAGTTCTTGTTACTGGCCGTGGATGAGACTCGCTCGAGTGCTCTGAGCCCGAGTCCTCAGCCTTGCCGCCATGGGGCTGATATAGCGACTCCGTAGAGTGCCCCTTTTCGTTTTCCGCGTCCTCCTGCCCGGCCTTTTCTGCCGGCCCCTCTAAGCCAATTGAATGAGTGCCTGAAGCATCTTGACGCTGATCTGCCGGTGGCGACGACGACGATGCTTCTTCCTTCTCTGGCAGAGGTGTTGGGACAGCCATCACTCAGCCAAAGTCGCCTTCATCCAATAAAACAAAACAGAAAAGGACTGAGGGTAAGGGAAAAGTCATGACGCAAAATGAGAAAAATGGTAACTGGTCATGACGGCTACTACGGTGCCGAGATACATTGAGGGGGGGGCTGCATGGGGCCTGTCTGGCGAGTCTAAACGTCCACTCCGATCTAGCGCGCACTCGTTTGCCCTCACACTCAGTCTTGTTTATCGAATTTGTGCGGAGTCTTCCAGGGAACAGGGAAGCCCATGTGTTTCTGGGGTTCTACATGCCTCTGATTTGCTGCTCATGAGGAACGGGCGATAGTCAGTGTCAGGATTGGGAAGGTGGCCACGCCCGTTTGGTCCCAGACAGTCGGCACCGAGACGGCAAAGACGGGTGATGTTAGGCAGGACGCTAACGGTGGAACCTTTTTATTCCCGTCTCCTGCATCGGAGTTTGAGTGGAGATGGAGACCAAAGCATTGTAATTCATCACTGCGGGGAGACCGTGCCAAAGCCAGCCCGTTCTGTTACCGGGGTTAGGTACCCGGGAAGGGTAGGATGGCGGGCCAATCCTACCTCAGAGATACCCGGCTTACACCATCTAAGTAGCACTCGACGATTACTGGTTATCACTGGCTGTGTAAGAGGAGAGCAAAGACAACAATAGTAAATTGGTCTACCGTGAGGGCATACCGAGCCCATGACAACGCCGCCTTGATAGTTTACAACTCAGAACCTGAAAATGGTGGCCGCAGCTCAAATACCTCGGGTAACCTAAGGTAGGCAAGGTAGGTTGCTCAATGGCCAAAGGAGAGAAACTCGACTCGTCGTGAGTGCGGTAATCTTTACGAGGGAATCTCATGAAGCGTCAGCCGAGACTGGCTGGGCCTTGGTATCAACCTTCTTCGCGGCTGGCTCGCCACCATCGTCGCCCTCACGAGCACGCTTGGTATTAGTAGGCTGCTCGGCTGCCTGCGGCTTGTCGGCCGCTGCGGTCGAGTCGGTCGGCTGAGGAACAGCTTTGTCGCTGTAGACCCCGTCAGTACTGATTTTCAAAGTTTGCAAAATAGCCACGAGGTTAACTGAGAAGGCACACATACCCGTTGTCACCCTGCTCGGTGCGCTCCCGTCGGTCATCGCGGTGACGGTTATCGCGATGGTCGCGACCACCCCGGCCCCCTCGGCCACCTCGGCCTCCCCGACCCCTGCCGCCCCGACCACCATGCTGACGTCCGTCTCTGAACCCATTCTTCCGGTCATTATCGCGACGCGTCTTCCAATCGTCGGGGTCGCCGCCCCGATGACCGCCCGGGGCCCCAGATTCTCGCCCCTCGAAGAACCGCTTCCGCTTGTGGTTGGAGGGATCGAGCTTACCCTCCTGGATCATCTTGGTTTTTTGATCCACATATTCCTTCTTGGGCATGATCATGAGCTCGTGGCCCTTCCACGTCGGGGCCGGCTCTAGCTCGAGGAATTTCTTGGCCAGCTCCTCCGTCTGGAACTCTGCGAAGACCGATCCCTTGAAAAGGCTCTCATCGGTTCGTCGGAGTCGGATGGCGTTGACGGGGCCGTATCTGGCAAAGAAGGCCTCGATCTCGAATTGGGTGGATGGCTCCTCGTCGCCAAAGCCTTTGACGTAGACGGACGCGGCCATGCGAGCCTGGTTGCCTTCACTAGTCGCAACGTAGGGCTTCTTGCGCTTAATCACTTCCTCGCCTTCAGGGCCGGAAACCTCGAGGAAATCGCTGTCTCGGAGAGCAGCCACCACAGCCGAGTATGGCTTGAAGCGGCGCATGCGCTTGAACGAGCATATTTCATTCACGGCGACCGGCTTGTTCTCATTGCCGCCCGTTTTGGTCCACATGTGTTTATCATAAGGAAGATTGGCGTCGCCAAAGTAGAACTCAACCTGGGCAAAGGGTTAGCCAGGAAAGGAGGGGCAGCGTAGTCGTTCGGGCATACCTGGTTACGGATCTTCTCTGGGTCGTCTGTATCGGGCAGCACGGAGGGATCGTATTTGCTGTTCGCGGCGGAGTTCTTGTGGTCAACGCGGGCCTTGGTTTTGAGCATGCCACCCGAGGACTTGGTTTTCTCGTCTGCATCATCAGCTTGCGCGCCGTCCGCTTCACCCCCTGCTTTCGCGGTCACATCCTCTGCGGCACCTCCATCCTTCTCTGGCTGCTCTGCGACAATCGCAGCCTCGGTAGTACCCTCAGGCTTGGCCTCGGGAACAACAGTAGGCGCTTCGGAAGCTTGCGCAGCCCCGGCCTCAGCTGCGGACTCGCTCATGGTACTGAGCAGCGGGAAAGGGGAGAGCGGGAGTGGTTATAGGAAAATGCTAGAGAGAAACAAAGGTGTTAGTGGTTGCTTGGCGATGACCAATAAGTCGGCGAACGATGACTGGCAGCTGTTGGGGAGAGCAAAATGAAGCATTGGCGGGGTAGAAGTAAGTGGCAAGTCGCCGAGATAGTTGCGATGGAATGGCAATTCCCAGCGTATTTATGGGAATGGATAAAAGGAGCAGAGAAGTAAAACTTACGGAAGATAACGGCTCTCCTTGGTGAAAAGAGAACGAGGTACGCAGATTCTTCTTTGACTCTCCGTTGTTATGGATCTCCGTTGCGACAAAACCCGTCAATAAGAGATGGCAGGAAAAAAACGAAGAGGCTGCCAATGGCGATTTCGTGCAGCATTTCACCGCCTTCAAACCCTGTCAACCCCACTTGAGCTTTGGAATTTGCAGCTAGCCCTAAAGTAGCCTAGACTGGGCTCCACCGAAATTTTGGAGCTGTGAGGTACAGAGGTACATCCCCTTGAACGAACAGCTCTCACGTGAGGTGCATCTCGAAATTTTTGGGCAGGCCAAGTAGAGCTATTTCTCAGGAGAGGCCCAATATCGCGACGGCGGCTGATACTTGCAGTCCAATTGCAGAGTAACAGCGAAAAGATGAAGTTCCGGAGGTCATTGAGGTTCCACGGTTTGAAGCGGCCTGTACGTCTATGTCTATTGTTCCCTCCCAGCCCTAACAGTCATCCCCGATATCCGCCCCCGAAGCAGAATGTAGCTAACTTTCTTGTCTCTCCTGCAGCGCGTCCGCCAAACGTGGAACAAGTACAATCTCTACATGCTATCGCGTCTAGGGAGAGACCGCAACACCAGACCCTTCGAGAAGACCTTCTTCCAGCAGAAATGGATTGCCAAAGCCCTAACTCGAGGCTACCACGGCGAGCACATCAAGGAGCGGCAGTGGGAGCGTATGTTCAGCCGGCGCCTGCTCTCCGTCGTAAACATGGACCCGGCGTACATGGCCAAGAACGACGGCAGCGAGCAGGCCGCCGGTCGGGGATCCGGGCGCGACGTGCCGCCGGCAGCGGAACGGGAGGCGGAGGAAGAAAACAAGAAGCAGAGCCGGGTGAGTGTGAAAAGGCCGAGGACGCCGTATATGCAGATGACGTTTGCGCCGATGGAGAGGCGGCTCGACATTGCCGTTTTCAGGGCGCTTTTTGCGAGCAGTGCTAGGCAAGCACGCCAGTTCGTGATCCACGGTGCTGTCAAGGTCAATGGCAAGAAGGTTGGTTCCCCTTTGTTTCTGATTTGTCGGCTGCCCTACCTAGTATAAGATCGCAACTAACGCAAGGCCTTTCGCAGATGGTGTATCCTGGCTACCTCCTCAACCCAGGAGACATGTTCCAGGTTGACATTGACCGAGTCATGTTCGCTACCGGAGAGAAGAAAGACCCGAGCCGCATGATGCTGAGAAGGCCCTCTAGGTCAGGGGAGAACTCGTCAGAGGCCGTCGCCGAGGGTGAAACGGAGAGCGCCGAGGCTACCGAGGAGTCATCCGAAGCCGCGGCAGAGTCGAACCCCGACCCTGCCGAAGAAGCCGCAGCTCTAGAGAAGGAGAAGGACGAGCTCAAAGCTCTCCGGGCTCGCGTCAAGTCCATCCTCGACGACCCTGCCAAGGAACTGAAGGCGAAGCAGAAGCGGGCTCTCCGCAGCCTAGCCCAGGACGTGAGGTCCGCCATGTCCCGCCTCGGCAAACGCACCGGCGACGTCCCGCAGTCCGCGAGCGGCGCCGACAGCCTGAAAGCCCTGTTCGACTCCCTCAGAATCACCGGCGCCGACAAGCTGCGGACCCCACCACCGGCGGCAGAAGCAGGAGCACCAGCAACCGACGCCGACGCGCCGAGAGAGAAGGACGGCGGCGCGCCGCTGACCCCCCACGAGCGCGCGAGGCTGAACTCGTGGCTCGCCGCCGAGAAGACGAACCCGTACGACCCCAGCAAGCCGTACCGGACGCCGTGGCGGCCGCGCTTCTACATGTCGGCGTTCGCCTTCATCCCCCGCTACCTCGAGGTCAACCAGAAGATCTGCGCCGCCGTCTACCTGCGGCACCCCGTCGCGAGGGTGGGCGCGGCCGAGGTCCCCACGCCGTTCACGCAGGAGATTAGCCAGCTGGCCTTCAATTGGTACCTGCGGAGGGGGTAGATAAACGTTGACCGGCTTGGCCGGTGTTTGTTGGTCGTCTTGGACTACTTTCGGGCAACTTGAAGCATGGCTCGTAAGTCATATACGCATGAGAAGATTCCGGGAATTGGCTGTTATGGTATTAGTATAGAAGCCCGAATGATGTTGGCTGTACAATGAGACAGATGTATATATAGATGTATCACCACTGCCGAAATCTACCCGTTCATATCCTCATCTCACCTCACCTCACCTTCGTTATGTGCTGATATCTGTCTCATCCATGACTTTGATAAATTCCACCTGTTGACGTGCTATGTTTTAAGACGCCGCAAGTTGCCCTACATTTACAACCCTCTCGGAGCAGCTACGGACCTATACGACGTAACTACCGCCTACCTACCTAGATTAGTCCTCATAGTGTAGCATGATAGACGCCAGTCAGGAAACGCATCACAAGAGTTTCAGTCACTGGCAAAGCAAATCAGGGTCTATCACCATCCTATTCGATTCCACCAACAAACTAAGCGAGACAGCTAAGAGAAGAAAAAAAAACAACTAAAGAACTTAAGGAAATCCGATGAGCCGGGTAGGGCGGTGTGGTTTGTCCGCAATAAGTCGAGGCGGCGAGGGTATGATGAAAAATAGTCACAAGGAAAACAAACCCCCCAAATCTCTGTAGAAGCAGTTGTAAAATACAAGGGATGAAAGGTTGTGTAAAGTCCCTCTTCCCCCAGAGAGCCATCACTTTTTTGCACAATAATGGCACCGGTAAACGTCGCCCCATTGCCCCCCTCGAGCCAATCCAGCCCATGTTTGCAAGCGCCGAAGATTGATTGCAGAAGAGAGCGCCCCCAAGAACACCCAAACAAGTTGCCAGGGGAACTCGCAGGTTGATATTTATGCGTGCAAGGGGATAGTCGTGTTTGTTGGTCGTTGTGTGAATTAAGAAAGTCATATTCCGGAAGTGGCCTCAAGATAATCTTGGCCGAGGACCGGGTAACGACCAGAGAGGGTGGGGTGCTGTGTTGAGGTTTGGGGATTGACTGCCAGCCTCCCCAGTTCTCTCCATGGTGCATATGGCGGTGGCTGCAGTGGGGTGGGTGGTGACGGTGGACGAGGTAACGAGTTTCTTCTGGTGGAGTGTTTGGAACCAAATTATACCTGCTCGGAGCGTCCAACCTTCTCCAAGTAGCCAACCGTCGACAGAGATCCATTAGCCTCTCGCGAGGCTGACTGGTGTTGTTGCCAGGAAATACTTTTTGACACATCCCTCCCCCAAAGCGTCCCCTTGCCAAGGCTGAAGGCCAGATGATTTGTTCTTTCCCCCCCTGGACTATTAGGAGTGATTAAGAGGGAGAAGATGAAAACAAGAATGGAAGAAAAAGAAGCGGCGGGCTGGTATTGTATGGGGCATCATGATACTAAGACAAGGGTCATCGAGCAAGAAGAGGGGCCAGGGCCAGGAGTCGGGTCGTCGGCTTATCGGAGGGAGAAGCCCTTCCTCTTGGGCTCCTTCTCGAGGGGCCGTCCGCTCTCGATTCTCGCCTTCTTCTCCTCGAGCTCCATCCGCTGGCGATCTAGCTGCTCCTTCATCTCGCGATGGCGTGCGTACAGCTCCTCTTCGCTCTGCTTCAGTTTCGACTCCTTCTCGGTAACCTTCTGCTGGAAGACCATCTTCATCTCGGCCTCCATCTTGGCGAGCTTCTGTTCGTGCAGGGCACGCTCTTCCTCTTGCTTGACGGCGGGGTTGACCTCCTTGAAGACGCTCGGGTCTTGCGAGACGCCCATAGCGATGAGCTTGTCCGTTCGGTAGTTCTCGTAGAGGTTGTTGTTGGTGTGCTCCTTGAGCTCCTCCATGTGGGTGCGGATAAGCATCTGTCGGAGCTTGACGAAGTCGCAGTGCTCCTCGTTGTCCACCTCGATGACACCCCACGGGTAGCGACGGCCTCGGACCTTACGGCCATCGGCAGCGGTGATCTCGTTAGTGGCACCGACAACCGCGAAGGGAACCTTGGAGAGGATCTCGTTGTTCTCCGCAATGGTCTCCTCGTCGTCCAGCTCGTAGCGGGGCCCTTCAAAGATCTGGACCTTGTGGAACTTGATGTCTTGGAGGATCTGGTTATGGCATGTTAGTCATCGTGTCGAGGGGGCTTCGATTGGGATAATAATTGGTGAAGATTAACTTACTCTGTGCTTGAAAGCGGTGATCTCCTCATCGGTCAGGGTGTCCGACTTGGCAATGACGGGGATGAGGTTGACCTTGGTGTGGAGTCGCTTCATAACCTCGATATCCAGGGGCTTCAGCGAGTGGCCGGTGGGCTGGATGAAGAAGACGCAAGCATGGATCCGGTTGTCGACAATGTTCATGCGGTTAACCTTGTTCTCAGCATCCAGGTAGGCATCGAAGCGCTGCTCGATGTTGTCCACAATCGGGCGCCAGGACTCATCGTTGTTCACGAAATCGCCAAAGCCCGGGGTGTCGACAACGGTCAAGCGCAACCGGACGCCAGCCTCCTCGATATCTGCGCTGATGGACTGGATGGTGACGGTCTTGGGGATGATGTCGAGGCTAGGCTCCTTGCGCTCCTTGGGGGGGTAGAGTGAGGAGTTGAAGAGGGTGTTCACGAGAGTGGACTTTCCGAGCCCGGATTCACCTAAAAGCCGCAAATATTAGATCGCCGTCGCGCAATATCCCCAATTATGCGCAGGCGAACTTACCGACAACCATCACATTGAAATTGAATCCTTTCCGCACACTCTTGCGGTGCCACTGGTTCGGGAGGTTGGCGAACCCGACATACCCAGTCAGCTTCCTCCGCACAATGTTCCTAGCCTCATTTGCGACAGGTGCTGCTAGGTTAATCGGTCAGAAACTAGTTGCTTGGGGCATATCCGCCACGGTATGATATTAGGATTGCCTACAGGGAGGTGCTTGAGGAGCAGGAGATGCCCTTGCGGGTGGAGGCGAGCTGCCGGCAGAACCGTTCGAAGCTGATTCACACAAGTTAGTTTCTCGCTTGCTTCCAAGAATTGATCCAGATACGAGGCAGAGGGGGGGGATGCTGAAATCGGAATACGAGAAAACGGGTAACATCAAGGAAAAAACAGGAACTGCTTCACTCCCAACACCCAGCAGGCTATAGGAGCTCCAATGGCACCGGCGTTCGTTCCCTAGCCTGCCCGAGACTTCTCGTTCAGGCAACAAGGAGGTGATTTGCGGTAGTACCATGCTTACGTGGCGCTTCTAGCAACTTGCGAAGCTCGTCGTCGAGACGCAGGGGAGGAGGATGACGGGCGTTATCAGGAGCGGGTATTCGGGGTGTAGGCAACATCGCGGATGCGGATGCGACTGCAGAAGGACAGTTCTCAAAGCTGGGGCGCTCCTCTCAACCAACAAGAGGTATTCTCGAGCTGTGAGAGTTTATGAGGCCAATGCGATATGTATGTGTGTGATGCTGGTTCAACAGCCGTGGTGGAGGATGAACGGAGGAGAGGAATCTCTGTCTTTCCGACGTATTTTCTAGGGGGGCCATTCGCATCGTTGCTTCCCACATTTGATTGCTTCCTCGGCGGAATCGAGCATAATTTTAGAGAAGTGAGAGTCAAGAGCTTACCCATTTCGAATGTCGGGACAAGTGTTGACACCTAAAGGAATGGATCGTCGAGAAAGCGCGAAGGGGGGAAAAGTCTGCGGAGGAGGAAGGTTGGAGTTAGCTATTGCACGTTTCGGAGAGAAGGCAAGACGAGGTTGAGAGGAAACGAAAGGAAAGGGGTAAAGAGAATGGTGCAGAAGTAAAAGCGGCTGCAGCCGCGATCTTGACTAGCAAGTTCAGACGCGACGAACTAGCAAGGGCAGCGTTTACAGCGAAGACTGGTTCAGGACGGCGAAGCAAAAGCAGCATCGACAATTGCGGCAGGCAAAGCAGCGTCTGGAGTCGTTGAAACGCATGAAATGGGGAAATTCTCACGGCAGCATACGTACCGGGAGGAGCAGAACGCGGCGAGCGACCAAAAGCTCGATGCTTCAACGCGGGCGTCGAGAGACAGAGGGAGAGAGAGAACAGACCTTCTCAAGGGCGAGTTGAGGTTGAAGAAAGGAGCAGAACGGGTGAAATCGCCGGTGAAGACGGCAACGAGAGTAATAGGAATGAAGATATGACGATGGTGGAAGTTCGTGGGAATCCCAAGGAAGGGGAAAAAAATTGGGTGCGACGGGTAGGGGGGTGGGAAGATTAGATGCCCTCTATCCTTGGTCGTGGCCTGTGAGCGCTCGAGCAGTAGAAAAGAGCAAAAGGGGGAAGAAGGGATACATCCGCCAAGGTACCGAACTAATTCCAGTTGGGGGGACCACACGGTACGTACCTACCCTGGTACCACGACGTCCCTTTTTTTTTCTCGAAAAGGTACCACGAGCTAATGATGGGCACCCTGGCACCCTCTTTTTCTTCCCCAAGTGGAGCCGGAGGCAGGCGGGAGCGAGCAGAATGACTGGTGGACAGCGGTGGCTGCTGGTAATTGTGAGTGGCTAGTGGCTGGTGTGGAAGGAGGGATGGTGCAGGCTGAGAGCGGGGACAGGGGTCGTGCTCTGGAAATGAGAGAAAGCTTAGCTTGGTGGTTGGCAATTGGCAGGGCAATGGCCAATTAGGTGGAGCCATCAATCCCTTGAACACCCCTTGAACACCAAGAAGTCGACCGGGAGTCACAACCTGTGATATTACTGTTAAATTCTCCAGCCTACGAATTTCTTGATCCTGGACATCGACTTCTTCCGCCGACCTGCCTGGCTTGCCTACCAATCTAGGTGGCTAGCAACTGGATTGATAACTCGGTTGCTGGTTATTAATTCCCCCATGCGTATTCCGTCATTCACTTACACGTACAGATAGATGTCCCGGGATGCAACTCTCAATCACCCCCCCGCCATCCCGCTCCTACGGCCCGACCAACAACTGCTGCCGTTGATCGTTGATGTGAAAGACCTCTTTTTTTTTTGCTGGCCAGCCTCCTTACCTGTCGGCAAGCGAAAAGTTGCGAACACGGTGACCTTTTTAGTGGTTACTGACTGGCTACGGCGCGGGGTTAATCGACATCTGAAACATTGACAGCTGCCCAGATGCCTAGCTGCCTAGGATTCCTGCAGTGAGTGATAGGCATGAGTCGCAGTTGTCTTGTTCGTCAGGAAAGCGCAGGCAGGTAATAGCCTGCAGAACATGGTGCGCATGTTTGTCCCCTGGTCTCATCTTCCAACGGCCCGGCAAGGTATCATCGTCCGCGATCGACCCACCCACGCCCCCAACTGGAAGAATGGGCTTTGAAGCGATCAGAGCAAAACTGAAGAATACCTAATCACTGCCGCACTCCTCCCTCTTCCCGCCCTCGCGTACCAAAAAAGACGACTTCGGCTGGCGGAGCGAGAGGGAAAGAAAAAAAAACAAGTGCGAAAAGTTCAAGTGGGAGAACTGGATATAGATGGCTGGGAAAACGCCCGTGTGTCTGCAGGACCAAGCATGCACCTGACGGGTGTCGAGAGACCATGGCTCTCAGTCCGCTCGTCAGTCATTGCTCTCTGAAGTGCTGATGCAACCATCTTGCATGCCGTAGATGCTCATTGGCGCCACTTCCTTGCGCCCCGTGTCCGTGTTCTGCGCTCTGTACTTTGTAACTTTGTAGCCCCCATCCATCTATCTTCCTCATAGGTTCCGGAGACAGTGACACTTCGCCGTGCGTGCTGGCTCTCGGTCCACCCCAACCCGCCGCCGCATGTGGCACCTCCACATAGGCTGGCCTAGCCCGGCCGGCAAACCCAGCTTTTAGTCCGGCTTTCTCCAGCCACCAGCTGTCCGTGATCTCTTGACAGTGCCGGTTGGAGCTAGCCGCTTTTGGGGACGTTGGTTGCTTGTCGCTTGTCTCCGTACATGTAATTACCTATGGAAAGAAGTTTCCAACGACAAGTCCCATTGATTGCCCTTAATTATTAGATGCTTGGGAAGATAGAAGCAATGGAGGCTAGAGCATCACATCTTGACCTCTTGTCGTCGCTGGAACTTTTTGGGTACATAGTTGTTGAGAGCCTTCATCCGTATACAAACAACTAAGACATTGGGCCGTGGAGTCCGCCGACATTCCCGCTAATTAACACGTGCCCCCGTTCTGCCATGATGAAGCCGAACCCACCTACGTCTTCGCGCCAGGGAAACAAGTCGAGAAATGCTACCCTTTTGACTACGGCCTATACTCCAGAGCGAGCGAGCTGCCGCCGGGCAAGCAACATCTGGACCGGTGCAATCGGAGGTCAATTGGCTTGGCAATGCCATTGAGTCGTCATCGACGCCATGTGCTTTTGATTTGAATCTGGCTGCTCCCGAGCTTGGAATTGACTACCAAGAAACGGCGCGTCGCCTGTGTCGCAATGATCCGCTCCACGGCTCCTCTACGGAAGTTGTCCCAATGGCACAACGCCGTGCCATTGCCGGGTCCGGCGAAGGCCCCGAGAAGTAGAATCGCCAAAGGTTCCTCGGCAGGGATCCCATCGAACCACCAAGTCCGATACGCTGTCTTCTGGCGACCCAAGCCGAAACGCAGGGTACGAAAACCGATAGGCGCGATCATAGTTGTTGGGGCTGTTGTTGTCTATTCGCTCTATCCTGCCAATGAGTTCCAAAGCCTCAAAACCCCTCTTGTAAAGATGGTGAAGAGAAGCCAGGCCGGCCAGGCCGTCGACAAGGATGAGACCGGCCACTGCAACGAAGAAGGCGCATGGGTCAACTTCGCCAACGCCTTTGAGAAGCTGTCCTTCACCACCGACCTTGAATGGGGCAAATATCCCGACAAACTTGTCGGTTATATTCTGCCGGAGTGGTACAAGCTTATTCCAGGCTACGTCCGGAAGCTCCAGCGAGAGATGTCCATGGCCCCCGGCTCGCTTGCCGGCGAGATCTGGAACGAGGCCCATGACCCCTTCGTCAACCCCGAGATCCAGTACTCGGCCAAGGTACGGGTGTCCGGCGACCTGTGCGATGAGGAGAAAGAGTTCATCGCCCGCAGGAAACGCATCGCCTCCGTGGCCATGGCAAAGTACCTCGGCTTGGAGGAGAAGGACGTCCACCCGGATGACGTGCCCGTCGTTGCAATGTGTGGCTCAGGGGGTGGCCTACGCGCCTTGGTTGCTGGCACCGGATCGCTTCTTGCCACGTCCGAGGATGGCCTGTTTGACTGCGTCACCTACCTCTCGGGGGTCAGCGGGTCGTGCTGGCTCCAAGCCCTATACTATTCGTCCATCACCGAACGTAACTTCCATCGTGCTATCGACCACCTGAAAGCACGTCTAGGGGTGCACATAGCTTATCCGCCCGCTGCCTTCTCGTCGGTCATATCCGCCCCAACGAACAAGTACCTCCTGAGTGGGATGGTTGAGAAGCTCAAAGGAGACCCGAATGCCGTTTTTGGCTTAGTCGATGTTTACGGCCTGCTCCTGGCAGCGCGACTTTTGGTGCCCAAGGGCGAACTAGGGGTCAACGAGAAGGACTTCAAGCTCTCTAGCCAGCGGGAATACATCCGATATGGTCAGCATCCCCTACCTATTTACACGGCTGTTCGGCATGAAATCCCCGATACCGACGCTTCCGCGTCTGACGGTGGCGCCACTGCTGCTTCTGTGGGTGGGAAACCAAAAGCAACTCAAGAACCCTGGTTCCAATGGTTCGAGGTCACACCCTACGAGTTCTTCTGCGAGGAATTCACTGCGGGCATCCCAACCTGGGCCATGGGGAGGAAGTTCAAGGATGGAACCGATGTGCCGACCGAGGATGGACTTCACCTGCCTGAGATCCGGATGCCTTTTCTTTTTGGAACATTCGGCAGCGCATTTTGTGCCACCCTCAGCCACTACTACCGAGAAATCCGGCCGATGGTCCTCAGTCTCAGTGGCTTCGCCGCTGTTGATGAGATGATCTACGGCCGTAAGGAGGACTTGAGCAAGGTCCATCCTATCAACCCGGCTACCCTTCCTAACTTTGCCTATGGGATGAAAGAGGTGCTGCCCAAAACGGCGCCGAAGAGCATTTACGAAAATGAGTATATAGAGTTGATGGATGCAGGGATGTCGAACAACCTCCCCATATACCCCCTCCTCCGACCTGGGCGAGAGGTCGAGGTCGTCATCGCCTTTGACGCATCCGCCGACATCAAGGCCGACAACTGGCTGTCGGTGGCCGACGGCTATGCACGCCAGCGAGGAATCAAGGGCTGGCCGGTCGGCATCGGCTGGCCGAACGTTTCCGACCCAGCAAAGAAGACTGCCAAAGAGCTAGATGAAGCGCAGGCATCGTCAGTCTCTGAAGCGGACGACAAGCTCGAGGAAGCCAAGGTCGATCAGGCCGCCCGCCGCGTCGAAGCCGGCCAGAACGGCAAGGAGAAGGACGCAAAGGATAAGTACGAGGAAGGCGACGAGACGGCCGGAGAGCTCGGGTACTGCACCGTCTGGGTGGGTTCAACTCAAGAGCGAACCTCGGAACCGCCGCTACCGGCCAAAGCCATCGACGACACGACCTCCTGGCGGCTCATGGAGGCGGACGCGGGCCTGACCGTCGTCTACTGCCCGTTCCTAACTAACGATAAGGTCCCGGGCGTCGACCCTGCCACGAGCGACTATATGAGTACCTGGAACTTCGTTTACACCCCGGACCAGGTCGACAAGGTCGTGGCTCTCGCTCGGGCCAACTACGACGAGTCAAAGGCGCAGATCCGCGCTACAATTCGGGCCGTGTACGAGAGGAAGAAACGGATCCGACTGGACAGTGAGGCCCAGATGAAGAAGGAACGGTATAGGAGGTTAGTGAGGCTTGGAGTCGTCGGTAAACTAGGGGAAGGCGACCACTTTAGCTAGGTCCTAGGATCTGATCTGTGTTCACTTTGACGTTGGAATACATGTACGAATAGTCAGCCCAGAAGAGGATATATATAGTGTTGAGTATACAACCACACGCCGCTTAAGATTCAAGTGTTTAATTGAGACATAGGAAACTGACTTGCCCTTCTCGGCTTTGCCGCTTCGAGGAGTGTGTCATTGTTCTACAAGTATATAATCTTCATTTTGTAATACTATACAGTGACATGCCCGGGACCCTCTTCTAGCTTTCCGGTGACCCAGGAAACCGTATCCTATGCAATGCCCGCTACAATGTACAGTTCCCTTGAAAGGGGAAGTTCTGAGCTTTCGCAGAGCCCAATGGCAAGGCGGATATGCAAAGCCTTCACTCGTACAAGACCCCACGCTTTCTGGCACGACTCGATCCCCCCACGCCCAGCCGCACACACGCCTAGAATTAGGCCCGATCAAACGATCTCTCCTAGATCGATATGCGCGGGCTCCCAAGGCTTCGCGCCCTCGACAAGCATGTCACTAGGCACCCGAACATTCTCGCCAGGGCTGTACATATACCACGCCATGAGGGAATTCATAGCGGCCTTCCAACGCGCGGCATCCAGGTTCGGCCCCACGCCCTCGCCGAGCTTGTCCCTCCCGCTGTAGATGCCGACGACGAAGACGGGCGTCCTGGAGCGGCGACCCGTCTCGCTCAGCAGGCGGGCGACAGGCCGCTTGAACTCCTCGCGCGCGCACAGCTGCGCGAGCTCGCGCGTCGGCAGCTTGAAGCTGAACAGCGAGGCCAGGTCGAGCTGCCGCGAGAGCACGTGCGACCGCACAAACGACTTGACCGCCTCGCGCCCGCAGTGCGCGTACACCGCGCCCACGGCGGCGCGGACGAACTGCGCGTGCGCGTTCTCGGCGATCTGCCGCGTCGTCAGCGAGCCGTACGGCTTCAGCGGGGCGTTGTTGTCGGAGGCCGCTTGGTCGGCCTCTTGATTCTCCGGGTTCGAGCGGACCATCTCGCCAAAGTCGTCGTCGAGGACCACCCGGCTGCTGATTCCGCGTCTCCACTTGAACTTCTCGAGATGCGCGGCCTCGGTCCGCTCGTATCCCCAGCCCTTATTGCTGACGCCGTGCCGCTGCGTCGAGAACTGCAGCAGGCCCGCGTCGACCTCGCCGCCGGGTGCGGCGGCGCTCTCGACGCCCCACTGGCGGGCGATCTGGTGCAGGGGCTTCGGACCTCCGTAGGCGGCCATGGCGGCGTACATGATGCTCATGGGCAGGCGGGGGTAGCGGCACATGAGCCATTCTGATATGTGGTAGTTAATGAGCGTCTGGCCGACGAAGGCGAGGTTGGAGTTGTTGAACTGCGGATTCTCGTCGGCGGTCGTGTCGATCAGCGTCCTGCCCAGGGTCTGGAGCGGTATTTTGTCGGAGAGGGATAGTCGGGCGTGCAGGGCGGCCAGCTTTGCCGAGCTGAGTGCTCGCTCTGGGGGTGGTGATGGGAGGGCGGCGGTCTGGGATGAAGCAGCGACGGGGTCGAGGGGTGGAAATCTTTGTTCTGCTTCCTCTTGCTCCAAGCGAGTAGCCTCTGGGCCTCCCGCGAGAGTCCATTGGCTACGCCGCCGCGATAGGAATAGTTGGTGAGCTCTGAAGGTATTCGAGACGGCACACGTAGATGAAGCTGCAGATACTGGCCGAGCCCCGAGCAATTGGCCCGACCATTTTTCCAAGCGTAACCTCTTCATGAGCAGAAGAAGTTATGTGCTGAGCCCTACCGGCGTTGGTTTAGTTTTCGGGCCTACACGTCTGTCTGTGTGCAGCGTGCCGCACCGTCGTCAGTCGTTCGCGTCGGAGTCGTGATGGCTCTCCTGCAAAAAAAAGTTCTTCCCCTTGAAGGTCAGTCGTGTGAGTGACCGGGATCTCCAATAGTTTTGCTGACCTAATAGTCAGTATGGTCCGAGCCACGCCTGCCAAAAGCGTGACCCAATTTTGATTTGGTACCCTGTTATTAGGTGCCTTAGGTAATGCATGCATCCCATCTGCACGCCTTGGAATAATCTTGGTCCGTTTTCCGGTCCTCGAATCGTCCGCGGGTCAACTCCAGATAGTTCGCAAGAACCGAACGACGATTGAATTCGAGATTCAAGGTCTTAGGATAGAGCCCTTCCGACGAACGAAGTCTCTTTCGCATACTCTGTCGCAATGGTACGTACACGCACCCAATTGGCCCTACGACATGCCTGCTAATACCGTACTTAGGGTGGCGGTCCTCGAGTCCCGTAAGCCAGCACTTACCAAGCCCCCCCCCAGTGCCATGTCGAGCTCCCTCCATGCCGAGGTCCCTTCTGACGAGTCTTAGCTATCCCAAGCATGTCTGGTCGCCATCCGGTGGCTGGTACGCCCAACCAGCCAATTGGAAAGCTAACACGGCAGTCGTCATGGTTGCCATGGTCGGAATCACTGCCGTGGTGTGGAAAATAAGCGCGGACATCGAATACAGACACAAGATGCCGGAGCCAGGGAGGTTCTTCCCAAGCAGATAGTATGTCGAACCGTCTCTACGTTGCACTTTCCTAGTGCCTTGTTGCTACCGAGAAACCAACTGACCCGTCATAGCTGGAGTAAACAGATTCGCGAGCATGAGCGGGCACAGAGCGTGGCGGCAGAGAAGGAAAACAGGGAAAAGCCCCAATGATGGCGTTGCGGCGATTCTACACCTTTGTATATAACCGCGGAGTTTTGCAGGGAAATCCAATACCGTCCGCTTAACCGATGATCGTCGATTACCACCTTCCATCCGAGGCAGCCAATCTCGAGGTGTCAGAACAATATTGCTCGATGACCCCCTGAAATGGGCTGGGCCGCATATCCCCTTTGTTGGCTCACACAGCAAATAATCCTCTCTGAACAGTGTCGTTGTGTTCTCCTTAAATAAGGAATCGTGTCTGCGAGACGGGAACTCAAGTCCTTTGAACCCACAGCGAGCCGTTTTCCCCCGCTAGAATATGCACAGGATAAAACCCCTTTGCTCCGACCTACCAATTTGGTATTGCTCACTTCAGACTTATCGGTCATCGAACCTCGCAGGCACCAGATTTTCCTGTATTTCCTTT
>Ga0164242_10002093_pt1 | contig 23238 bp, 20 predicted proteins | sample OricomgcompostMG_FD_108783 | JGI IMG/M metagenome (GOLD analysis project Ga0164242, IMG submission 108783) | Miracle-Growth compost microbial communities from Emeryville, California, USA - Original compost - Miracle growth compost (MG) ... | reverse complement strand
TCCGTATCACGCGCGCCGTCCGTGCGCGCGGCGAGCTGGGAGGCACCATGGCGCACACCGACGGGAACGACGCGGCCCAGGAGACGCTGGACGAGGAGGTCGTGCGGATCTGCCGCGAGCTGATCCGCATCGACACCACCAACAAGGGCAGCTATCCGGACGCCGCCAACGAGCGCCCCGCCGCCGATCTGGTGGTGGAGCTGCTGCGCGAGGTGGGCCTGGAACCCCAGCTCTACGAGTCCGAGCCGGGCCGCGCCAACGTGGTGGTGCGCATCCCCGGTTCCGATCCGCAGCTCCCGGCCCTCGTGGTGCACGGTCACCTCGACGTGGTGCCCGCGCAGGCCGAGGACTGGAGCGTGGACCCCTTCGGGGCCGAACTGCGCGACGGCATGATCTGGGGCCGCGGCGCCGTGGACATGAAGGACATGGACGCCATGATCCTGACCTCCGTGCGGGACATGGTGCGCTCCGGCCGCTCGCCGCGCCGCGACCTGATCGTGGTGTTCTTCGCCGACGAGGAAGCCGGCGGCGTCTACGGCTCGCAGTGGATGGTCGCCGAGCACCCGGAGGTGTTCGAGGGGGCGACGGAGGCCATCAGCGAGGTGGGCGGCTTCTCCACCGAGATCGCCGGGACCCGTGCGTACCTGGTCCAGACCGCCGAGAAGGGCCTGGCCTGGACCGGGCTCACGGCCCGCGGCGCTGCCGGCCACGGCTCCGGCATCCACCCCGACAACGCCGTGACGCACCTGGCCGGTGCCGTCTCCAGGATCGGCTCCCACCCGTGGGAGCGCGGCTACCGCGACGTGACCCGGACCCTGATGGAGGAGGTCGCCCGGATCAGCGGCACCACCTTCGACCCCGAGGACCCCACGCCGCAGCTGGAGGCCCTCGGCCACGCCTCCAAGTGGGTGGCCTCCTCGCTGCAGGCCTCCGTGAACCCCACCGTCCTGCAGGCCGGGTACAAGGACAACGTGATCCCGTCCGTGGCCACGGCCCGCATCGACATCCGCACCCTGCCAGGGGAGCAGGAGTCCACCCTGGAGACGATCCGCGAGCTGGCCGGCGAGCACGTGGACGTGGAGGTCTCCCACCAGCTCTCCAGCGTGGAGTCGGCGACGGACACCGAGCTGGTCGCCGCCATGGGGGACGCACTGCGCGCGGAGGACCCGGGCGCGGAGGTGCTGCCGTACATGCTGGCCGCGGGCACGGACAACAAGGCGCTGCTGGCCCTCGGCATCCACGGCTACGGCTTCGCGCCCCTGCGCCTGCCGGCCGACCTGGACTTCACCGGTCTCTTCCACGGCGTGGACGAGCGCGTGCCGGTGGACGCCCTGACGTTCGGGCGCCGCGTGCTGGCCCGTCTGCTCGAGAGCTACTGAGGGAGCCACCGTGGCACTGAGCCCCAGCGAGCTACTCACCCCCGCCCTGTTGCGTCGGCTGCGCGAACGGGCGCCAGCCCTCGACCGCAGCAACACCTTCTGCGCCGAGGACCTCGCCGAGCTGGCGGAGGCCGGTTACCTCACGGCCGCTCTGCCCACCGAGCTGGGAGGGCAGGACTGGGGCATCACCGAACTGGTGCAGGCCCAGCGGCTCGTGGCCGCCCACGCCCCGGCCACCGCCCTGGCCGTGAACATGCACCTGGTCTGGACCGGCGTGGACCGGCTCCTGCGCGCCAGGGGCGATGAGCGGCTCGCCCGCGCGCGTCAGTGGGTGTCCGACGGCGAGATCCTCGCCTTCGGTGTCTCGGAGCCGGGGAACTCCTCCGTCCTCTTCGACTCCCTCACCACCGCCACCGGGCGGGCAGAGGGCGGCTACACGCTCACCGGCACCAAGATCTTCACCTCCCTGGCCCCTGCCTGGACGCGCCTCGGCGTGTTCGGCAAGGCGGGCGAGGGCGAGGACGCGCGGCTGGTCCACGGCTTCGTCGAGCGGCAGCCGGGCGTGAGCACGCTGGGGGACTGGGACGCACCGGGGATGCGCGCCTCCGGCTCCTTCACCACCCAGTTGGACGGTGCCGTGCTGTTGCCCGAGGACGTGCACTCCGTCCTGCCGGTGGGCCCGAATGCCGATCCACTGATCTTCGGGATCTTCGCGTCCTTCCTCACGCTGCTCTCCGCGGTCTACGTGGGCATCGCCGATCGCGCCGTGCAGCTGGCCGCGGGGAACCTGCTGCTGCGCAGGGACCGCTCCACCGGCACGCCGCTGGCGGCCGAGGGGGATCTGCGTCGACGCGTGGCCGAGGCCGGCATGGTGCAGTTGAGCCTGGACGGGCTGCTGCGCAGCGTCGCTGCGGACCTGGACGCAGGCGTGGACCACGCCGAGAGCTGGTTCCCTCGCCTGGTCACCCTGCGCACCCGTGCCACGGACGGTGCTTCAGAGTGCGTGCAGCAGGCGCTGCGCGTCTCCGGGGGCGGGGAGTACCGCAGCGGGACCGAGCTGAGCCGCCTGGCCAGGGACGTGGCAGCCGGGCTGCACCATCCCTCCGACGACGTCTCGGCGCACCGGACGGTGGCCACCTGGCTGCTCGGCCCGGTGCCGGAGACGGACTGAATCGGTCTTGACTGGCCCGGCCGGGCCTCAGATCGTGGCGCGCACCGGGATGAAGCGCCGGCGCATCCAGTAGCGGCGCAGACCGCCGCGGTAGATGAGCGTGCGGTGCAGTTCCCAGCGACCGTGCTCGGTGCGTTCGGCCACCTCGCGCCGCGCCGACTCGACGCTGCGCCCCGGCGGGACCGTCACCACCACGTACTCGTAGCCGCCCTCGTGGGACGTGTGCATCGGCAGGGGAGCGTTGTGCTGCGTGACCATGGTGACGCCATTGTGCACCCTGCGCCGCGCACCGGGGCAGCCCCGGGTCTCCCCAAGGCGGGCGCGCGGCGGTAGCGTCACCCCCATGAGCCACGATCCGCGCATCGCCCTGGACAATCTCACCGCCGCCCTCGGTGAGCACCTCAACGCCGTCGCCAACCGCCGCGGGGACGACGACCCCGCCGTGGACGAGGCCTACGAGCGCATCGCCGAGTCCTTCGAGGCCTACGAGGACGCGCTCTGGGACGCCTACGCGGAGTCGACGCCGCTCGACCTCTTCACCGACGACGAGGACGAGGAGGGGGACGAGGACTGACACCCCGGGGAGCCCACCCCGCATCCGCACCGCTCAGGCACACAGCGCAGCCCCAGCGGGAAGGCGAGGCGCCCCGGGACCCCACCCGCCGGCGTCGGGCAGCGGGGTTCGGGGCGTGAGCCCCTGACGTGACTGGCGCGACACGCCCCGGGTCCACCTCGTCGCGCCGCTCTCGCGTAGCCTTCACCGAGTGAACTGGTTGTATGCGGCCGTGCTCGGTCTGGTCCAAGGACTCACGGAATTCCTGCCCATCTCCTCGAGCGCGCACCTGCGCATCGTCGGGGCGTTCCTGCCCGGCGGACACGATCCGGGGGCCGCCTTCACGGCGATCAGTCAGCTCGGGACGGAGCTGGCGGTCATCGTCTTCTTCTGGCGCGACATCGTCCGCATCATCAAGCACTGGTTCCTCGCCCTGTTCGGCAAGATCCCGCGCAACGATCCCGATGCCCGCCTCGGCTGGTGGGTCATCCTCGGCTCCGTCCCGATCGGCGTGCTCGGCCTGCTCTTCCAGGACCAGATCGAGACGAACTTCCGCAGCCTGTGGATCGTGGCGACGATGCTCATCGTCTTCGGCGTGATCCTGGCCCTGGCGGACACCTACGCGAAGCAGCGCAGGGACCTGAACGACATGCACGCCGGCCACGGCCTGCTCTTCGGCCTGTTCCAGGCCCTGGCCCTGGTCCCGGGCGTCTCCCGCTCCGGCGGCACCCTGACCGGCGGTCTGCTCATGGGCTACACGCGAGAGTCCGCCAGCCGCTACTCCTTCCTGCTCGCCATCCCCGCCGTGGTGCTCTCCGGCGGCTACGAGCTGGTCAAGACGCTCAAGAACGGCTTCGACGGCCCCTACGACCTGGGCCAGACCGGCCTGGCCACCCTGGTGGCCTTCGGTGTGGGCCTCGTGGTGATCGGCTGGCTCATGCGCTACATCTCCACGCACTCCTTCCGCGCCTTCGTCTGGTACCGGATCGCCCTTGGCTTCCTGCTCTACCTCTTCCTCGGCCTCGGCCTGCTGGACGCCAACGTCTGATCCGGCCGCGCCGGGAAGAAGTTCAGGCGCCGCCCTGTTCATCGTTGTAGAACCTCTCCGTCCCTCGTGGATCCCCTCGTAGATCAAGGAGCCCGTCACCGTGCAGGCCTGGCCGTCCGCCCCCGTCCCCTCCGTCCCGGGGACGCCCCCGCAGCTGCTGCTGCATGACACGGCCGCGGCCGCCGTGGTGCCGGTGAGCCCCGAGGGTGCCGCCTCGCTCTACGTCTGCGGCATCACCCCGTACGACGCGACGCACCTCGGTCACGCCATGACCTACGTGTCCTTCGACCTGCTGCAGCGCTTCTGGCGCGACGCCGGCCTCGACGTCACCTACGTGCAGAACGTCACCGACGTGGATGACCCGCTGCTGGAGCGCGCGGACGCCACGGGCGTGGACTGGCGCGAACTCGCCGAGTCGCAGATCCAGCTCTTCCGCGAGGACATGACGGCCCTGCGCGTGATCGCCCCGCAGCACTACATCGGTGCGGTGGAGTCCGTGCCGTGGATCGTGGACGCAGTCTCCGAACTGCTCGCGCTCGGCCTCGCCTACCGCGTGGACGGCACGGACGGCGAACCGGACGGTGACGTGTACTTCGACACGCGCGCCGCCGAGAGCGACGTGTGGCGCCTCGGCGAGGAGTCCCATCTGGACGAGGCCACCATGCTCGCCCTCTCCGCCGAACGCGGCGGGGACCCGGAGCGCCCCGGCAAGAAGGACGCACTCGACCCGCTGCTGTGGCGCGTGGAGCGCCCCGGAGAGCCCTCCTGGGACGGCGGCGAGCTGGGTGCGGGGCGTCCCGGCTGGCACATCGAGTGCGCCGTGATCGGCATGCACTGCGCCCCCGGCACGCTGACGGTGGAGGGTGGAGGCAGCGACCTCACCTTCCCGCACCACGAGTTCTCCGCCGGACACACCGCAGCCCTCACGGGCCAGGCGCAGGCCAGGCACTACGTCCACACCGGCATGGTGGGCCTCGACGGCGAGAAGATGAGCAAGTCCCTGGGCAACCTGGTGCTCGTCTCCAAGCTGCGCGAGTCCGGCGTGGACCCCCGCGCCATCCGCACCGTGCTGCTCGGTCAGCACTACCGCAGCGACTGGTTCTACGAGGACGCGCTGCTCGCCGCGGCCCAGGAGCGCCTGCAGGCCTGGGGTGTCCGCGTCGCCACGACGGGCACCGAGCGCGCCGAGGCGCTGCTCGCTGAGCTGCGTTCCGCCCTGGCGAACGACCTCGACGCGCCCGCCGCGCTGGCCGCCCTGGACGCCTGGGCAGCGGAGCCCGCGGACGGCGACGGTTCCGGTTCGGCACTGGTGCTCGACGCCGTGGACGCCCTGCTGGGGATCCGGCTGGCCTGAGCGCGGTCCTCGGCGACTGCACACTGAAGCAGAGCGGCGCCCCGTCACCAAGGTGACGGGGCGCCGCTGCGCGTGGGTGATCGGGACGGTGCTGGACCGAGACGGAGCTCAGGCCTCCGGCCCGCGCCCGCGCAGGTAGCGCTCGAACTCGGCGGCGATCGCGTCCCCGCGCGCCTCCGGCAGTTCGGTGACGTCGCGTTCCGCCTCCCACGAGCGCACGAGGGCCGCGATCCGACGGTCGCTGTCCATCAGGCGGTCGGCGCCATGGATCCAGGCCTGCGCGTCCGCCTCCGGCGCGCGCAGGTCGAGGCCGAACTCACCCCAGTGCTCCAGGGTGCGCAGCAGGCGCAGTCCGGCCGCCGGCTGCGGCGGCGCGGCAGCATAGGAGGGCACGCCCACACTCAGCAGGGCTGTGGGCCAGCCGGCCGCATCCGCCGTGTGCAGCACCACGTCGAGGAACCCGAGCGTCCCCTTCGACGGTGGAGCCGACGCGCCCAGTTCCTCCCGGACCGATGCGTCCTCGCTGCTGACCTCGAGGGGGAGGGGAAGGGTGTGCGGGGTCTCCGCGCTGCGTGCACCGAGGCCCACGGCCGCCACGGCGCCCTCCTCGGCCGCAGCCGCAAGGAGGCCGGCAGCGATCCCGTCCCACCCGACGTCGGGCTCAGGACCCGTCGCTGCCAGGAGGTCGAGGCCGGAGCGCAGGGACACGCGCGTGAGGGTGAGGCGCGGCCAGCGCACCCGCCTGCGCCCGTCCGGGCCGGGCTCCGCCACCGGGCGGTGCACGCGCAGGTCGTGCCACGCACCCGTCGGCGCAGCGCCGCCGTGCCGGCCCGGCACGGGTGGCACGCCGCCCGTGAAGCGAACGCGCTCGCTCGGCCCGGAACCGGCCAGCCAGCTCACCGCGCCGGTGGCCGCTGCGCCGGCGTCATGCCAGCCGCCGAAGGCCATGACCAGCACGGCCGGCCGCTGCGCACCGGCAGCAGCCCGGCGCAACCAGCCCGCCGCGCCCGGACGGTCGCGGTGACCGTCCGGCGTCTGCCCTGGACCGAAGGTGCTCATGCTGCCACCGTAACGCGCACGGGGCACCGTGGGCAGACCCTAGACTGGACGGCATGTCCGCACCCGCCGAGCCGCAGCGTCCCTGGTACGACAGGCCGCTGAAACTCGGCTCACCCGGGGGCATCCCCGTGGCCCTGTCCACGTCCTGGGTACTGATCTCCGTGGGCATGATCGCCCTCTTCGCCCCGCGCCTGCGCTCCTGGCTGCCCGGTATCGGCTGGGGCGCCGCCGCCGGCATCGCCCTGCTCTACGTGCTCATCCTCGCCGTGTCCGTCCTCCTGCACGAGGTGGCGCACGCCGTGGCCGCCCGCGCCGTGGGCTGGCAGGGGGCGAGCATCGAGATCACGCTCTGGGGCGGGCACACCTCCTTCCACGAGGTGCACTCCACCCCGGGCCGCTCGCTCCTGGTCTCCCTCGTCGGCCCCGCCGTGAACCTCGTGCTCGGCGGGCTCGGCCTGTTGGTGCAGCACACGCTGGACCCGCTCGGGGTCACCGGGCTGCTGCTGTGGATGGGCGTCTGGTCCAACCTCGCCGTCGGCCTGTTCAACCTGCTCCCCGGGCTGCCGCTGGACGGCGGCCGGCTCGTGGAGTCCGCCGCCTGGGCCGCCACGGGGTCCCGCGCCAAGGGCGAGGTCGCAGCCGGCTGGGCCGGGCGCGTGATCGTGGTGATCGGCGTCCTCGGAGCCATCGGCTACTGGCTGGCCCGCCACTCGATCCCCGACCTGCTGCCGGTCGTGGTGCTCGTGGTGGTCCTGCTGCCGCTGTGGACCGGCGCCGGCCAGGCGATCGAGCACGGCAGCCTGCGCGTGTACGTGGAGGGACTGCGCGTCCCTGAGCTCATGGTCCCGGCGCACATGATGCCCCCGCACGCCTCCGTCGCCGACGCCGAGGCGGCCGGCCTGCACGCAGGCGCCGTGATCCTCGCCCGCGAGCCGGGCGGGGGGCGCCTGCTGCGCGTCATGCCGGAGGCAGCGGCCTCCGTGCCGGAGGCAGCCAAGGCAGGCACGCCCGTGGAGCGTGCAGGCGTCTCGGCCGACGACGCGGGCGTGGTCGGCGAGGACGCCGACGGCGACACCCTCGTCGCCGCCGTGGCCGGTTCCGTGAGCGGCACCGTCCTCGTCACCGATACCACAGGACGGTGCATCGGCGCCGTCCGCCAGGAAGACGTCATCGCGGCCCTGCAGGGCCACGACAGGAAGGAATTGACCCCCTGATGACAGCAGCAAGCCAGGCGCCCACCGGCGCCGAGCACCGTCGTGGCCCCTTCCGCGTGGGCGACCGCGTGCAAGTCACGGACGAGAAACGCCGCATCCACACCCTCACGCTGCGCACCGGAGGGGAGTTCCACACGCACGTGGGCATCCTCTTCCACGACGACATCATCGGGGTGGCCGAGGGCAGCGTCCTGACCAACTCCGAGGGCGTGCGCTACCAGGCCCTGCGCCCGCTGCTGAAGGACTTCGTGCTCTCCATGCCCCGCGGCGCCGCCGTGGTCTACCCCAAGGACGCCGGCCAGATCGTCACCATGGGCGACATCTACCCCGGCGCCAGGGTCGTGGAGGCCGGGGTCGGCTCCGGCGCCCTGACCATCTCGCTGCTGCGCGCGGTGGGGGACGGCGGAAGCGTGCACAGCTTCGAGCGCCGCGAGGAGTTCGCCGACGTGGCCCGCGGCAACGTCGCCACGATCTTCGGCTCCGTCCCCCCGGCTTGGAAGCTCTCCATCGGCGACTTCCAGGAGCGCGTGCTGGCGGAGGAGGAACCCGGCAGCGTGGACCGCGTGGTCCTGGACATGCTCGCCCCGTGGGAGTGCCTCGACGCCGTGGCCACGGTGCTGGCGCCCGGCGGCGTGTGGGTCAACTACGTCGCCACCGTCACCCAGCTCTCCCGCGTGGTGGAGGCCATCCGCGCCGACGGCCGCTTCACGGAGCCCGACTCCTTCGAGTCCATGGTCCGCGGCTGGCACGTTGACGGGCTGGCCGTGCGCCCCGACCACCGCATGGTGGCGCACACCGGCTTCCTCATGACCACCCGCCGCCTCGCCGACGGCGCCGTGGGGATCCCCGGTGCGCGCCGCGTGAAGGAGGCGTCCTACTCCCAGGAGGACCTCTCCGCCTGGACGGCCGATCACGATCCGCAGGAGTGGACGCCGCAGGCCCTGGGGGAGCGCGGCCTCTCGCCCAAGAAGCTGCGCAAGGCAGGCCGCGAGGCCATCCGCACGGCCGAGGCGGGCGGGGCTGAGTTCACGGGGACGGAGTTCCCGGAGGCCGGGTCCGCGCAGGCCCGGGGCCCGCAGACAAGGGCCACGGGGGACGAGGAGGAGCAGCATGACTGAGCAGAGCACGGACACGGCGCAGGCCGAGGCCCTGCTGGCGGCCAGGCGCCGCTCGCAGGAGCTCTCCGGCAAGGTGGGGGAGCTGCAGGCGCAGAACACCCGACTCGCCGATGCCCTGACCCGCTCCCGCGAGCGCCTCGACGAACTGCGCGCGGCCCTGGAGCACGACGGCGACCTGCCGTTCGGCCACGGCGTGGTCGTGTCCGTGCACCACGGCGGGACGGCGGCCCCCGGCACCTCGATCTCCTCCGCCGATGTCGCCAGCGTCGAGGTGGCCCACGGCGGCCGCCAGGTCCGCACCGGTGTCTCGCCGCTGCTGGACTTCTCCTCGCTGCGCCCCGGCACCCAGGTGCTGCTCAACGAGGCCCTCGTGGTGGTGGGCGTGCTGCCCCCGTCACGGACGGGCGAGCTGCTCACGGTGCGCGAGCGTCTGGACGAGTCCCGGCTGCTGGTCTCCGGCGCCGGTGACGATCAGCGCGTGGTGGGCCTCGGCGGCGAGCTCATCTCCGCCCCGCCGCGCCCCGGTGACCTGGTCATCGTGGAGCCGCGCTCCCTCGTGGCCACCACGGTGGTGCGACCGCAGGGCTACTCGGCCCTGGAGCTGGAGCACGTGCCGGAGACGCTGTACTCCGACATCGGCGGCCTCGGAGAGCAGATCGAGGCGATCCGCGACGCCGTGGAGCTGCCCTTCCTGCACCGCGAGCTCTTCGCGGAGCACCGCCTGCGCGCACCGCGTGGCGTGCTGCTCTACGGCCCTCCCGGCTGCGGCAAGACCCTGATCGCCCAGGCCGTGGCGCACGCCCTCTCCGAGGAGGCGGGCACGCGTGGGTACTTCCTGAACATCAAGGGCCCGGAGCTGCTGGACAAGTTCGTCGGCGAGACCGAGCGGCAGATCCGGCTCATCTTCTCCCGTGCCAGGGAGAAGGCCTCGGCCGGTCATCCCGTGGTGATCTTCTTCGACGAGATGGACGCCCTCTTCCGCACGCGCGGCACCGGGGTCTCCTCCGACGTGGAGACCACGATCGTGCCCCAGCTGCTGGCCGAGATCGACGGCGTGGAGAAGCTGGACAACGTCCTGGTGGTCGGCGCCACCAACCGCGAGGACATGCTGGACCCGGCGCTGCTGCGCCCGGGCCGACTCGACGTGAAGATCCGCATCCAGCGCCCCGACCGCGCCGGTGCCACCGAGATCCTCGGCCTGTACCTGGATGCGCAGACCCCGCTGGCCGCCACCGAGCTGGCCCGCCACGGCGGCGATGCTGCCGCGACCGCCGCCGAGCTGTGCGAGGAGGCGGCGGACGCCGTCTTCGAGCGCAACACGGACACCGCGCTGCTGGAGATCACGGACGAGGACGGCGCCACCACGATCCTGTACAGCGGAGACCTCGTCTCCGGCGCAGCGCTGCGCAACATCGTGGACCGCGCCAAGCGGGCCGCCATCAAGCGCCTGCTGGCCACGGGTGAGCGCGGCCTGGACGCAACTCTGATCAGGCAGGCGGTGCGAGCCGAGTTCCTCGAGCTGGGGCGCATGCCCGCCGGCGGCAACGCCGAGGAATGGGCCCGTGTCACCGGGCGCCGCGGCGCCCGGCTGGTGCGGATCCGTTCGCTCGTGGAGCACGACGCCGCGTCCTCGCCTTCCGCCGCCACGGCGACTTCCGGGGGCGGGCCGGCATGAGCACGCCGCGCGAGGACGACGGAGCGGTCCGGGTCCCGGCCGGCGGCGGCAGGGACGGTGCCTCCATGCCTGGGAACGGGCAGCGGATCATCGGGCTGGAGACCGAGTTCGGGATCCTGGCCCCCGGCCTGCCGGATCTGAGCCCCACGCAGCTCTCCGCCGCCGTGGTCACGGCGATGGTGCAGGTGGCGCAGGACCTCGGCTCGCGCGGGGCGGGCGCCCCGTGGGACTACGTCAGCGAGCGTCCGCTGCAGGACGCGCGCGGCTTCGGCATGGAGCGGGACGTGGCCGACCCGACACAGCTGACCCACGAGGGCACGGTGGTGGACGCCAGCCAGATCGCCCTCGAGGACGGGGACGCCTGGGCCGCGCTGAAGGCCGACCAGGCCGTGCTGATGAACCTGGTCCTCGGCAACGGCGCCCGCTTCTACGTGGACCATGCCCACCCCGAGTACTCCTCGCCGGAGACCTCCAACGCCCTCGACGCCGTCGTGTGGGACCTGGCGGGGGACCGGCTCGCCGCACTCGCGGCGGAACGCGCGTCGGCGAGCCTCGGCTCCGAGGTGCTGCTGCACAAGAACAACACGGACGGGAAGGGCTCCTCCTACGGGGCCCACGAGAACTACCTCGTGCCCCGTTCCGTGCCCTTCGAGCAGCTCGTGGACGGCCTGACCCCCTTCTTCGTCACCCGGCAGGCCCTCTCCGGGGCCGGGCGGGTGGGCCTTGGCAGGCACGGCGAGGAGCCGGGCTTCCAGCTCTCCCAGCGCGCCGACTACTTCGAGCGCCGCGTGGGGCTGGAGACCACGGTGCGCCGCCCGCTGATCAACACGCGCGACGAGCCGCACGCGGACCAGGACCGCTTCCGGCGCCTGCACGTGATCATCGGCGATGCCACGCTGTACCCCGTCTCCACGCTGGTCAGGGTCGGTTCCACGTCCCTGGTGCTGCGCCTGATCGAGGACGGCCTGGCCCCCAGGATCACGCTGGGGGACCCGGTGGCGGACCTCGCCAGGGTCTCGCACGACCCCTCGCTGAGCGCCACGCTCGTCGCGGACGGCGGCCGCAGGATGACCGCGCTGGACATCCAGGAGGCCTACCTCGAGGCGGCCGAGCGGCACTACGGCGATCCGGAGGACGCCGAGGCGCTCTCCCTGCGCTGGTGGCGCAAGGTCCTGGACGCCCTGCGGGCCGGGGACGATGCGGCCGATGCCTGGGTGCAGTGGAAGGGCAAGCTCGCCCTGTTGGAGCGCTACCGCGAGCGCGGACTCGAGTGGGACGATCCGCGGCTGGCGTTGATCGATCTGCAGTTCGCCGACCTGCGTCAGGGCAAGGGGCTCGCGTCCGCGCTGCTGGCCCGTGGCTCGGCCGAGCCACTCGTGGACGAGGCCGCGGTGCGCGCGGCGATGACCACGCCCCCGGCCGACACGCGCGCCTGGACGCGCGGCCGCACCGTCTCGGCGTACCCGGACGCCCTCGTGGCCGCCGGCTGGGACACCCTCTCGCTGGCCCTCGACTGCCTCCCGCAGCTGGTCAGGGTGGGTCTGCCGGACCCGTGGGTGGGGACGAGGGCCGACACGGAGGGGCTCTTCGAGCCCGGTGTGCGGGTGCAGGAACTCATCCAGGGACTACGCGAACTCTGACCCCGGCGCCCGTCGGTGGCAGGATGAGGGGTATGGCACAGGAGTCCTCGCACCAGCAGTCCTCGTCCCGCCCCAGCGCCTGGGAGCAGTCCCAGACCCACGAGGCGGAGGCGCTCTCCGCCACCCGCCAGGGCCGCGACGCCGGCGTGGACGATCTCCTCGACGAGATCGACGGGCTGCTGGAGAACAACGCGGAGCAGTTCGTCAAGGGCTACGTCCAGAAGGGCGGCCAGTGAGACGCAGGATCGTCGGGCTGGAGACCGAGTACGGCCTGGTCTACGACCCGCGCGGCTCACGCCCGCAGACCATCGAGGAGATCGCCCGGCGGCTCTTCGAGCCCGTCGTGGCCTGGGGACGCTCCACCAACGCGTTCCTGCCCAACGGCTCCCGGCTCTACCTCGACGTGGGATCGCACCCCGAGGTCGCCACGGCGGAGTGCTCCACGGCGCAGGAACTGCTGGCCCAGGACCGGGCCGGCTCGGAGATCCTGGCCGAGCTGCTCTCCACCGCGCAGGCCTCCCTGCGCGCCTGCGGGGGAGAGGCCACGCTGCACCTCTTCCGCAACAACGTGGACTCGGCAGGCAACGCCTTCGGCTGCCACGAGAACTACCTCATCCCGCGCCGGCTCGAGTTCCGCCGCCTCACCGAGCAGCTGCTCCCGTTCCTGGTGACCCGCCAGCTGCTCTCCGGCTCCGGTCACCTGGCCCGCCGTGAGGACGGCGTGCGGCTGGTGCTCTCCCAGCGCGCCGAGCACATGTGGGAGGGCGTCTCCTCCTCCTCCACCCGCTCGCGGCCCATGATCAACACGCGCGATGAGCCGCACGCCGATGCGGAGCGCTACCGCCGCCTGCACGTGATCGTGGGGGACACCAACATGGCCGAGGGCAGCACGCTGCTCAAGGTGGTCTCCACCCACCTGGTCCTCTCCCTCCTGGAGACGGCACGGGTGATGGAGTCCTGGGCCATCGCCAACCCGGTCAAGGCCCTGCGGGAGATCTCCGACTCGGCCGACGCGAGCACGCTGGTGCGGCTCGCCGACGGCCGCACGGTCACCGCCCTGCAGATCCAGCGCCACTTCCTGCAGGTCGCGGGCGACCACGCGGCGGCGGAGGGGCTCGACACGCCGGCCGTGCGGACCGGGCTGCAGCTGTGGGAGCGCACGCTGGACGCGTGGGAGGCCGAGGACCTGAGCCGGGTCGAGGACACCCTCGACTTCGCGGCCAAGCGGGCCCTGCTCACCCGCTACGCCGAGCGACACGGCGTCGGACTCGACGACCCCCGCCTGGCCCGGCTGGAACTGGCCTATCACGACGTGGCGACCGGGACGGGCCTGCGCCCCGGCCTCGAGGCGCGAGGCCTGCTGCGCCGCTTCACGGATGCACACGGCGTCGAGCAGGCAAGGCACGAGGCCCCCGCGAGCACGCGCGCGGCCCTGCGCTCCCGCTTCCTGCGCGCGGCCCGCGCCGCCGGTGTGGACCATCAGGTGGACTGGCTGCACCTGAAGCTCACGGGTGACCCGCCCTCCACGGTGCTGCTCACCGACCCCCTCGCCACCCACGACGCGGCGGCCGAGGAGCTGATCTCCCAGCTGGAGCAGGCCCTCGCTGTGCGTTCCCACAGACATGACCACTAGGCTGGGACACCGCCGTTGCCTCGGCAGCGACGCGACCCTGACCAGGACGAAAGTGAATTCCAGCGTGCGCAAGCTCCCCGCGGCCCTCGTGGCCGGTGCCCTGTTGCTCTCCCTCACCGCCTGCGGGCAGGGATCCGGTTCCCAGGACTCCTCGTCCTCTGCGGCCGCCTCCAGCAGCACCGCCGTGACGGCCGCGACGCAGTCCGGCGACCAGTCGGTGCTGGACAAGGTCAAGGTGACCCGGAACGCGGACGGCGCCAAGAAGCCCACCGTCAAGGTCCCCAGCCCCGTGGCGGACGATGCCGCTGCCGGCGCCAAGATCATCAATCAGGGCGACGGCGCCGAACTGAAGCAGGGCCAGGTGCTCACCCTGAACATCGCGGCCGTGCAGGGCAGCGACGGCAAGGCCGTCTCCGGCGACGACTACACCTCGGCCAAGAAGGTCGCCCTGACCTCCACGAGCTTCGAGGGTGGCCTCGAGGACGCCTACGCCGTGCTGCAGAAGGCCAAGGTCGGAGCCGACGTGGGCGTGCTGCTGCCCGCCTCCCTGACCGGCAATGTGGCCCAGGTGTGGGTCATGCACGTCTCCGACGCCAAGCAGGCCACCGTGACGTGGAAGAAGGCCACCGGCTCCACGCCCACCGAGGTGAGCACGCAGGAGAAGGACGGCAAGTACACCATCACCATCCCCGCGGGCGACGCGCCCAAGGAGCTGAAGGTCAAGGTGCTCAAGAAGGGCACCAAGGGCAAGGCGGCCACCTCCAAGTCCAAGGTCACCGCGTACTACGCAGGGGCCACGTGGAAGGACGGCGCGCAGTTCGACGGCAACTTCGATGCCTCGGCGCTCTCCTTCGACCTCTCCGGCGTGATCAAGGGCTGGACCAAGGGCCTCACCGGGCTCAAGGCCGGCTCCGAGGTCATGCTGACCATCCCGTCCGACCAGGCCTATGGCGACAACCCCACCTCGGGTCAGCCCGCCGGGCCGCTCGTGTTCATCGTCAAGATCACCAAGGTCTCCTGACCACCCTCCACACACCAAGGAGTCACTCATGTCCTTCGGGAACCGTTCCTACGACCTGGACCGCAGCAAGCCGGAGATCGACTTCCCCGGCGAGCAGCCGCCGGCCGAGCTGCGCATCATCGACGAGATCGAGGGCACCGGCAGCGAGGTGGCGCCGGGCAACACGATCGCGGCCCACTACGTCGGCGTCGCCTGGAGCACGGGCGAGGAGTTCGACTCCTCCTGGAACCGCGGCACCCCGCTGCAGTTCACCGCGGGCATCGGCCAGGTCATCACGGGCTGGGACCGCGGCCTGATCGGCATGAAGGTGGGCGGCCGTCGCCGCCTCGAAATCCCCGCCGATCTGGCCTACGGCCACCGCGGCGCCCCGCCGGCCATCGGCCCTGACGAGGCCCTCATCTTCGTGGTGGACCTCGTCGGTCTCTCCTGAGCTGAGCACCCCGCGGCCGGGGTCCCGACACGTGTCGGGACCCCGGCCGTTCTCGTATAGCCTCGAGGGGTGGACAAGCGCCCTGAGACCTCCGCGAGCTCCGGAGACCGCCATCGCCCGGATCGGACGGAACGCATCGACCGGACCGAGAAGCTCATCAGCCTGACCTACGCACTGCTGAGCACCAGGGTCGGCTACACCCGAGAGCAACTGCGCCGCATGGTCCGCGACTACCAGGACCTCAGCGACGAGGCGTTCGAGCGCAAGTTCGAGCGCGACAAGCAGAGCCTGCGTGCGCTGGGACTGCGGCTCGTGGACGGCCGCGGGGACGCGGTGCAGGAGCAGGACCGCGGGCCAGATCACCGCTACCGGCTGCTGGCCTCCGACTACCGGCTGCCCCCGCTGGACCTCACACCGCAGGAGGCCGCCGTGCTCGGCATGGCCACGCAGGTGGTGGCCGGCGGCGGCATCGGCACCCAGACCGCGCGTGCGGCCGAGCGTCTCGGGGTGCGCGAACTGGACGCACCCGGCGTGTTCCTGCCCGTCATCGACACGGGGACGGAGCACCTCGAACCCCTCCTGCGGCACCTGGCCCAGGGCACGGCGGTGCGCTTCGGCTATCGCACGGCGCAGGGCGCCAGCTCGCAGCGGACCGTGATGCCGTGGGGGCTCGGCCACCGCGCTGGGCACTGGTACCTGGCCGCCGGCGACACCTCCCGCGATGACGAGCGGATGTTCCGGCTGGACCGGATCGAGGGATCCGTGGTGCAGGCGCACGTGAAGGCGGACGCCCACGTGCCCGAGGCCTACGGCCGCCCCGACCGCTTCAGCATGTCGGCTGCACTCGACCGTCTGGAGCGCTCGCTGCCCAGCTACCGGGCCGAGCTGCTCGCCGCCCCCGGGCGCGGCGGTTCCATGGCCGGGCGTGCCGCCGAGCGGCGGACCGGAGGGGCCCAGGACGTGCTGTGGGTGGACTACTCGGACGTGCAGCAGCTGGCTGCGGAAGCGGCGGGGGAGGGCGCGGCCATCGTCGCCCCGACGGAGGCGGCCGAGGCCCTCATCTCCCGCCTGCGTGGCGCCGCCGCGGCCCAGGCCGCCACCGGACCCGAGTACACGCTGCAGCGCCACTCCGGCGGACGCCCCTCCGCCGAGGTGACCGTCGCCAGGGCGCTGGACCTCGTGTGCTACGTGGTGGAGCAGGGCGGGGCCCGCCGCACCGATCTGATGGAGCGCTTCGGCCTCAACGAGAAGCAGCTCGACGCCGAGCTGACCCGGCTGAGCCTGTGCGGCGTGCCGGACGGGCTGCATGACGAGCTGCTCGACGTGGAGTGGGACGGGGACGAGGTCCACATCTCCAATGCCTCGGTGCTCGCCGAGCCCATGAACCTGAACCTGCTGGAGGCGGCAGGCATCCTGCTCGGCCTCGACGCGCTGGCGTCCGCCCCGGAGGGGACCCTGGGCGACTCGGCCCGCAGCACCGTGCACACCCTGGCCGAGCGCCTGCGCGGGCTGCGCCCCGAGCTGGCCGACTTCGAGCAGATCGTGGCGGTCCGCGCTGCGGCGAGGGACTCCGGGACGCTGGTGGCACAGCTGGCCAAGGCGATCGAGGAGCACCACCCCGTGGCCCTGCAGTACGCGGGCGGCTCCAGCCCTTCCACGACGGAGCGCGTCGTGGAGCCGGTGCGCATGCTGGAGACGGACGGTCACAGCTACCTGCAGGCCTGGTGCCGGCTGCGCGGCGGCCCGCGCAGCTTCCGCCTCGACCGCATCGTCTCAGCCCGCACCACCGACGAGGTGCTGACCCCGGACCCGGAGCGCACCGCCGCGGTGCTCGCCGCCGATCTGCGCCCCGGGCCGGACGCGCTCGAGGTAGAGGTCGTGTGGCGCGGGGCCTGGCAGCAGGCCGCAGCAGCGTATGCACCCGAGCGCACGGCGAAGCTGGACGGGGCCCTGGTCACGTCGCTGCGCGCCCACGGCTGGGACGCGCTCGTCTCCCTCGTGGCCCGCTCCGGCGGCGCCGTCACGGTGGCCGCCCCGGAGCAGGCCGTCGCTGCCGTGCTCGCCGGCGTGCATGAGCGGCTCGACGCAGCCACCACGGCGCTGGCGCACGCGGAGAGCGAGCAGTGGCACAGCGATGACGAAGGACTGACGAAGGAGGACGAGAGATGATCCATTGGTGGGCGTGGGCCCTGATCTGGCTGGTGCTCGTCCTGCTCCTGGTGCTGCTGCTCGTGCTGGGCGGCATCCACCTGTGGCGCAAGGCGACCGCGCTGCTGCGCGAGGCCTCCGCAGCGCAGGAGCAGCTGGCGCCCCATCTCTCCGGCGGCACCCCCGTGAGCGCGCCCGCCACGGCGGCCACGCACGTGCCCACCGGCTGGGACGCCGTCCTCTCCGAACCGTCCGCGATCAGGGACGTGGCACGGGAGGACCGCGAGGAGCGCAAGGAGCGTCGCAACGCCCGGCGCGTGGCCGGGCTGTGGGCCACCGGCCGCCCGCGGCGCTGGGGAGATGTGGTGAGCGAGGAGGACGGTTCCGTGCTGCCCCGTGGCGGTGAGGTCGGTCCCAGGAAAGAGGACTAGACTTCATTCACCCCCTGGATCCGACTGGAGAACAACATCATGCATCTGCCTTCCGCCACCGCCTGGCTGATCATCATCGTCCTGGCGCTGCTCATCTTCGCGGGGCCCCGGCTGCCCAAGATGGCCCGCGGGCTCGGCGAGTCCATGCGCGTCTTCAAGTCCGAGATGAAGCAGATGAAGGACGACGACAAGCCGGCCACGGGCGCCGACGCGTCCACGCCGACGACGCCCACCTCGCCCTCCGCCGGTGCCGAGCAGACCCCGCTGACGGGTCGCGTCGTCGAGGACGACGCGAAGCACGGCCCGCGCGCCTGAGACCCGGTGCCGCTGAGCAAGAAGCGCCGCTCCAACCCGGAGGGGCGCATGGCCCTGCGGGATCACCTGCGAGAAGCACGTAACCGCCTCTTCGTCTGCCTCGGCGCGCTGCTGGTCACCACCATCGCAGCGGCCTTCTTCTACCGCCCCGTCCTCGACTACCTCGTGGGCGTCGTGGTGAAGGCGGGCGGCCAGGTCAACTACCAGACCGCCGTCGCCCCGCTGGACATCGCGATCAAGGTCTCGCTGTGGATGGGCATCATCGTGGCCTCGCCCGTGATCCTCATCCAGCTCTGGGGCTTCATCGTCCCCGGGCTGCGGCCCAAGGAGAGGCGCATCTCCCTGGCGTTCATCCTCACCACCATCCCGCTCTTCGTGGGTGGCGTGGTGCTGGGGGTCCTGGTGATCCCGCATGCCCTCGGCTTCTTCTTCGGGCTCTCCCCGCAGGGGGCCCAGAACCTCATCAACATCACGGACTTCCTGCCGTTCATCATCCGGCTCACGCTGGCCTTCGGCGTGGCGATGATCATCCCCGTGGCCATGGTGGGCCTGAACGTGATCGGCATTCTGCCCGCCCGCTCCATCGTGAAGCACTGGCGCATCACGGTCTTCCTGATCGCGGTGTTCGCCGCGGTGGCGGCCCCCGGCGGCGATGCGATGTCCATGCTGATCCTCGCGGCGCCCATGCTCCTGCTCTTCGTCGGGGCCACCGGCCTGTGCTTCCTCTTCGACCGCCGCAAGGCGGCCAGAGAAGCCAAGGAGGTCCAGGAGGGGCTGCACCCGTCCGCGGACACCGCCGCACCGAAACGACTCGAGGAGCTCTAGACCCTTGCCGTCCCGCCGCCGCCACCAGCACCGCACAGCGCCGGAGGCGGGTGCCCCCACGCCAGGTGCTGCCGAGCCGAACACGCCGGAGACGCCGAACCCGCCGGAGACGCCGAGCCCGGCCGAGCGCTACGCGGCGGCCAAGGTCCGTGCCAAGGACGCGCGCACCGAGCTCGCCGCGTTCAGGGCCGAGCTCGGCTTCGGCCTCGACGACTTCCAGGAGCGCGCGTGCCGCAGCCTCGAGGAGGGGCACGGCGTCCTGGTGGCGGCCCCGACGGGCGCCGGCAAGACCGTGGTGGGCGAGTTCGCGGTGCACCTGGCGCTGGCGCACGGCACCAAGGCGTTCTACACGACCCCGATCAAGGCGCTCTCCAACCAGAAGTACGCGGATTTCGCGGCCCGACACGGGGCGGAGCGGGTGGGCCTGCTCACGGGGGACACCTCGATCAACTCCGAGGCGGACGTGGTGGTCATGACCACCGAGGTGCTGCGCAACATGATCTACGCGGGCTCCTCCACCCTGCGCGGCCTCGAGTACGTGGTCATGGACGAGGTCCACTACCTGGCCGATCGCGAACGCGGTGCCGTGTGGGAGGAGGTCATCCTGCAGCTGCCGCGCAGCGCGCACGTGGTCTCCCTCTCCGCCACGGTCTCCAACGCCGAGGAGTTCGGCGGCTGGCTGGGGGAGGTGCGCGGCACCACGGACGTGATCGTCTCGGAGCACCGTCCCGTGCCGCTGTGGCAGCACGTGATGGTGGGGCGCCGTTTGGTGGATCTCTTCGCCGAGGAGGTCTCCTTCGAGGCCTCGGCGGACCGGCACGCCACCGTGAACCCGGAGCTGGTGAAGCTGGCCAGGCGCGGCGCGGAGGACTTCCGTTCCTCCCGCGGGGGGCGCGGCGGTCACGGTCGCAAGCCGGGGTCCCCGACGGGCCGCGGGCGTCGGGGCCGGCGCGGACAGGTGCACGACGACGGCCGCTCGCCCGCCGCGATGCGCCTCGCCTCACGCGCCGGTTCCGTGGGTTCGGAGCAGGGCGCCATGCCGAAGCGCCCGGCCAATCGTCCCGAGACGGTCATCTCCCTCGATGCGGACGGGCTGCTGCCTGCCATCGTCTTCGTCTTCTCCCGCAAGGGCTGCGACGCTGCCGTGGCCCAGTGCGTGCGCGCCGGTCTGCGGCTGACCACGCGGGAGGAGGAGGCCCTCATCGACGAGGTGCTGGAGGCCACCGCCCGGCGGCTGCCTGCCGAGGACCTCGAGGTGATCGGGTACTGGCCGTGGCGGGACGGGCTGCTGCGCGGCGTCGCCTCCCACCACGCGGGGCTGCTGCCGGTGTTCAAGGAGGCCGTGGAGCACCTCTTCTCGCGCGGCCTGGTCAAGGTCGTCTACGCCACGGAGACCCTGGCGCTCGGCGTGAACATGCCGGCCCGCTCCGTGGTGCTGGAGAAGCTGGACAAGTTCAACGGCCACGAGCACGCCCCCATCACCCCGGGGGAGTACACGCAGCTGACCGGACGAGCGGGGCGCCGCGGCATCGACGTGGAGGGCCACGCCGTGGTGCTGTGGCAGCAGGGGCTGGACCCGGAGCAGGTGGCAGGCCTGGCCTCGCGCCGCACGTACCCGCTGGACTCCAGCTTCCGCCCCACCTACAACATGAGCCTGAACCTGCTCTCCCGGCTGGGTCCGGAGCGGGCGCGGGCGCTGCTGGAGCAGTCCTTCGCGCAGTACCAGGCCGACGCCTCCGTGGTGGGGCCGGCGCGGGAGGCCGCGGCCAAGCGGGAGTCGCTGCGCGGCTACGAGGAGGCCATGAGCTGCCACCTCGGTGACTTCGCGCAGTACGACGCGCTGCGTCAGCAACTCTCCGCCGCCCAGAAGCGCGCCTCGCGCTCCCGGGGCAGGGCCAGGCGCTCGGCCGCCGAGCTCTCCCTGGAGGCGCTGGGGCGCGGCGATGTCATCGAGGTGCCCGGTCCGCGCGGGCTCGGCCAGTGCGTCGTCACAGAGCTGCCGGCGTCCCTGCGCGACCCGCGGCCAACGGTGCTGACCCTGGACGGACGCCTGCGCCGGCTCTCCGCCACCGACCTCTCCGGACCGGTGGAGGTCCTCACGACCCTGCGCATCCCGCGGCACTTCACGGGCCGCAAGCCGAGCGAGCGCAAGGACCTGGCCTCCAGCCTGCGCAATGCGCTGCACAATGCCCGGCCGGACCCGGCGCGCCGCCTGCCCGGCTTCTCCTATCCGGGCGCTGCGGACGACGAGGCGGAGGTGGAGCGGCTCGAGCGGGAGCTGCAGCGCCATCCCTGCCACTCCTGCCCCGAGCGGGAGCAGCACGCGCGCTGGGCGCAGCGCCACCGCACGCTGAAGGCGGAGGTGGACCGGCTCACCGCCAGGATTACCTCGCGCACCCACTCGATCGCGCGCACCTTCGACCGAGTCCTCGCCGTCCTCTCCGCCGTGGGTTACGTGAAGGGCACGGGGGAGAAGGCGCGCGTGACCGATGCCGGCCGCACCATGCTGCGCCTGTACGGGGAGCGCGACCTGCTCACGTCCCTGGTGCTGGGGGACGGGGCCATGGACCGGCTCTCCCCGGCCGCCCTCGCGGCGGCCGCCACGCTGCTGGTGTACCGGCCCAAGCGGGACACGGACGCCGTGCCGCGCTCGTGGCCGCAGGGCGTACGTGGGGTCTGGGACAGCGCCGTGCGGCACTGGAGCGCGCTCGAGGACCTGGAGCGCGAGCACAAGGTGGAGCCCACCCCGGCGCCGGATGCCTCCCTGGTCTCGGCGATGCACCTGTGGGCGTGCGGGGAGGACCTGGCCGTGGCCCTGCAGGACGTGGACATCGAGGCAGGGGACTTCGTCCGCTGGGCCAAGCAGACCATCGACTTCCTGGGTCAGCTCACCCAGAACCCGGCCGTGGCGCCCGCGGTGGCTGATGCCTCGGCAGCGGCAGCAGAACTGATCCGCCGCGGCGTGGTGGCGAGCAACGTGGAGGTGGCCTGACGTGACGCAGCAGCCGGGGCAGCGCCCCGTCATGTACCTGGACGCCGCCATCTATGCGGCGGAGGACCCCTTCGCCACGGCACTGCTCGTGGAGAACGGGCAGATCGCGTGGATGGGCACGGACACGGCGGCCCGCACCCTGCTCTCCGATGCCATGGACGTGGTGCACCTGCGCGGCGCGCTCGTGGCACCGGCCTTCGTGGACTCGCACGTGCACCTGAGCGACCTGGGCCGCACGCTGCTGGGACTCGACGTCTCCGGCGTGCACAGCGCGCGCGAGCTCCTGGACGCCGTGGAGCGTGCGGCCCGCGATCTGGGCCCCGACGAGATCCTGCTCGGCTTCGGCTGGGACGAGTCGGCCTGGGCCGATCCCACGCTGCCGAGTCCGCAGCAGCTGCTGCGGGCCACCGGTGACTGCGAGGCCTACCTGGCGCGGCGGGACGTGCACACGGCGCTGGTGACCCCGGGGGTGCTGGCCGAGGCCGGCGTGCAGATCGTGGACGCCGGGCACGAGGGAACGGAAGGTCCCTCCCTCACGGGACTGCGGGAGGCCGAGCACACGGCCGTGCGGGTGGCCGCGCTGCAGCGTGCCGGCCTGAGCCCGGCCGCGGTGCGGCGGGCGCACACCGCCGCCCTGGAACACCTGGCCGCCTCCGGCCACGCGGCCGCCGTGGAGATGGCCTCTCCGGCCCTGGGCGGCATCGAGGACCTCACCACGCTGCTCGGCACCGAGGCGGAGCCGGCCGCGACCCTGCCGGCCGTGTACGCATACTGGGCCGAAGCGGTCCGCGACGCAGGCACCGCGGCCGAGCTCGTCACGCGGTTCAGCGGGACAGCGCACCGGCGCCTGGCCGGCCTCGGCGGGGACCTGGCCGTGGACGGCTCCTTCGGTGCGCGCACGGCGGCCCTGCTCGCCCCCTACGCCGACGCCGACACCCGCGGCGAGCTGCTGCTGGGCGTCGAGGAGATCCGCGAGCACGTGGCGGCCTGCACCGAGGCAGGCGTCCAGACCGCCCTGCACGTGATCGGCGACCGGGCGGTGAGCGCGGCCCTGGACGGGATCGATGCCGCGGCCGCCGCGCTGGGGGAGCGGAAGCTCAGCGGGCTGCACCACCGCCTGGAGCACGTGGAGGGACTGGACGCCGACGGGATCTCCCGGCTGCTGCGCCTGGGCCTCACCGCCTCCGTCCAGCCGCGCTTCGACGAGCTGTGGGGCGGGGAGGACGGCCTCT